>Ga0310690_10004799_pt1 | contig 18868 bp, 16 predicted proteins | sample AusTroGonzalo_MG_2_FD_207661 | JGI IMG/M metagenome (GOLD analysis project Ga0310690, IMG submission 207661) | Bovine rumen microbial communities from tropical cattle in Woodstock, Queensland, Australia - Gonzalo_04 (v2) (version 2) | ecosystem: Host-associated > Mammals > Digestive system >...
GAGAGCATCATCCGCATCGCGCGCGTGTTCAACGTCTCCACCGACTTCCTACTCGGCGAAACCGACGTGCCCGACCGCGTGACCTACGACATTTCCGAACTCGGACTCTCCGTACAGGCAGCGCGAAATCTCTACACGCAGAAGGTCAATCCGAAGGTGGTGAACGCCCTGTTGGAGAATCCGGAATTCGCCGAAACGACGGAGCTGATCTATGGCTATCTGAACGACGAATTTGCGAAGGGCTTCGCGCTGCAGAACGAACTATATTCGCTCGTCGGCGGGATGGTGCAGGGCGTGCCGGAAGCGGCTGCGGACGTCAGGCGGCTGGAGACGCCGCCGCACCAGTTCGACCTGACGCGGATTCAGGAATCGTTTATGGCGGCGGTCCGCTCGGTCAAAAACGAGGTCGGCTGCGACCTGAACGCCGACAACGAATTGACGGCGCAGATGATGAAACGGATCTATGCCGAGGTGGCGAAGGGGCAGCGCCGGCGGCAGAAACAAGTTTCGCCGAAAGATGTCGGAGCGGCGATCGCGAAGGCGCTGCGGCTTCCGCCCGGCGAAAAAACGCAGGCGGTCATTCAGCAATTTCTGAATCTGACCGAGGCGGTCGCGAACGATGAAGCGGGAAAAACTGTCCAATGAGGAACTCTGCGCGCTGGCGAAAAACGGCGACGCCGACGCGCTGGAGCAGCTCGTAAAAAACAATCTCCCGTTCATCAAAAAACGCGCGAAAGAAATCTGGGAATCGAAGCAGGCGCTGAACGAAACGCTGGGCGTCGACCGTGACGATCTGGAGCAGGAAGGCGCGATCGGATTGCTCAACTGCGTCGAAAAGTTTCAGCCCGAGCGCGGTTTCAAATTCCTGACCTATGCCGCGCCGGCGATCCGGAACGCGATGTATGATTATTTCGATGTGCAGGAAGCTGTCTTTGAAAAACGCGACGTGGATCTCGTAGATTCGCTGGATGAAATCGTGCGCGATGAGTGGACGACCAGGCACAATTTGCTTCCCGACCCGACGCGCAAAACGCCGGAACAAATCTATCTGAAGAAGGAATGGCTCGGCGAAATTCATAGCGCACTGGACGAGGTTTCCGACAGAGAAAATCAATACCTGCGTTATCGTTTTGGTTTCGAGGACGAGACTGCGCATCCGCTGATCGAGACGGCAATTCATTTTCATCTTTCCGAAAGCCGCGCGAAAATTACGGAGAGGTCTGCGCTGAAAAACGTGCGATCGGCACTGCCGTGGTGAAAGCGAAAGCTGCGTCGCTGCGGCGGGTTTTATATCCCTTTTGCGCCCACGGCGAGGCGCCGCCGCTGCGGTCTGCGACCTCCGCTTCGCCGCCTCACCTGCGCCCGAAGGGCGGGTATCCGTCAGCGTGCGCGCTTCCGAATACCCGCCCTTCTTCAGCCGCGGAAAACGTGCTGTTGTCGTCGTCACAAGCTCCGTATCATTCGTCCTGCCGCAAGCGGCAGGACTCATTCACTCCGCTGTTCCTCCTCTCCCCACAAAACTTCGTTTTGCGGGGACCCCATCGCAACAGCACCTTTTCCGCGTCCGCGGCCGCAAAAGGTATAACACACTAGACCTTGCAGGCAAGGTCGTGTGCCACGGGGACGCCGTCCCCATTGGATTCCCCCGCCACGAAACCGCCGGTTTCTTTGGATTCTTCCCCGCAGCAGAATTGTGAACGCAGCCGTCCTCACTCCCAATTCCGCTGTCCAAAAGGGCGCCGCCCCTTTGCAATCCCCGCCAACGAAACCGACCGGTTTCTTTGGATTCTTCCCCACAAAAAATATCGGAGCGAGACCAATGTGCTCCGAGATTTTTCTGCACAACCTATTATGGAGAAAAGAGAATATGAAAAGCGTCAAAGCAATGGCATTGCCTTTATGCTTGCCCCATGGTAGAATAAAAAAGAAAAGAGCCCTATGAAAAGGACTCTAATCTTTCGCACACACTGTGCAGCCGGACAAGCCGACGAGTTGAGAATTCTTTTATTTGAACTCGTAGTGTAATTGCAGAGGTCATCTGCATTATCAATATAAATCATTATTTGGAGGATGTCAATATGAGCGACGAAATTCTGCAGTATTTTTTTGGAATTGATATTGGAACAGACTCTGTTGGATATGCGGCGACGAGCAAAGAATACGACCTGTTAAAGTATCGCGGGGAGCCGGTCTGGGGCGTTCAGACCTTCGAAGCTGCCTCTGCTGCGGAAGATCGCCGTGTGAATCGGACAGCCCGCAGAAGACTGGACCGGCGGCAGCAGCGCGTTCGGCTGATCAATGAGATTTTTGCTCCCGCGATCTGCAAGAACGATCCAAATTTCTTCATTCGCCGCAAAGAGAGTGCACTGTTCAAAGAGGACGCGCAGAACGGCGTGCATCTTTTTGAGGGCGGAATTAGCGACAAGCAATTCCATAAGGAGTATCCCACGATCCATCACCTGATCGTTGACCTGATGAGATCCGATGCGCCGAAGGACGTGCGTCTTGTTTATCTGGCGTGCGCATGGCTTGTGGCAAATCGCGGACATTTCCTCTTTGCGGCAGACTCCGGGAACGTGGATGATTTTTCCGTGCCGTATCAGGAGTTCGCGGACATATGCCACAACGACTATGAATGCGGTCTGCCGTGGCCGGACGCGACCACGCCGGATACGGTTCTGGAAGTGATGCAGGCAGAGCTCGGCGTCACGAAGAAAACAGCGCTGTTTGTCGAAAAAGTCTGCGGTGGGAAGAAGCCCTCCAAAAAACTTGAGGAAGGCTGCCCGTTCCGAAAGGACTTGATCATCACCCTCCTCGCAGGCGGCAAGGCCTCAATGAAAGACCTGTTTGCCAACGAGGAATATGGGGAACTGGATTCTCTTTCGCTGGGAATGGATGAAGAGAGATTCGATGAAATCCTTGCGGAGCTCGGAGATGACGGAGTGCTTCTGCGTGCGCTGCGGAAGTTGTACGATTGCGCCTTGCTGAAGAAAACGCTCCGCGGCTACACGTACATATCCGATGCAAAAATTGCCGTCTATGAACAGCATGCGAAGGATCTGAAATGGCTCAAGCAGTTTATTCGCAAATACAAGCCCGGGGACTATGCCAGAGTGTTCCGTCGGGCGGAAGCGGGAAACTACGTCGCATACTCCTACAACGTCAAAAACTGCTCTGCGCCGCAGGAAATAAAGAAGAAAGCAAATAAGACCGTCTTCTGCGATTATCTAAAAAAGATCGTTGAAAAGACAGACGTCGCGCCGGAAGATCAGGAACGCTATGATGATATGATGTCGCGGCTGTCCCTGTATACGTTTCTCCCGAAGCAGAAGGACACCGATAACCGCGTGATCCCGCAGCAGCTCTACCGCTGCGAACTTGCTCAGATACTGTCCCAGGCAAAGCGCTATCTTCCGCTGCTGACCGAGAAAGACGCGGACGGCCTCACGAACGAGCAAAAGATCCTGTCCGTTTTCGATTTCCGCATCCCATACTACGTCGGGCCGCTGAATCCCGCATCCTCGCACGCCTGGATCGTGCGCAAGGCGGGAATTATCTATCCGTGGAACTTTGAGAAAATGGTCGATCTGGACGCCAGCGAGCAGGCGTTCATCAACCGCATGACCAACACCTGCACCTATCTGCCCGGAGAGGACGTCCTTCCGTATTGCTCGCTGCTTTACAGCCGTTTTATGGTGCTGAACGAGATCAACAATCTGAAGATCAACCAGCAGCCGATCCCAGTGGAGGTCAAGCAGGCGATCTATACAGACTTGTTTGAAAATGGAACGAAGAAAAAGATCACGAAGAAAGCCGTTTGCGACTATCTGAAAAGACGCGGCTATCTGAAACCGTCGGATGAGATCAGCGGCGTTGACAATACCCTGAACGCAAACTTGAATTCCTACCACTGCTTCAAACGACTGCTGGAATCCGGCACGTTGACGGAGGAGCAGGTCGAAAGCATCATCGACCATGCTGCCTATTCCGAGGACAGGCTCCGCATGAGCAGATGGCTTGAGCGGGAATACCCCAATCTTTCCGCGGCGGACCGCAAGTATATCCTGAGCCTGAAGTTGAAAGAATTCGGCAGACTGTCGCGGAAACTCTTGACGGGAATCTACGGCTGCAAGAAGAACGGCACGGGCGAAGCGTTCACGATCATGGACGCCCTGTGGCAGACTAACGACAATTTGATGCAGCTGCTGTCGGAGAACTACACATTCAAAGATCAGATTTCCGACTTTGCGGAGAACTACTATGCCGATCCGAAGAACAAGAAAACGCTGTCCGAACGACTCTCGGATATGTATGTATCCAATGCGGTCAAGCGCCCCATTATCCGTGCGCTGGATATCGTTTCCGACGTCGTCAAGGCGGTCGGCTGCGCACCGCAGAAGATCTTCGTAGAAATGGCAAGAGGCGGCACGCCGGATCAAAAGGGAAAGCGGACGGTGACGCGCAAACAGCAGATCCTCGATTTGTATAAGCAGGTCAAGCACGAGGACTTGCCGAAACTGAAGCAGCAGCTGGAAGATATGGGCGAAATGGCGAACAACCGTCTGCAGAGCGACAAGCTCTTCCTGTACTATATGCAGCTTGGCAGATGTATGTATTCGGGTGAAAGTATCGATCTGAGCCGTCTGACCACCGACACCTATGACATCGACCATATCTATCCGCAGTCAAAGGTGAAAGACGACAGCATCAACAACCGCATTCTGGTGCGTTCCTCTGCGAACGGCGTAAAGAGCGACCGTTATCCGGTCGAGGCCTCCGTGCGCGCAAAAATGGGAGAGTTCTGGGATTATCTGCATAAGAACGACTTGATTTCCGACGAGAAATATGCGCGTCTGACCAGAATGACCGGCTTTACCGACGACGAGCTCCATCAGTTCATCAACCGTCAGTTAGTGGAGACTCGCCAGTCCACGAAGGTCGTGGCACAGCTCCTGAAAGAACGCTATCCCGACACGGAGATCGTATACGTCAAAGCGGGGATGGTCTCCGAATTCCGTCAGGAATTCGAGATGCTGAAATGTCGCACGGTCAACGATCAGCACCACGCGAAGGATGCCTATCTGAATATCGTAGTTGGCAACGTCTACCACGAGAAATTCACACGCCGATGGTTCGATACGACGCAGAAGTACAACGTTTCTGTCAAAAAGACGTTTGATAGGGAGCAGAAGCCCTACGGCAATCTCGTCTGGCGCGGCGCGGAGGACCTCTCAAAGGTACGCAAAGTTTTGGGAAAGAACGCTGTACACGTGACGCAGTACGCGATTTGCAAACATCACGGGCAAAATGGTGGGTTCTATGATCAGAATCTGCTGAAAGCGAGAGCCGGCCTGATCCCGCGCAAAGATGGATTGGATACCGAAAAATACGGCGGCTACAACGGCTTGACGACCACGTTCTTTACGCTCGTCAGTTTTACCAACGGCCAAAAGAAGGAACTGATGTTCTTCCCGGTAGATCTTCTCTATTGCGAGAGATTTGTTAGCGATCCTGCTTTTGCGACGGCCTACGTTGCGAAGACTTTGAATGAGGCAAACAAGAAGGCAGATGATATCGTATTCCCGCTTGGAAGCCGTGTTCTGAAAGTCAACACTGTCCTATCCCTTGATGGATTCCTGGTATGCCTTGCGTCCGGCTCTGTAAAGGACGGCAGAGTGGGCTTCCTGCCTCTGACGCAGTTCGTCTGCGGATATGAGACCGAACGCTATATCAAACGGCTGGAGCGCGTTGACGAAAAGGTTAAGACTTATCCGAAGTATACTGCTTCGGCGGAATATGACGGCGTATCGGCGGAGCAGAACGCGAAACTATTCGACTTGTATATTGAGAAGCTGACAGATTCCGTGTTTTCTAAACGCCCCGGCGTGAACGTTGCCGCGTTAGCCGAAAAACGCGATGCGTTTTTGGCTCTTCCGCTGGAGCAGCAATGTACTTCCTTGCTGAAAATGCATATGATTTTTGCCCGGCAGCCCAATGACGTTGACCTGTCCGATATTGGCCTCGGGAGCAGAGTATTCAAATCAAGGAAAAGCATGTACTTGTCCGGATGGAAGAAAGAATATGGTGAAGTCCGAATCATTGATCAGTCTGCATCCGGGCTGTTTTCTTCGCAGAGCGGGAATCTTTTAGATCTGTTATGAGTTGGCGCATTGTCGTCGTTTCCGAACGATGTAAACTGGATTTGAAAATGGGCTATATGGTCATTCGCGGAGAAGAAACGAAGCGGATTTATCTGGATGAAATTGCGATCCTTATGATAGAAAATCCTGCGGTTGCGTTGACCGGATGCCTGTTGGAGAAACTAACGGAAAAGAAGATCCGTGTCATCTTCTGCGATACGAAGAGATCGCCGGTTGCGGAACTCGTGCCGCTTCATGGCAGTCACGATACGCCACGCAAGCTGCGACAGCAGCTTGCGTGGCGCGAGGAAGTCAAGGGAATCGTTTGGAGCGCGATCATTGCAGATAAGTATCAGCGCTGTCATAAAAGCGGCGGGGATCAGAATTGCCGACGATTACGAAAACGATTTGGAGCGTTTGCTGGACTATATGGAACTCGTTCGTGAGCTGGAACGGGATAAATTGTTCGTGCTCGTCAATCTGCGAAGCTATTACTCCGACGCTGATTTGAATACGTTCTTAGACACCGTGCTGCAGCATGCTTTTCAAGTTCTTTTGATAGACGGGGCTTCGAGAAAATTCCTGCAAAACGAGCAAAGAATTACCGTCGATGCGGATCTTTGCGAGTTTTAACATACGCAGCAGGCGGAATTACACACTTTCTGCGGTTGGTAGTGCCGTTCCCTCAGATGTTGATTTGAGGTTTGAGAGTAGTGTAATTCTGTAGAGGTCTAAAACGAGGAGGTTGAAAAGCAGAACATTCTCGTGGTTTGAGAGTAGTGTAATTCTGTAGAGTTCTAAAACGAGCGGACCCGGAGAGGCTCGATGCAACATGTTTGAGAGTAGTGTAATTCTGTAGAGGTCTAAAACGAGCAGAAGCAGGATAATCCAGCCCCAGTCGTTTGAGAGTAGTGTAATTCTGTAGAGGTCTAAAACATCATTTTGCAGCGCGGCAACCCGATTCATGTTTGAGAGTAGTGTAATTCTGTAGAGGTCTAAAACTTCCCTGTCGACTACATCATTGACCGCGACGTTTGAGAGTAGTGTAATTCTGTAGAGGTCTAAAACGATCGCGCACGCCATCACGCAGTCGTCGTGGTTTGAGAGTAGTGTAATTCTGTAGAGGTCTAAAACCGCCGCGAGGATCGCCTTCTTGCTCGGCTTGTTTGAGAGTAGTGTAATTCTGTAGAGGTCTAAAACCAGATCGTACACCTTGATGTTGTGCGCGTCGTTTGAGAGTAGTGTAATTCTATAGAGGTCTAAAACGCAGTCGCACCGCTCTCCGAAGTCCAGGTGGTTTGAGAGTAGTGTAATTCTGTAGAGGTCTAAAACCATTCCACCGTCACGCGTGCGATTGTAAGAGTTTGAGAGTAGTGTAATTCTGTAGAGGTCTAAAACGAAGCGATGAAACTCGACGTGTCCAAGTTGGTTTGAGAGTAGTGTAATTCTGTAGAGGTAGAGCAAATGAAAAACCCCATGAGCAAACAGGCAAGACAAGCGGCAAATCAAAAGCGCCGCCGCGTGGATAGGTCTCCAGCGGCATTCGAAGCTGCATTTCAGCAAAGGATAGGTTTGACGCCGACTCAATGGGTAAAAACCAAAATTGAAAACGGCTCAAGGAAAGATGACGTTAAGTATCTTTTTGAAATATGTGCTGAGGAAATTGCGAACGAGAACAATTGTAAGGCGCAGCGTTTTGAACGGTATTACGATCCCGGTATGGTAAAGAAAGAAGGGAAAGCGGTGAGACCAAACGCCCCTAAGGTTTATAACAAACTTGTACGGGATCTTGTTCCCGAAATCATTGAAAAGAGCGGAAAGCGATGCGTTTGCGAAACGCTTTCTCAAGAACAGTACATCGTTATGCTGGACGCCAAGCTGAACGAAGAACTCGCGGAATACCAGCAGAGCAAATCCTTAGAGGAGCTGGCCGACCTGCTTGAGGTTATGGGCGCAGTCGTTCACGCAAGAGGATATACATGGTCACAGCTCACCGAAACCAGAAAGAAGAAGTTAAGTGAGCGCGGCAGTTTTGAAAAGCGCATTTTGCTGAAAGAAGTTAACGAGGATAATACGAAATAATCTTGGTCGGATATGAGCAATAACGAATAATGAGAGACACCGCAAATGACGGCGTCTCTCATTTTGTTACATTGTCATTATTGCGCTTGAGTGGGATGATATGCGGTGCGCCAGTTTCTTCCGAGTCAGGCGAGCTGTCGATATAAACCTCCTCGGCGGACAACAAAGCCGCGCGCAGCTTTTCAACTTCGAAATGCGCCAGAGGAATTCGTTCCAACGGATCGATGACGTCATCGATCGCTGCGCACAAGATCGCATACATTTTTCTATAGTCAGCCATAGGATCGCCTTCAAGAATAGTCTATGTATAGCCTAATAGTAGCACGCATAGCCTAAAAAGTCCAGCGATTTTGGGTATTCTATCTTCAGAAATAAATGGAGGTAGGGCTATGGATACGATCTCGGCAGTCAAAAACCGCATCCTGCAACTATGCGAGGAACGGAATATGAGCATCAACAAGCTCTCCACGGTATGTGCGCTGCCGCCCTCCAGCATCAAGAACATTCTTTATGGCAAGAGCCAGAATCCGAAATTGCTTACGATCAAGATGATTTGCGACGGGTTGGATATCACGCTTGCGGAGTTCTTTTCTACCACAGAATTCAACCAGTTGGAGCAAGAAATCAAGTAGCGTAAGATGGCGATATCAGCATTGTTATTGTTGGTTTGATTAACATAACGAAATTTGCAACGGAGCTCGGGTGAGAGCTCAGAAATGCGTGCTCTGCTGAATTTGAAACCTTGACGGAATCTCAAAATTTAATCCTGACGAGCCAATACAATAACTGCTCTTTTTTGCATTGCAGGGAAATGCAAAGAGGATGAATGAAAAGATTCTAAGAGAGAAAGGAAACGGCAAATAGAATATGAGTAAAAGATATCGCCTGTCTTTGATGGTATTGTCGATAATTGCCTTACTGTTGATTGGAAGAATTACCAACGGCAATTTTGATTTTATCGTCGACAGTTTTTGGTTTGCATCTGGATTATTATTACTAATCCTTTTGTCCTTAATTGATCAACCATTTTTCTCTAAGGACAGCAATATTTTCGTCAATGGAGTAACAGCGGGGCTTTCATTACTGCTAGTTCGGCCAGAAGAACGCACTGTTTTCTTCTGGCTGTTTTTAGGAGCTGCGAGTTATTTAATAGTATCTAGCTACATATTGATGTGGATAAGAACGAAATCTCTATACGAAGAAAAGAAATGCATTCAGTTCTTTTCGAGATTAAATCGAATCGTAGGAAAACCGGAGGCTATCTTTTCGGCATTCTTCCTTTGGGGCGCGATTCGTCAGTATGCTCTTGATTCAACACAATTCAATGCACTGTTATGGTTTTGGATTGTATTCATGATATTGGATATTCCTTCTATTGCAACCCTTGTAGATTCATGCTTTTCAAAAATGAAAAAAGCTGAATCCATTGATGCAATTGGCAGCATTCTTGGAGTGCAATCAAGGAGTACATTTCTCGTAAAACTGCGGGAGGATAGAACTGAATCGATAAGCCGATTTGAATTGGTTGAATTCTTATGCTCGGCGGATAGGAAAGAACATCGAGGCATAATACTAGATGTTTATCAGCTAAACCAAGAGCAATGGATAAAAGTGCTGACAACGCCCGATATTGATACTCTATGCGGGAAAACAATAGAAAAATATGTTCCGGACATGATCTATAAGTCTGAAAGCATTTCAGATGACGAGTTTACAAAACATTTTGTTGGCATTGTATCTGAAAACTCAAGAATTGAGAAGATTCGCTTTGCATACAATTCAAATATTGAAATTTGCAACGGACAGTTGGTAGAATTACAAATTAGCAAACACAAGGTGCTATATCAGATTACAGAAGCAATAACTCAAACGGAAAGACTAGAGGATAAAAACGAATCGGCGTATATTATTGGGGAAGCCATACAACTTGGTGAATGGAATGAAGAAAATGGACGTTTTGAGTTATTTGGCTGGGTTCCAACCGTAAATACACCAATTTTCATCGCAAGCAACATTGAAGAGCCTTCAGTACAAAACAACGAATATATAATAGGGCATATTCCTGGTACGAATTATCCCGTTATCATCAACAAGGAGTATGCGATTACTCACCATACCGCTATTTTGGGAATAACTGGTTCTGGCAAATCCGTTTTTACGAGAAATCTGATCAACCAAATTGTAGATGATAATACAAAGGTAATCGTTGTAGATTTAACTGGGGAATACAAGGCGAAAGATCCGCTGCTTGAATCAATTGTTGATCCTGAATCTGCAAGAAGTATAAGTGAAAACATAGAAAATCTTGCTACAGAAATGGCAAAGTTCCCAGATAAAAGAGACAAAGCAGGAATAGCCCAAGCGGAATACAATATTAAGCTGGCGTTTAAAACAGCAATCGAGAAATATCTTAGCGGTAATGCCTCAAAGGCAGTTTTCGAGTTATCAGACATTACTAATAATGCCAGCGTGTTAGATTATACACGATGGTTTTTCTGGGTGCTGTTTAATGTGGCAAAGCATTATAGTAGTTTTGGAAAGAGAGTTTGCGTGGCGTTGGAAGAGGCGCATACAATAATACCAGAGGTAACCACAATGGGCGTTTCTGACAACGCCTCAAAAGCAACGGTCAATAGCATCTCTCAGATTGCGTTGCAAGGCAGGAAGTATAATATTGGATTCTTCGTTATTGCACAAAGAACAGCGAATGTATCAAAAACGGTTTTGACACAATGCAATTCCATTATATCTTTTCAAGAATTAGATAAAACGTCTTGTGACTTCTTATCAAACTACATGGGGCAGAATTACATCAACAGCCTTTCGTCATTAAAACCGCGAATGGCAATTGCTGTCGGAAAAGCTTTCAGGTCAAATGTTCCAATGATTTTTGAGGTGCCTGAGATCAATGAATAAACAAGCGAAAGAATTGTTACCTTAGCGATTTTATACTTTTACAGCAAGAAGCAGGAGGGATATGAGGTTGTATTATCCCGCCTGCTTCTGTTTTGCTGATCGAGCAGTATGCACCCCGCCGGGGTGCTACCGCGTTAGTTGTAACTGAAGAATTCCGGATAGAACTTGTATGGTGTCGTAATTGGCAGTACTATTCTTCCGAGAGCAAATGCGACTCCGAAAACAGTACTGCTTATTTTCCGGCAGATGCGGCAGAAAGTTTACTTGCACATTTGATGAGTTTGAAATAATCTTATCCCCTTGACAAAAGGGGTTAAAAAAGGGTATAATACGGAGTATAAAAGGAGGGGGAAACGATGCCGGATAAGAATGCTTTTTTGAAGATCGCAGAGTTGTCGGAAAAGATCCGGGAACTGCCGAAGGGATATATTTCTCAGAAGACGGTCGGCGGGAAAGTGTACTTTTACCATCAATGGTCTGAGAACGGAACGAAGAAAAGCAAATACCTCCGTGCCGATGAGGCGGCGCTGCTCTCCGAACAGATCGAGAAACGGAAAGCACTGCAGCGGGAACTTGACGCGCTGAAAACGGCGGACGCCGACGCGGCCGTCTTAAAATGCACATTTATGCACAAGAATATCCCCGTTGCGGCGTTGGAGCTGGACAGTGCGACCGGACTCATCAAGAAAGTCGCAAAGGTTTTTGCGGCGGAGCATCTTCCGCTCGGCGTCGGCGTCAAAAAGGGGATCGCGGATCGTGGCGCACTGAACGAATGGTGGACGGATCGCTCGATTCCCGCAAGCCGTTCCGGCGTTCGGGAGGCGCTTGAAACGCTGGAGATCAAGAGCACGAACTTGCTGCTGCTCCGATGCAACGGCTTGAGTCTTTCCGATCAATACTGGATCTGTCCGGAAGAATCGGGTCTGACTTGGGAAAAGGTAAACTTCTTCCATAACGACTTCTCCGAAGACATCGGCGACGTCCTGTTCGGAAGCACGAAAAAGCCGAATCCGATGGGGTTCAGCTCCCCGGATAACACGTCGGACGGCAACCTGAAAAAGCGCTGGAAAATCATCGACGGAAAGCGCTGGCTTGTCAAAGGCGGCTCCAACCCGTACAGGCAGCAGCCGCTCAACGAAGTGATTGCCGCAAATGTTATGGAGCGTCTCGGGATTCCGTATGTTCCGTATCAGGTGATTTGGAGCAAGGGCGCGCCGTACAGCTTGTGCGAGGACTTTATTGACGAGAATACGGAACTGATTCCCGCGTGGAGGATCATCCAAACGAAGAAGCGGAAGAATGACAAGTCGCTCTATCAGCACTTTGTCGACTGCGCCGAAAGTCTGGGGATTCAGAACGTCAAAGCATTTCTTGACAGGATGATCGTGCTGGATTATATCATCGCGAACGAGGACCGCCACTTGAACAATTTCGGCGCGATCAGAAATGCGGAAACGCTGGAGTGGCTTGGAATGGCGCCGATCTATGACAGTGGCTCCTCGCTCGGATACGACAAGAGCATTCCGCTGATGAAGGACGAAAACGAGATCGTCTGCAAGCCGTTCAAGAAACACCATACAGAACAGTTGAAACTGGTTTCGTCTTTTGATTGGATCGATTTCTCCGCACTGGCCGACGTCCCGGAAATGATCGTCCGCGTCCTTTCGGATGAGAATGCGAAGGACTATATGGAAGAAAACCGGATCAGAGTGATCGCGGAACTGGCGGCAAAAAGGATCAAGCAGGTCGAACTTCTTGCGAAGAACAAATCGTATTCGCAGACGATCAACACGGCGGACGAACTGACGGAGAATATTGCCGCAGCATACAATCAATGATCGCGCGCTCCGATCGCGGAGCGAATTTGTGCCCGCCGATGATGAATCGGCGGGCACTGTTTATGTATCGGTGACTAATCCATCAATCGGTGTTCGTGGTTGCCTTTCATAGCGTTCTGCACCGCAGCACTCACCGCATCAGGCGACAATTATTTTGACCATCTCTACGTTTTTTTCTGGCGTGGTTAGCCGCAGTTTATTCTTGTTATTGCTTTTTCCCACAGTATTTGATAGAATAATAGCGCCAAACAAACCCAAGTGCATATCGTTACAAGCTTGCGCTTTTCTCAGGTAAAAACGCAGGCTCTAATCCGCATGCTTGTAATGGTATGATGGGTTTGTTTGGCGACAGTGGAGCTGTGCGTTTTTCGGTGCGCAGCTTTGGCTGCGCACTTTTTGTTTGTGGGAGGAAGAGAAATGAGTGACAACAACCCCATGACTGGCTATCCGTCTGTCGACAAACCATGGCTAAAGTACTACAGTGAAGAAGCGATTAATGCTCCGTTGCCAGAATGCACGGTCTATGAGTATCTCTATGAAAATAACAAAGCATATCCGGATGATATAGCTATTATCTATCTTGGAAAGAAAATCAACTATCGTGAGCTATTTTGGAAGATTGACCAATGCGCAAGCGCGCTGATTGCATTGGGCGTTCGTGAAAAAGACATTGTAACAATCGCCCTGCCCAGCATTCCAGAAGCACTGTATCTGGTCTATGCGCTCAACATGATTGGCGCAGTCTCTAATATGGTCCATCCGCTTGCTGGAGAACAGGAACTGCTCAACTATCTGAACGAAGTAGAGAGCAAGGTTGCGTTTCTGTTTGACGGCACATATCAGATTATTAAGGACGCCATTCGGGAAACCGCCGTTGAGAGGGCAGTTGTCATTACAGCAGGAGAATCGTTGCCGCTCGGCTTAAAACAGCTATACTTTCTAAAGAATAAGCGGATTCGTTTCAACACTACTGTGTTTCAAGATTGGAAAACATTTCTTCGGAACGGCAACGCCACAGAAGCGCCCCAGGTGTCAAAGAATGCGCATACTCTGGCGTTGATTTCCCATACCGGTGGCACCACCGGAGAACCCAAGGGCGTAATGTGCTCGGATTATAACATCAATTCGTTGATTTATCAGTCTTATTGCTGCTTTAAGCATGAAGAACGTCAGCATGTAGCAGTTGTAGTTCTTCCACCGTTTGTGAATTACAGTTTAATTCAGTCAATGCTGGAAATGCTTTACCTCGGGTACAAAGTAGTTCTTCTGCCAAAATATGAACCAAATAAAATATGGGATTACTTTGGGAAGTATCAGCCTAATGTTGTTCTGTCAATACCTGCTTATTGGAAGATGCTGATAAATGACAAGCCAAAAAAAAGAGTGGATCTGTCTTGTTTTGAGCAAATCTATTATGGCGGAGAAGCAATGAGCGAGGAGGCAGAGAAGGCCGTCAATGAAATACTAAGAAATAGTGGGTCGAACTTGGATTTGCTAAAGGGATTAGGAAGTACAGAATTGATGGCGGTAGCTTCGCAAACATATCCGTGGTGTAATGACATAGGAAGTGTTGGCATTCCTCTTGTAAGAATGAATTGCAAAATCGTTGAAATAGGAACATCTGAGGAAGTAACATATTTTGAACAAGGAGAAATCTGCTTTTCGGGCCCAACGGTTATGATGGGTTATTACCAAAACCAGGAGGCAACCGACCAGATTATTCGCATACATAAAGACGGACTAAGATGGCTACATACCGGTGATCTCGGATATATGACTAATGACGGCGTTTTGTTTGTTACCGGGCGGATCAAGCGAATCATCATGACGAAGGGAAAGGATCAACAGGTAACAAAACTATTTCCAGATAGGATTGAGAAGGTGCTTAATGCACACCCGGCAGTTCGAGTGTGCTGCGTGATTGGTGTTCCCGATGAGCATCGGATTCATTTGGCAAAAGCTATTGTTGAATTAAATGACGGCTTTGCCCCCTCGGACAAACTGGTGGCGGAGATTCGCACGTTCTGCCAGGGAAAACTTCCTGAGTATCAAATCCCTGATGAGATTTCCTTTATGGATGTACTCCCAAGAACAGACCGCGGAAAAATTGATTACCGTGCGTTAGAAAAAGACGATTCGGCAAAATAGAACTCCATCTCTGCTGAGGAAATGTAGTGCGAATTCTCAGCGAATACTCGTTGAAAGCGAGTGAATAAGCGAAAGTGCCCGCCGATTATTCATCGGCGGGCACTGGTCGTATATTGCTTAATCCATCAATCGGTGTTCGTGATTGCCTTTCAGGTAGTCGCGGACGCTGCCGTTGAGAACGTGGTAGGCGTATTCTAACGGGTTGTTGTAGATCAGCCAGTCCAGTTCGGAGCGATTGGCGATACTGATGTCATAGAGTTCCTCGACGGCTTCGCAGTCGATCGCGAGCATCGTGCCGTCCGAGAACGTGGTTTCCACGCAGTTTGTGTCCATATTGTACGCGCAGGAAATGATGCGTTTCATTGTTTTTGCTCCTTTCATAACTTTTCGGCGATAAAGCGCTGGCAGTCGATGGAAATGACTGCTGCTTTCGGCGGGATTTTTCGTTGCCGCCGCTGATAACATGGAGAGAGTGAAAATCGGCGCAAAGCATTGCGGCGCAAGGGTTTGCGAGCGTCTTTGGTTTTTGTGTACCCTCGCGGATACGTACAGTAATTTAGGCACTATGTACAATTACCAGCCCTCACGTTTGGCTAAATCTAACAAAGAGAAACAGAAAATTTCGGCGGTTTTCAATGATGTCAGGTGCGGGTCTCCCTCGCGGATACGCAGAGTGCGGCGGATCTCCTTGGGGATGACGACGCGTCCGAGGTCGTCGATGCGCCGAACGATTCCGGTTGCTTTCATATCGTAAACTCTCCTTTTCCGATCGCGTTTGCTGATCTTTCTTGCGTTTCTATTGTCTGCAAACAATGGGGAATTATGCAACCGCGCTGCGTTTTCTGCGGATTGTCGCAGCGCATGATCGCAGGAAAAGCCCGCCGGAAATCTTGCAGAAATGCAAGCCGGCGGGCTTCTTTGACGCAGCAGTTCGCTACGCGATGGCGCTTATGTTTCAATGATGCAGAAACGCAGAAAGGTGCGAAAAGTAAAAAGTTTAGGTTATTGATAACACAAACTTGACATTTTCAAAAGTTTTGGGTATTGATGACTCAAATAATATGGTTGGTTTTCGTAGGTTATAACAGAGAATTCCATACGAGAGCTCTCTTTCTATGCGGTTGAAAAAGAAATCCTCAGACCGCTTTATTGGACATGAAAGATGATAGTATGTGAGCAGACAATAAAACTGTGACTTGGAGGGAGAAATATGGCGTTTGCAGAGAATAATCATTCGGAAGACCCTTGGAAGAACTTGACACCATCGGAGTGGATTGCAGCGTTTGTGAAAGAAACTCCTGACTATCAAGAACTGGTAGACAGATGCAGAAAACACGGAGAAACGGATGAAGAAATCAAGGCGTTCCTTGAGGGAACTTAGGACAGACAGGAGGAAACAGTTATGGAACAGACATATTTGCACGGCACGACGCGGGAGCGGCTGCAGGACCTGATGAAATCCCGCAAGGTGTTGCAGGCGGCGCTTGCCGCGCGCGATTCTTGACTCCATTCCCGCGCATCTGCATTGACTTCTCGCCGCCAAAGGAGCGCCGCCCCTTTGAAACTCCGCCAACGAAACCAGCGTTTCTTTGGAATCTTTCCCGCAGAAAAATGCCGGAGCGAACTAAACGCTGCTTCGACATTTTTCTGCCTCAAAGGAGATGGCACTAATCAGAATGTTTTATTACCTCGGAGCCGTATTCCGACCCTGTCATCCGCCGTTTTATCAATACTGACGCTTTAGCATCTACCGGTCAAGTGAAGTCAATGTTGGAATCGCCCGAAGCGGCTGCTTTATAATTGCGTGAGCAGCGACTGTTGCACGTGTCTCTGCCCGGTTTACTTCTTCTGATGATCGCAGCAAGCATCCACGCTGAATCGGTATGCCGTTTTTTGTCTGTATACCTCTCCCGGACGCAGAACGGTGCTTGGAAAATGCGGATGGTTGACGGCGTCGGGATAATGCTGCGCCTCCAGACAGAAGCCGCCGTTTTTCGGATATTTTATGCCGCTTTTCCCGGATGTAACAAGGTCGAAGTGCATATAATTCCCGGAGTAAAAATGTACCGCCGGCTCGGTCGTGAACGCCTCTAAACAGATACCGCTCTTGTCGCTTCTCGCCGCACCGATCTGTTTGAGTTCGCCCGCCTTCCCGTCAAGAATCATATTATGGTCGTAGCCTGTGCACAGTCGGAGCTGCGGATAATCGTCTCCGAATCGAGCGCCGATCCCTTGTTCTTCTCTGAAGTCAAGTGGGGTGTTATCCACGGAAATTATTCTGCCGGTCTGTGCAAAGGACGCCTCGTATTCCGTAAAATAACTGCTGTTCAGCCGCAATTTGTGGTCCAGTATTGTCGAACCGTCCTGACCGTTCAGATTGAAATAGCTGTGATTTGTAAGGTTCAGCACCGTCGGCGCATCGGTGACCGCCCGATAGGTGATTTCCAATGCATTGTCTTCCGTCAGGCGATAGCGTACCTCCACGGTGAGATTACCGGGGAAGCCTTCTTCCATGTCCGGACTCACGTAGCAAAGCGTGAGGGCTCCGCCGTCTGCGGATGCTTCAAACAGCCGCTTATTGAACACACCGTGCACGTGATTGCTCTCACCGGGGCTTTTTTCAAGCAGGAATTCTTTGCCGTCAAGAACGAAGCGCGCGTTTCCTATTCTGTTGGCGTACCGACCTACCACCGCGCCGTAGTAGCAGGACCCGTTTTCGTAGGATTCGACATCGTCGTATCCGAGGACGACATCCGTTGGGATGCCGCGGCGGTCCGGCAGCGTAATGCTTTGTACCGTGCCGCCGAAGTCGAGGATGCGGACGCACATACCGCTGCCGTTTCGCAGTTCAAAAGCGGTAACCTTCTGCCCCGCTCTCGTCTGTCCGAACTCTTTTGATTGCACCATGACCATATTCCCCTCCGATCATTATAACGGTCTGCCGCAGAGCGCTGCGGCAGACCGTTTTCATGCGTTTTGCATCGCGTTATCATTTAAACTTCGGGAGTTCTTTTTTCGCCTCGCATATTGCGTCAAGATTCTCCCAGTCGATTTTGTCTCCCCAGCGGGAATAGAACTCGTTATCGCGTTCGTCTATTTCCCTGACAACGCGGCACGGCGTCCCGACGGCAAGCACGTTTCCGGGAATATCACGCGTCACGACACTGCCTGCGCCGATTACCGTATTCTTTCCGATATGTACGCCGGGCAAAATGATAGAGCCGGCGCCGATCCAGACGTTTTCTCCGATATGAACGTCCCTGTTATATTGCATCTCATATCTTCTGAGCTCCGGATTCAGGGGATGATTTGCCGTCGTCACGATGACGTTCGGACCGAACAGCACCCGATTGCCGACGTAAATATGTCCGTCGTCGATCATCGTAACGTTTGTGTTTGCATAGATCCCGTTGCCGAAATGCACGTGCGCGCCGCCCCAGCTTGCCCGAAACGGCAGCTCGATATAGCAGCCCTCGCCGCACTCGGCAAAGACCTCCTTCATATATGCTTCTTTTTTCTCATTGTCAAAGATGGTAAGTTGATTGAACTCCCATATTTTCTCTTTCAGCGGCCGCTGCAGTTCCATAATTTCAGGATCGCAGGTGTCATAGATCAAGCCGCTGACCATTCTTTCTATCTGTGTCATCTTTCTCCGCCTTGCATTTGATGTTGAAAAAACGAGCACTCATCCCTGTTGCAGTCGCGCGCCTCCGGAAGCTTAATATCAATGTGGAACACATGCTT
>Ga0310690_10004800_pt1 | contig 18867 bp, 11 predicted proteins | sample AusTroGonzalo_MG_2_FD_207661 | JGI IMG/M metagenome (GOLD analysis project Ga0310690, IMG submission 207661) | Bovine rumen microbial communities from tropical cattle in Woodstock, Queensland, Australia - Gonzalo_04 (v2) (version 2) | ecosystem: Host-associated > Mammals > Digestive system >...
GTTGGATGATGGCATACACAGGAGTGTCTTTCTTCACCTGCATCTTGGCCTGCTCCAACTGCTTCGCCATCTCGTTGTAGATGGCATTCGACACGTTGTACTTGGCTTGGGCACGGTCTCTCGCGATATGGTCGCGCGAGCCCATCAGATATTGCGAACGGTCGGTAATGATGGCCAACTGCTCCTGATAGCGGTCGTTTTCTTTCTTGATCTCTTCGTATCGGGCCTGGATGTATTCCAGTTCATTCTTTGATTTCTCCACACGATGGCGGGTGACCTCCTGCTGGAGCAAGGCTTGTGCCTTAATCGCCAAATCAGCGGTCTGGATGGGCTCGGAGCCATTGACCGTCAGCGTGAGGAAACCTTCTTTCTTGTTGACGTCAAGGGAGACCACCTTACCGAAACCGTCAAGCATTTTCTGCTCGTCGACCGAAACGACAATGGGGCGATTCAAGGTGTCCGTATCCGTGGTGTCGACAGGAAGGACAATCTCCGGCTGCTCGCCTCTGATGGCCCCAATAATGACACCGGGAAGGCCTATCGTGTATTTCTTAACGTAAGAGAACAGCGATGGCTTGTCGTAACCGGCAAGCGCATAGTCGAACATACTGATGGGCTGTTCGCATTTCGAATAGTGCAAGGGAGTGTGCATCAGCTCCAGACGATACGGCACACTATTCACAATCTCAGGATAGACAATAGGCGACAAGTCGGAAGAATTGGACGGCATATCCAGGTCGATGCCGGCCAAAGCCGCCAGGCTACCCAGCGAGTTGTTCGATTTTGAGCTGAGTTGAGGCACCATGATGGTCTTTACGGTGTATGTGCGCTTCATGGTCAAAGCGGCCACCAGACCCAGGGCGATGAAGATGGCAAGGCAGATCAGAATGGTCTTGCGGCCATCCCACAAGCTGCGAAGCATGGCTACGATATCAATACCTTCTTCCTCTTGCTCAACAGAGGTTCCGATTTTTTCGTTGCTGTCCATAATCTTAGTTTCAAATCAAACTTAATCCTTTAAGGTTCTAAGAAGCAGGATGATAGAAACCACAGAGGTGAGGCTGGCCAAGATGTTTCTGGTCTCAGCACCCCAGTCGACCTTCTCTTTCGGCTTCTCAAGGCGCTCTTTCTTCTTTTCGTCAATGCGCAAAGTAATGACGCCACCGGGCTCCACAACGGGATAGTGACGGAAAATGAACTGCGAGGTCCCTTGCATCTGGTTGTTGGGCGTAGTGACGGTGACGCTGTTGCGGTCAGCTGCCTTGTCAAAGCCACCAGCATAGTGCTTGATATACCACTTGGCGTTATGTCGACCGTCATAAACGAAGACCCTGTTGCTGGAGGAGAAACCATCGTTGTTATACTGACCCAAGTGGGTACCCACTTCACGAATCGCGACGGTGTTTTCCTGACGGACAATGGTGATTACGTCGCCATCCATCAAAATAGCATCAGTGGCTTTGCTTCTCTTCACTTTGCGGAGATCGACACCGATGTTGCCCACGTTGCGGCCAGTGGTGCGGAAAATACGGGCAAACGGGTCAGCATCGTCAAGCAGGCCACCTGCCTTCTTGATGATATCCCAAAGTTGGGTCTTACCGTCTTCCAGCACGTAGACGCCTGGGTACTTGACGCGACCGTTCAGTTCAACAAATCTACCCGTATTGAAGTTGGGCGTCATACGTACTACTATGTGGTCGAATGGACGCAGAGGAAAATCAGTACCGATCACGTTGTAGTCCTTATCCACCTTAAGGATAAACTTCTCAATACGGATCTCTTCCGTCATGGAAATGTTTACGCGGAACAACTCAACGTGGTCGAAGGAAGCACCCACCTCGAAGCCGCCAGCCATTCTAATCATATCGTGCACTGTTAGCGAGGGGTCATAAGCCGTTCCGAAGGGATATTTGACAGCACCATCAATGCGAACTTCACCCACGTTGGTATAGGTGGTGTTGTCATAAACGTTAAGACGATCGCCAGGTTGCAGATGCATATCGCCATCGGTGTCGAGGTTGACACGGATATACTGCATCTTACCAGGATTGGTGATGTCCTTGCGGAAGATATAGGCCACGGGGAACACGCTCGGCTTGAGACCACCAGCGAAGTCAATGGCTTGGCTAACAGTCATGTTGTCGTTGAGGCCGAACTCGCGCGAGAAGGGTCTACGCACCTGACCACTGACCGCGATAGTGTCGAGGTCACGGTAAGCTGCCTTGCTCAATACGGTCACCTTATCGCGTGACTGAAGAGTGAAGTCTGGGTTGCTATTCACACCTGGGAAAGGCACAGTGAGGATTTCCACGGTCTTGTCATCCTTAGTGCGCTCCACGAAGAGGTAATCAAGGAGGGCTGTATAACGCGGTTTGGCTCGGGCGAGTAAGGCTTTAAGGGAAGTGTTTTGGGCGAGCTCAAAACGGCCGTCGTAATAGACGTCACCTTCGATGGAAACGTAGTTCTCGACAGGCTCGTTGGCCGTCTTGATGCGGACAATGTCGCCCCCTTGCAGGTTGATTCTTTGATAGCCTTTGGTCACTTCAGAGAGCTTATAGTCCTGATAGATGACCTGACCATTGTCGATACGTTCAATCTGGACGTATTCTGGATACACCCTCCAGGTAAGTCCACCGGCATAGTCGATAAGGTCGGATAGGGTCTCTCCATCAAGCATCTCGTATCGCATCGGACGGTTGACGGCACCTTGAATCTCAACAATTTTCTGTGCCACAGGCACGAAGATGACGTCGCCGTTCTGAAGCTCGTAACTTACGCCAGAGTTGGGTTGTCTCATGTATTTGTAAAGGTCGAGGCTGCTCGTTTTGCCACTACGTGAGAGCTGGATGTTACGCACCGAACCAATGGCCGTCGGGCCACCTGCGGCGGCGAGGGCGTTAAACACCGTGTTGAGGGCACTCAGCGTAAAACCGCCTTGCACACCCACCTCACCGTAGATACCCACCGAAACGGTACGTGCGGTGGTGATGGTGACGGCGATTTGGTCGGGTCTATAGGAAAAGTGGCTGCTGAGCCTGCTCCGGATCAGGTCTCTACCTTGCGCCAGTGTCAAGCCTTTCAAGAAGATCTTAGTAGAGCCAGTGGGCTGGATGCTACCGTCGGGACCGATACGCTGGTGGCTTTCCATCTGCGAGGAGCCGAAGATGGAGATGTGCACCTCGTCGCCTTCGCCCAAGATGTAGTTGTCGGGCGCCTGGGCACCGTCGGTGGTGCGAAACACATCGAGGTTCTTGCCCGTAAAGATGGCGTGGCCGTAGATGTCGTTGCCTTCAGTTGAGGAGACGTTGTTCTCCTGGATGGCTCGCTGCAAAGCGTCCTCGGCAGCAGCTTCACCAGTAGTGGTCTGGGGAACCTCAATAGCCGACGTCACCACGGATTCGCCACCCGTGGCAGGGGCCGACGGAGTCTCGTTGGCAGCATTCTTCTCAGCCACCATTTTGTTCAAGATTTCCGTCACCCTTCCCTGATAGTTGGCATAATCAGTCGGAGGGATGTTGTCCACATCAATGCCTTCCTGCAGCAGTCGGGCACGAACTTCAGTCTCTTCCAAGCCACGTTTCTGCAACTCGGAACGGGCCATCGACATCATGTCGGGCATTTGCGCCAACATAGTGAAAGGCAGCAAAGCAAAGAACATCAGTGTTAAAAACAGTTTCTTCATAAGTTTAAGTATTTTTAATTGATTGATTCATTACTAACAAGTTGCAAAAATACAACTTTTTTCCTCAATGCAAATAATTATGCAAACAATTAATAGTGAGATTTAATTTTGGACGCAATAAACTTCACATCCTCGTCGCTCACCCAAGGCCCTGAAGGCAGACAGATGCCCGTCTTGAAAAGCGTTTCCGACACACCGTTGATATAAGCGGGAGCGTCTTTATAGACTGGCTGCATGTGCATGGGCTTCCAGAGCGGACGGGCTTCGATACCGGCTGCGTTGAGGGCTTTGCATAAAGCCTCCATATCTGCATCCTTCCCAAAGGTGACGGTGGTGAGCCAAAAATTGGAGTCGTAGTCGCTGTTTGGGTTGTCCTTAACGAGATCGCCAAGAAGCTCCTTATAAAGATAATGAACGTGCTTATGATGCGCAATGTGCTTTTCAAGCACCGTCATTTGGCCACGACCGATGCCTGCAGAGATATTGGACATCCTATAATTGTAGCCGATGACTTCATGCTGATAATGCAGGGCGTTCTCGCGGGCTTGTGTGGCCAGGAAAATGGATCGGCGCTTGGCGGTTTCATCATGGCAGATAAGGGCGCCACCACCGGAGGTGGTGATCATCTTGTTGCCGTTGAACGAGAAGGTGGCGATATCACCGAAGGTACCACACAGACGGCCTTTATACCGCGACCCCATGGCATTGGCTGCATCTTCAATCACCGGAATCCCATAGCGGCGTGCTATCTCTTCGATGGCTTCCCAGTGGGCTGGCATACCATAAAGGTCAACGGCGATGATGGCTTTGGGCTTACAGCCCGTTTTAGCGATTCTGTCCTTGATGGCCACTTCGAGCAGTTCGGGCGACATGTTCCAAGTATCTTTTTCGCTATCGACAAAGACAGGCTTGGCACCGCAATAGGTTACGGGATTCGAGCTGGCACAAAAAGAGAAGCTTTGGCAGAGGACTTCATCGTCTCTCCCAACACCGAGAAGCAGTAGCGCTAGGTGAAGAGCAGCCGTGCAGGAGCTTAGAGCCGCAACATGGAAGGTTGTTGAGCTTGTCAAAGCACCTGTTTTAATGGTCGGCCCTTCGACAAGCTCAGGGACCTTCAACTCGTTCAAATAGTGCTCTAGTTCCTTTTCAAAGGCATCGACATTCGGCCCAAGCGGTGCCACCCAGTTGGTGTCAAAGGCCTCCTGGATGTAACGTTGCTCGGCGCCCGTGTCGCTCATCTTAGCCAAGCAGAGGTGTATGCGGTGATTCTCTCCCATTAACGGCAATGCATCGAATGCAAAGTTTTACTTATGCACCTTACGGATAAACTCCTCAACCTCAGGCACGCCGCCTTGATAGACGAGGTAACCGTTGTAAGGCTCTCTCGGCGTGATTTCGCTGTTCACGGGGGTGAGCATGATGTTCTTCACCTCTTCGCGGTCGTGCGTCTGACCCAAGGCCCAGCCCAACTTGATGTAGGCGGTCTCAGCGAGCATATTACCAGCCGGGATGATACCACGGTCCATCAAGTCGCGGCCCGTATCGTAGACGAACATGTGGGCATAGCCCCAAATGGTCTGAACAGTCATATACTGATGCACGCCCTTTTCTGTGGCACGCTGGATGGCGTCGAACATACCACGATTCACGTGACCCAGTCCGGTGCCGTCCCAAACAATGCCTTGATAGCCGTTGTCGACCAATGCGTCAAGCACGTCGGGCTTCATGCCGGGATAGTAGTAAAGGATGGCAACTCTGTCATCGAAGGTCGGGATGATCTTCACGTCGCGGTCAGCACGGCGGTGGTTGTAGACTTCCTTGATCGGCACCACGCCACGTTTGCGGTCGACAGTGGCCACGGGCGTGTCGCCTATGGTGCGGAAGGTGGAACGATACGAGGAGTGCATCTTACGCACACGTGTGCCACGGTGCAAGAAGCCGTACTCATCAGAGGTGGGACCGAACATGCAGACCATCACCTCGGCCACGTCGCCGTGACCGGCGGCGGTCATGGCGTGCATGAGGTTCAAAGCGGCATCCGATGACGGACGGTCAGACGAACGCTGCGAGCCGACCAAGACAATCGGCACAGGCAGGTTCTGGCACATGAAGGTCAAGGCAGCGGCGGTGTGGGCCAAGGTGTCGGTGCCGTGGCCGATGACGATGCCGTCGATGCCGTTTTGGATTTCCTCGCCAATCTTTTTAGCCAAGGCGATGTATTCCTTGGGCGACATGTTCTCAGAGAACACGGCGAACACCTTCTCAGTGTCGAGGTTGCAGATGTCGGCCAATTCCGGCACGGCGCCATACAACTCACCCGGTGAGAAAGCGGGAATCACGGCACCCGTGCGGTAGTCCAAACGTGAGGCAATGGTGCCACCCGTGCCGAGCAACTTCACATGCGGAAGTCCTTCAGTATAAGGAAATTCCTTCTCCGGGATGTGGTAGTTGGCTTTCTTGTAGTCGGTCTCGACCATGCCCGTGATGGTGCTAATATCAACACCGATGTTATAGCCCGTGTTCACCTTCATGACGATATGCTGGTCGTCCTGGAAGGCGGCGCGAGGCAGAATCGTGCCTTTGAAGAGGCCACCCGTGGTCTGGCATTCAGCCTGACTCCACACGCGGCAGTTGTATTTCTTGAGCACCTCAAGCGAGGCACCCCAATATCCTTGGAAAAAATCTTCAGCCATGTTGCAAATTATTTGATGTTGTTAGCCAATTCTTTCATTTCGATGTTGCCCGTCGCTTCCCGCATCTGGCCCATAATCCAGTTCATGCGGTCGAGGTCGGTGCAGGACTTCTTCTTCGGCGCAAAGCCGGCGCAGAGGTTGTCAAGTTTGGTAAGCAGGTCGTCCTTAGCATAGCGCTTGAAGCCGATCTTGTTGAGCACTTGCTCCATCGGCAGCGAAGCGTCTTCGACCAAAGCGGGAGCCATGTTCCAAGCCAGACGGTAGTCGAGGTTCTGCTCCTTCAGGAAGGCGAACAGTTGATACAGGGTGTTGTCGTTGAACTTCGAAGCGGGGTTCTTGCCCAGCAGATGCTTCAGCCTCATGCCGACAAAGCGACCGAGGGTGCGACCGTCCACGCCGAGTTTCTCGACGGTTTCAGCCATGATGGGGAACCAGTTCTTCGCGAAGATGTAACGGAAGCAGTCCTCCGGCACGTTCCACTCCTTGAGTTTGTAGTAACGGTCGATGATTTCTGTAGGAATCTCAGCACGAAGAGCCTTGATGAAAGCCGGATCGAGCGGGATGGGAGCCGAGTCGGTGTCAGGATACATGCGGTCGGCACCGGGCAACACGCGCTCGAAGATGGTGATGCCGTTGCAGATGGCCTTACGGGTCTCCTTCGGCACACCGTCGAAGGCCATGAGGCAACGCTCTTCGATGGTCTCGATGGCGGTGGGCATGTCGTTTTGCGGACCCCAAACGAGGATGAGGGCATCTTCGTCGGTGGCGTGGATGCGCTTGGCCAGCTTATGCCACTGCGAATGGCTCAAAACGGGTTCCAGCATCTCGTCATGGAGCATGTTGGGGCGCTCAAGGCAGGCAATGACTTTCAGGCGGTCGGCGATTTCGTCGGCGAACATCTTGCCGGGTTGAGTAAAGTGCGACAGCACACCACGGAACTTCGGCAACTTGACAAGTTTCATCGCACCGCCTTTGGCTTTGTTGTCGAGGATGGGCAGGTAGTCAGTCGGGAACGAAACATCAATGACTTCCACCTTCCAACCTTCCTTGCCGACCTCGCGGTTGAGGCGCTCTTGCAGTTGCACCAAGGACCACTGGCGGAAGCACTCATTATGAGAGAGTTCGGGAATCCACTTGGCGTGTTGCACACCTTTCAACTCGATACGGGTGCCGCCCGTGCAACTTACATTAACATCTTGGCGGCCTGCACCCATGCCTGTGCGAACCAGACCCGTGGAGCGGCCGAGGAAACGGATGTATTCGCAGGTCTCGCGCAATTCGTCGGGGTTCTTGCAGTCGGGATAGGTGACGGTCTCGATCAACGGCACGCCGAGGCGGTCGGTCTGATAGATGCGGCGGTGGCCTATGTCGCTGATTTCGCGACAGGCATCCTCCTCGATACTCAGCTGAATCAGGCGGATGTCCTTCTTCGGCAGTTTCAGCAGGCCTTCCACGCCCACGATGGCGGTCCGTTGGAAGCCCGTGGGGATGGAGCCGTCAAGGTATTGCTTGCGGGTGATATGCACCTCGCCCACGATGTTCAGGTTGGAACGCAGGGCGATGATGATGGCGTTATGCAGTGCCTCGCGGTTGATGGGGAACGGCGGGGTGTCGTCGATGTCGTAGGTGCAGGCGGTGCCGTTCTTGATGCGATAGACGATTTCCTTCTTCGTCTTGAACTCCATCAAGGCCGTTCCGTCGTATTCGCCTAATTCCGAGAGGGTTGGGCGCATGTGGCGGATGAGTTCGGCATCGTAGTCCTCAAATTTGTTGAATTGTCCGGCGGGACAGTGGCAGAACAGTTTCTCTTTCGTCTTGATCTGTTGGTGCACTTCCAGTCCCGACATGAAGCCTATGCGGTCATAGTCTTCTTGTGTGGCTTTCTTGCGCTCGACATAGCCGGCCTGTTGTTTGGTCAGCTCGTAGTTGGCGCGTGGGTCAAAATTGGTGCTCATATTCTCTATTTTTATATTTCTTCAAAAGAATCGGCTAAAATAAGAGTTTTTTGGATTAGTTGAGAAAATTAGGGAAGATTTTCACTATTTTTGCCAAAATTTTCATCCCGTGGAAGACAATTACCAACTCATCACGAAAACCGCCGCCGGACTTGAGGAAGTCCTAGCCGCCGAAATCAAGGCCTTGGGCGCCAAAAACGTGCGCTGCATGCACCGCGCCGTCATCTGCGAAGGCAACAAGGAGCTGATGTACCGTATTAATTACGAAGTGCGCACCGCACTCAAAGTGCTGAAGCCTTACAAGACCTTCTTCGCCAAAAACGAGGACGACCTGTATAAAAAAGTACAGGAAATCAACTGGATGGAGCTCCTCCGCACCGACCAGACCTTCTGCATCGACGCAGTGACGAGCGGCCGCTTCTTCACGCACTCGCAATACGCCAGCCTGCGCATGAAGGACGCCATTGTGGACCAGTTCCGCGATGTGTATGGCATCCGACCCAATGTCAACACCTTGAATCCCGACCTGCGCATCAACCTCCACATCCGCGAGGACAAGGTGAGCATCCTTTTCGACAGCTCCAACGAGAGCCTGCACCACCGTGGCTACCGCAAGCAGGTCGACAAGGCCCCGATGAACGAGGTGCTGGCCGCCGGTCTCATCCAACTCACGGGTTGGCAAGCCGACAGCAACTTCCTCGACTGCATGTGCGGCTCGGGCACCATCCCGATTGAGGCGGCAATGTATGCGATGAAGATTCCGCCAGGCTACTACCGCAAGCAATGGGGTTTCATGAAATGGGATGACTACGACGCCACTTTGTGGGAACGCATCCGTAAGGAAGCCGACGCTAAAATCTGCGACTTCGACTACGAAATCTGGGCCTCCGACCGCTCGCCCAAAGCCGTCGCCATCGCCGAAGGCAACATCAACTACGCCCACTTGCAGCACGACATCCACCTGATGAAGAAGGACATGCACGACCTCACCCCACCCGAGGGCGGCGGCATCATGATCATCAACCCGCCCTACGGCGACCGCCTTGAAGAAGACGACATCGACCAACTTTACGAGGAAATCGGGCGCACGCTGAAGCACAACTTCCAAGGCTTCCAGTGCTGGCTCATCACCGACGACGCCGTGGCGCTGAAGCACGTCGGCCTGAAACCCAGAGCCAAAATCCCGATTTGGAACGGCCCCTTGGAATGCCGCTTCGTGCTGTTCAATATCTTTGAAGGCACTTTGAAAGACCAGAAGGCCCGTGAAGCCGACGGTTTAGCTTAACGCTTATTAAACAAATTCATCGTCCGGTCCACCCCCTGTGTGACGAAACTCTTGATGATTTCGACGGCCTCGTCGGTTTTTTGGTCGACGATGGGCTCTTCCGAGGGATTCCATTGGCCGAGGACGAAATCCACCTGGCGGCCGCGCGGGAAGTCGTCGCCAAGTCCGAAACGCAGACGGCTGAACACATTCGTTCCCAGTTTCTCAATGATGTCGGTCAGGCCGTTGTGGCCGCCGTCGGCACCTTGCTTGCGGAGGCGTAGCGTACCTAAAGGCAAAGCGATGTCGTCGTTGACAACCAAAAGGTTTTCTATCGGAATCTTCTCCTGGTCGAGCCAATACTTCACAGCGCGCCCACTCAGGTTCATGTAGGTCGTCGGCTTGATGACTACGAGGGTCTTGCCCTTGTATTTCATCTCCGCCACCTGCGCCAAGCGGCTCGTGGTGAACGTGGCCTCCAAGTCCTTCGCCAATCGGTCGGCAATCTTGAAGCCGACATTGTGGCGCGTATTGTCGTATTCGGCACCGATGTTTCCCAAACAGGCTATCAGGTATTTCATCGAATTGGGTTCATTGCGTCTTCTCCGTGGAAAACCGTGCAAAAATAGACATTTTTTGTTGTACTTTTGCAAACTCAAACCAAAACATTGACCCGATGCCCAAAGAATCCCTCAACCGCTCGATACTGAAGCTGGCCGTTCCCAACATCATCAGCAACATCACCGTGCCGCTGCTGGGCTTTGTCGACATGATGCTGATGGGACATCAGGACAGCATCGCCTATATTGGAGCCATCGGTCTGGGCGGCACCATTTTCAGTGTGATGTACTCCATCTTCAGCTTCATGCGGGCGGGCACGACGGGTTTCACAGCACAGGCATACGGTGCCAACGACCGCGCAGAAATTGCCTATTCGCTCTATCGCTCGCTCTGCATCGCGCTGATTGCCACGGTGTTGGTTTTGTCATTGCAAAATGCCGTGGAATGGCTCAGCATGAAGTTATTGCACGGCAGCAATGAGGTGTTGGCCCACACCGCCACTTATTTCCGTGTGCGCATCTGGGCCGCGCCGGCGGTGCTGTGCCTCTACGCCTTCAACGGCTGGTTTATCGGGATGCAAAACACCACCATTCCGATGGTGATTGCCATCCTCACCAATGTGGTGAACATCGTTTTGAGCATTGTTTTCGTCAACTTCATGGACATGGGTGTCAGTGGTGTGGCCTTGGGCACCGTCATTGCACAGTATTGCGGACTGATAACGGCTGTCGTCTTCCTTTTCGCCAAGTTCCGCTATCACCTCATCCCCGTCAGGCGAGCCCTTTTGTTGCAGACCGACAAGCTGAAGCGTTTCTTCCAGGTGAACGCCGACTTCATGATCCGCAGCATTCTGTTGGTGCTGAGCATCGCCTTCTTCAACAACCAGTCGGCCAAGCTCGGCGATGACATGCTGGCGGTCAACATGATTTTGATGCAGTTCTTCTACATCTTCTCCTACTTCACCGACGGCTTCGCTTACGCAGGCGAGGCGTTGGTGGGCCGATTTACAGGTGCCCACGACGTGAAACAACTTCGCCAAACCGTTAAATTGCTGTTTCTCTGGGGTTTCTTCATCGCTTTGCCTTTCACGGTGCTCTACGCCCTCTTCCCCGACTGGTTCATCGGCCTCGTCAGCGACCAGCCCGGTATTGCCGAGCAGGCCCGACCCTATCATGTTTATCTGGCTGCCATTCCGCTTGTCACCTTTGCGGCTTTCCTTTGGGACGGGGTCTACATTGGCGCCACAGCGGCTCGCGCCATCCGCAATACGATGCTCATTTCTTCCATCGGTGTGTTCTTGCCCGCCACATTAATATTAATGCCGCCTTTCGGCAACCACGGGCTTTGGATTGCTTTCTTGTTGTTCATGATTGCCCGAGGGTTGAGCATGACACTTATGGCACGAAAAGCGGTGTTTTAAAAACAAAAACCCGCAAAAGAATCTCTTGCGGGTTTGTCTTTTTTGTTCCTCAGCTTTACTTTTCCTCTTGTTGAATCTGCGTTCTCTCGGTGGTGTTTACCGACTTGTTTTTGCGGAACCATTCGGTAATATCTTTTACGCGGCCATCGCTAAGGCGTTTCATCATGCGCTGGTTGGTGGTGGCACTGTCCAAGGGGCCAAATTCTTCCATATAGCGCCCTAATTTGACATAGTCAAAATGGTCGGTGCCGACGTTTTCGGGCAGGTCATTTTTGCCGGAATACCAGGCTGCTTTTAAGCCTTTATGGCTGTTTTTCAGCTGTTTGGCCAATTCCGACACTTTTTCAGGTTCGGCGTCGCCGCCCATGAAGCATACACAAGTGATACCCGACTTGTATTGGCCGACCAGACGTTCCAATTCTGTCACGTTCAGCTCTTTGCCGATGTTTTCCCACAAATACTTGCTGTGGCAACCTGGGCAGTGGTTGGGACAGTTTGAGATATTAATGGCAAGCGTCACTTCATCAGGAACTTCCTGAAAGACGATATCATAGTTAGCGTATTTTAGCATCTCTCCATCTCCATTTTTCCATAGTGACGGCGGGCGGCTTCTTCTTGGCGTGGCTCGCTGAAATTGCTGACGCGCTTCAGGTAGCCGATGATGCGGGTCAGGTAGTCTATATTCTTGCTGTGGCATTCTGGACACTCTTTCAGGTAGCGTTTGTCGATATGACCACAGTCGTTACAAATTGTGTTGGGCACATTGAAGGTGAAGTAGTTGCAGCCTTCGCGGGCGGCCACGCGCAGCAATTGGCGATATTGGTCTTTGGTTAGATGCTCCTCTAAGTTGCAGTGCAACGCGGAGCCACCCGTGAGGTGCTTGATGTACTTCTCGCCGTGCAGGCGGAACTTGTCCAAGACGTTGGTGTTGGGGTCTTCCACGATGTAGAAATAGCTGTTATAGCAATCGCGGTGCACCTCGTAGCCGTCTTCCTTGTCCCATTTGGCGTGCTTCACGCCCACATTCTCGGCGGGGATCATCTCGCAGTTGAACATCAGGCCGTCCTGCTTCGAGTAGTACTTCTTGTTGTACTTCTCGATGAGGCCCAGCACGTCTTGCACAAACTTTTCGTAGTCCGGGTTGTCCGAAATCTTGATTTTCAAGAACTCTGCGGCTTCCACAAGACCGTTCACGCCAATGGTGAGATACTGGCGCCCAAGGTTGATGTAACCCGCGTCAAACAGCGGCAACATGCCTTTGTTTTGCAGCTCCTTCAGGTTTTCGTTGTAGCAAATCTGCACTTTATGGCAGAGGTCGACGATTTCCTCAAGGAAGGTGAGATAGTGCATGTTGTTGCGTGCGGCATACTGGATACAACGGTTAAGATTGATGGTGAGCACGCTCTTGGAACCCGTTGATACGCCACCAGCGCCAAGGGTGTAGCTGAAACCGTTGTCCTGAATCTCGTTGCGCAGGCGGCAGCAGGAGGACAGTGAGTCGGCGTTGTCGCTGAGGTAGGTGAAGAACGAGTGTCCTTCGGAGTACATCTCAGCGGTGAAGTCGGCCCATTCCTGGTCGATGACGTCTCCATCTTTCGAGAGCAATGCCATCGTCTCCACGGGGAAGGTAAGCACGCTCTTGAGACGCTCGGCATTGAACCACTTCATGAAACGCTTCTGGAGCCAGCTCAGCGACTCCCAATCGGGTTGGGTGCCATCGGGGAAATAGAAATTGCCGAATAGCGACTCGAAATAGTAGCGGTCGTAATAGGCGATGTTCCAGAACACCGACTGGTAGTTTCTTGCACCTGCAGGTTGGTTCAAGGAATACACGATTTGCTGGAAGCAGTCGGTGATGACTTTGTCAATGGTACGCGGTTTCAGTGAGTGGTCCACCACTTCATCGGCGCGTTTGTAGTAGTCTGTGCCATAGTCTTTTCCGATGAAGTAGTTCATGTACATCAGGAACTCGGGTGTGGCACAGGCACCAGAGAGTTGTGACGACACCATAAACACCATATTAATAAACCCACCGCAGAACGAGCGCAACTTGGTGGGGGCGGTCGAGTTGCCGCCTATCGAGCTCGTGCCTTCGTTGAGCCAGGGATACATGGTGATGGAGGCGCAGTAGTTGGCCAGACTGGTCTCGTCGTTCTTATATATGAAGTGGTTGTTGAGCAGGTAGAGGTAGCGGTCGGCGAGTTCCTTGCCAAACATCGACTTGATGCGGTCTGTCAAGAGGCGTCGGTTGATGCGGATGAAGCTCGACTTAGGCAGCTCGCCTATTAATGTGGCGATGTTTTTCTTCTCCACATTGGCGTTAGCGTCGTATTTAGAGCCCGTGGCGGGGTTCGATGCATTGACGTAGTTGCTCAAGAAGTCGATCTTCTCGCGTATCTCGCGGTCTTCGGTGTGTTTCTGGCGGTACAGGATGTAGTTTTTGGCTACCGTGTAATACTGTTCCGCCATCAGTGCCGTTTCCACTTGGTTTTGAATTTCCTCGACGGTAATGCCGTTGGTCACGCGGACGCGGCTCAGAATGCCGTTGAGGTCCTCGTCTGTGGCATAAAAGCCCGAGGCGAGGAAGGCCTTGCTGATGGCCACTTTGATCTTGTCAAGAGAGAAGGCTTCCTGCTTGCCATCCCTTTTGGTAATGTACAATCCTCCGTTGCTCATATTGTGTGCTCGCTTTCAAATAAATCGTTGATTATCATAAGGTTCGCTGTATTCCATCTTGGTGGAACCTTGTTTTGCAAAGGTAAGGCAAAAACCAATCATCGTGCAAATTTTTTCTTCTTTTTTTTGTCAACAAAATTATCAACAGGCTAAATTTTTGATTTGGTTGGGGTTGCGTTTTTTTGGCCATTTTTTGTATTTTTGCCCCCATATTAATAAAAGGAGTCACCATGCCAAAAAAGAAAAAAATCGAAAATAAGCTTAGCACTTTCACTAGCGTCATCCTCGGCATCTTCGCCGACGAGCCCTTCCGCCCAAAGAACTACAAACAGGTCTGTAAAATCATGGGCATCAAGGATTTGGCCGGAAAAGACGTGGTATATAAACTACTTATCGACCTGAAAAACCAAGGCTTGCTGAAAGAAAACAAGCCTTTCAGCTACGTGATGAGTCCGATGGGCATGGAACAGTTCCGTCCGAAGACGCGCTACGTGGAAGGCACGGTGGAGATGAAATCGACGGGCAAGGCTTACGTGGTTCTGGACGACGGCGAAAGCGAGGATGTTTTCATTGCGGCCAACAACACATACAAAGCGCTGCATGGCGACCGCGTTCGCGTGGCCATGTTCCCCAAACGCAACAACAGCAAGCCCGAAGGCAAAATCGTGGAGATTCTGGAGCGCCGGCATACCGACTTCGTCGGCTTGCTGAGCATCTCGCACGGCTATGTGTATGTTCGCCCCGATGTGGACTGGATGCCGGTTGACATCTTCATCCCACGCGGCGACCTGCATGGCGCCAAGGACGGACAGAAGGTCATCGCGCACTTGGTGGACTGGCCCGACGGCTCGGGCAACCCCTTCGGCGAAATCGTTCGTGTCCTTGGAAAACCCGGTGAGAACGATGTGGAGATGGAAAGCATCCTTGCCGCTCACGAATACCCCATCGAGTTCCCGAAAGAAGTGGAAAAAGAGGCCGCAAAAATTCCTGTTAAAATCAGCAAGGACGAAATCAAGCGGCGGCGCGATTTCCGTAAGGTTTTCACCATTACCATAGACCCTGCCGACGCGAAGGACTTCGACGACGCCATCAGTCTGCAAAAGCTGCCCAACGGTCATTGGGAGGTGGGTGTGCACATCGCTGATGTGTCGCATTACGTGCAGCCTGGCTCCTCCATCGACCAAGAGGCTTTGGAACGTGGTACGAGCGTCTACCTCGTCGACCGCACCATCCCCATGCTGCCCGAAAAGCTCTGCAACAACGTCTGCTCGCTCCGTCCCGACGAGGAAAAACTGACCTTCAGCGTGGTCTTTGAGATGGACGACGACGCCAAGATTTTCGACCGCTGGATTGGCAAGACCATTATCAAGTCATGCCGAAGATACACCTACGAAGAGGTGCAAACCATGATTGAAGGCGGCAACGGCGACTACAAACAAGAAATTTTGACTTTCAACAGTTTAGCGACTAAACTCCGCGAGAAACGCATGGAGGCGGGCAGTATCAACTTCCATACGGAAGAGGTGAAATTTGTCCTCGACGAGAACAAGAAACCCATCGACACCTACGTGCGCGTCCAGAACGAGAGCCATGAACTGATTGAGGATTTCATGCTCTTAGCTAACCGCACCGTGGCCGAAACCATAGGCAAGCCCGAGAGCAAATGGCACAACCACACCTTCGTGTATCGCGTCCACGACGAACCCAACCCCGAGAAACTCAACAAGTTCGTACTTCTGATTTCGCGACTTGGCTACTCCATGAACCTCAGCAACCGCAGCACCTTGGTCAATTCATACAACCAGCTTTTCAAGGACGTGGAAGGCAAGGGCGAGAAAAACCTCATTGAGACCGTGGCCGTGCGCACGATGGCGAAAGCTGTCTACAGCACCGACAACATCGGACACTACGGCTTGGCTTTCGACTACTACACCCACTTTACCTCGCCCATCCGCCGTTATCCCGACCTGATGGTTCATCGCCTGATTGAACGCTATCTCATTGAAAACCAAGGTTCCGTCGATAAAAAGAAATACGAGGAGATGTGCAAGCACGCCAGCGACATGGAGAAGCAGGCCGAGGAGATGGAACGCCAGAGCATCAAGTACAAACAGGCTGAGTATCTGCAAGATAAGATAGGACAGGTGTTTGAAGGCCTGGTTTCCGGCATCAGCAAGTGGGGCTTGTTCGTGGAACTGAAAGGCAACAAATGCGAGGGCATGGTGCGTTACGAAGACCTGCCTGGCGACTATTATTACATCGACGAAGACAACTTCCGCGTCATCGGGCAAGAGACCGGCCGTGTCATCCAATTGGGCGACGAGGTGCGCGTGGTCGTCAAATCGGTGGATCTCTTCAAACATAAAATGGACTTCGAAATGCTGGCTGACACGCCTCGAAATGCGAAGAAAAGGAAAAAGTAGTATTTTTGCAAACTCAAACAACGCAAAACGCCATGAAAAAGAACCTCCGCCTTGTCCTGATTTGCGCCCTTGCGGTCTTGTGCCTCGTGGGCTGTAAGAAAGAGAAGATCACCGTGACACCCAACGAATTGTGGTTTCCCGCAACGGCTAGCGTTCAGGAGCTTCAACTGACAGCCAACTGCTCTTGGACCATCAGCATTGACGACGGCGCCGATTGGTACACCATCAAGAACATCTCCGACACCGCCCACGTTGTATCCGGAATGTCGGGGAAAGGCGATGCCAGGCTTTCTGTTTCTGTCAATCCACTGGAAGAAGGACAAAGAATCTCAACGTTCACCGTCACCTCGGCCAAGGGTAATGCCATTGTGAAAGTCAGCGTATCGCAAAACACAGAAACGCCCACCGAGCTGACCTGTCTCACCAACTTGGTGTTTGGCGTCTCAAATGTGGCCCATTGGAACACCGACTATTTCGGCAACATCATTGAAGACTCGTACAAGCACAAGGAATTCGACCCTTACGACACAACTAGAGGCTACATGATGTTTTTCATGGAGAACGGTCTCGGCGTGCAGCGCGACCACAGTAAGGATTCCGTGGTTTATTACTCCTTCTCTTATAACTACGACGCGTTGAACCGCATTCTTCACATCGAGTTTGAGACCGAGACTGGCGAGGCAGAGATATATGATGCCCCCGTGCTCAGCGCCACCTTTGAAGTGTTCCGTTTCCAGCATGAATACCGGCCCCACTTCTGGGAGCGTGCCGACATGAAGAAGGTGGGGTCCATCATCACCCGAGACAAAGCCTTGCTGCAAAAACAAGCCAAGAAACGGAAGTCTGGCGAACCGATATTCCGGTTTTAGACGATGAGCCAAAAACTGCTCCGCCATATTTCTTTTTTTGGCATCGGCGTCTACTTGGCGGCCCTTTTCGTCGTCAGTGTGGCGTTCCGCGACTATGCGCTACAAACCAAATGGATACTCTGGGGCATCGGCGAAGTGCTGTTTTTCTTCGTCTGTACTACCCTTATTTATCCCCATTGGAAAAACGACGAGCCCAAGGCTTTTCAAAGAAAGGCGTTCTTTACTGCTTTGGCACTCAGGGCTTTATACGCCTTTTTGATGTGCTATTATTACTACTACCAAACCGGCATCCCCTTCGAGTATCATGCCGCCGACAGCATCGGCTACCATAAAACGGCCGTGTATTTGTCACGATGCGTCCGTGAAGGCGAAATCCCATACGTTTTCCAGTACTTGCGAGCCTATACCATGGGCTTTTCCGACCAAGGCTACGTACTGTGGCTTACACTGATTTACTCCATTTTCGGTCGCAACGTGCTGACACCGAGGCTTTTCAAGGCCTTGATGGGGGCTTATCTTTGCATTGCCGTCTACAAGTTGGGCTCACGCACTTTTGGTGAACGCACGGGACGTTTGGCCGCCGTGATGTGTGTCTTCATGCCCATCCTCATCCAGATGTGCGGCCTCCATGGCAAGGAAACAGAGATGATTTTTCTCTCCATCCTCGCCCTCGAGCGCATGGACTATCTCATCCGAAGCAAGAAATACACCTTTTGGAACATCCTCTGCCCTATTTTGCTGACGGGTTTGTCCTTCGGCTTCCGCACCATCATCGGGATGTGCCTCATCTTTGCCTTTTTGGTCTTCGTCCTCTTGTCATCGAAAGACCTGGTGGGTAAGCGGGGCAAAATCATTACCTTAGTGGTTACGGTAGTGGTGTTTTTCGTCTTCCTTCTCACGCCAATCGGCTCCGAGATGAAGCATATCTATCTGCTGAAATTCCGCGACTTGAATTACCGAACGGAACACTATGATTCCTTGGGGATGAAACATGGCGAGTTGGCCAAAAGCTACTATTTGGCTCCTGGCGCTTTTGTATTGCCTTTGGCTCCGATGGTGGAGCCGTCGCCCGACCACAACAAGATGATTCACGGCAGCACGTATGTCAAAAATTTCCTTGCCTTCTTCGCCATGTTGACCATCGTCATCGCCATTCGGCAAAGGAAATGGCGCGATTTTTCGCTAGTGGGCGCTTACGAGCTTTCCTATCTGGTCATCATCATGTTTTCGTTTGCTGCCAACTCTGAGCGATACCACGAGCCCGCCATACCGCTATTGCTCGTGATGGCCGCTTACGCCATGACACACCTGCGGCACAAGGACT
>Ga0310690_10004801_pt1 | contig 18867 bp, 14 predicted proteins | sample AusTroGonzalo_MG_2_FD_207661 | JGI IMG/M metagenome (GOLD analysis project Ga0310690, IMG submission 207661) | Bovine rumen microbial communities from tropical cattle in Woodstock, Queensland, Australia - Gonzalo_04 (v2) (version 2) | ecosystem: Host-associated > Mammals > Digestive system >...
TTGATTGTCGAAAAGCACAGCAGTAGTTTGACCGCCCATGTTGTCGGGACCCATGCTAAGCCAATAAAGATCGCCATTGGAGGCTTTCTCATTGTTTTGCATTGCCGCAAGCATCCAGGCCGGGTCAATAAGGCCAGTCTGCTGGTTAGCACGGAGGCTTCCCATGAAGCTTTCCGATGTTTCATTTCCTTGTGTGCGCGGCACATAGTGACCGCCATTGTCAGCAATGGCAACCTGACCTAATACGAGGATTGCCAAAAGTAGGCTGAAAGGTAAAAATCTCTTTTTCATATCACGAAATTTAATTAACTATCTGTTTAATAAATGATTCCGTTTTATCACACTTGCAGTTTTACTGAAAATATGGTCTGCAAATATAGGACATTCTATTAAAGAACCGACAAAAAAGGGCAAAAAAATTCATTTTTTTCTCAAAAAACTGCATTTCTCGCCCAAATTCATTCAAAACGGAAGCATGTCGTCGGCCTTCATCCAACCTACACTGCCGTTGGCGATTCGAATCTTGCTCCAGCCATCGACGGTCTCTAAAATGCTGATTTTCGAGCCTTCATGCAACACAAAAAGGTCAACGCTAGTATCGGAAGGCGAACTTTTCACCATCACCGTGGGTGTCATGACAATGGCTTGGTCTTGTCTTTCAGCGCTTTGCTTCAGCTGCATGGCAAACACCACCGAAAGCGCAAAAACCAGAAAGAACAAAATGCCCGCAAAGAAACCCAACTTCCGCATTCCAATTTTGCGTGAACGCAGAAAAAGATAGAGGCAAGCCAGTAGCAAGGCAAAGGCCACAATGGAGCACCACGCCCAATGGTCGCCAGACAGCCACGCCCTCATGCCTTTCCATCCCTTAACGATGAACGACTCCGGCACTGGCTCGATTTTGTCCACAATGGCCAAATTGGCGATGGCGAGGTTGTTCTTCACATCATCGTTCGAAGGGTCGAGTTTCAAGGCCTTCTCGTAGCAATAAATCGCCATGGGATACTGGCGCATCTTGTAATACGCATTGCCCATGTTGTAGTACAGCGGCACCGATTCAAGTCCTTCTGCTTGAACTTTTCCATAAAGGGTCACAGCCGTGTCATAACTACCAGCGTTGTAGGCTGCATTGGCTTGCTCAAACCAAGTTTCAGGTTGCTCCTGCGCCCTTGCGTTGAGTGAAAAAAGCAGTGCAAAGGCCGTCAGTATTAATAAGGTGTATCGTTTCATTGCTCTCTCCTTTCTTTACAAAACTTTTTCGGCTTTGGTAATCACTTCAATGCCTCTCTTATAGAGGTCGTCCATCTTTTCCTCAGCACTGCCTGGGGCAAAACGGGCAAACTCACAGCTGTTGAGCGTATCGATGAACTGTTGCGTCAAGTCGTCGGGAACGTTCTTTCCTTTCATCGCCTCGCTTACCGTATCCATCGAAAGCTTGGAACGCTCAATGCCCAATTTGTCAGCGATATAGCCCCACAAGGCTTGCGACATCTCCACATAGAAATGATCCTGATCCTTGACTTTCAAATACTGCTCTGCTTTCCTCAGTCGGCCACGAGCCACCTTGGTCGCCTTCTTATTGCGGTTGGCGGCAGTGTCTTGCTTCTGTTGCTCATGTTTCTTTGAAACAAGAAGCAAAACAATGAATATCAACAATAAAGCGAGAAGCGCCACAAAATAAGACGAGGTTGCGAAGAAGCTCGTTCCCACAGGTTTTAGCTTTGGGTTGCCCGTCATGATATGCCGAATATCGCTGCCAAGATATTTGATGCCTTCTTGATTGGAAGCATAAATGGAACCCTCGTCGCCATCGCCACCAGCTCCTTTTTCCACGTGGATTTCATACGTCTGAGACTGCATGGTTTGATATGATGCATTCGATGGATTGAAATAGGCAAACTCCACAGCAGGAACGGTAAAATTGCCTGCACGACGCGGAATCACAAGATATTCGGCCTTTTTCGTTCCAGAAAGACCTTGCGACGTATTGTTTGTTGTTGTCGTCACCTTGGGGTCATATACCTCAAAATCGGGCGGAAAGACTGGAGTAGGCAACTGCAAAAGCTCAATGTTGCCTGAACCTGAAACGGTTAAAGTCAAGGTAAAGGCTTCGTTGGTTTTCAACTCGGTCTTGTCGATGTCCGACTTAAAGTTGTAATCGCCCACGGCACCCGCAAACGAAGCAGGTTTGCCCGTCTCGGGCAGGTTCTTCACCTCCAAACTGAAGCTTTGCGAACTGATTTCCTTCTGTACGTTGGTGATGTTACGGTTGAAGAACGGGTCGTTGAAGAAAATGTCGAAGGGATCGTTGCTGGGACGATTGCTACTTTGCGTACGAATTTGTGCGATGCACTCAATTGTCATCGGGTCAAGGCTCAACGTTCCCGAACGCTGGGGCACAACCACAATCTTCTGAATTTCTGCCGCTGTGTATTCAATGCCGTTGATGTACTCAGAAGTCTGGCGTAATGAGCCTCCGTTATTATCGGAAATGTCTTTGGTCCAAAAACCTGCGTAGGACGGCATCTTTTCTACCGACAGCGAGGAAACCGGGACTTTTGTGTAAAGCTTGTAGGTCAGCACGACCTGCTCACCGACATACGCCGACTTCTTGGAAGCATTGACCCTGAGGAACAAATCCTTGCCGCTGACTTGGGGGTCATTGGTGTTTTGCTGGGACTGGCCTTGTCCCTGCGACGATCCACCGCCACCCGAAGACGAAGCATAACTGCCATCATCGGGAGACACCTTGATGTCGAACGGCTCACTCGTAATCTTGTTGCCTTTCACCGTCAGCGAGGCCGAACCTACATGCACCGTGCCTTCCTGATAAGCTTGTAGAGCATACGTATAAGTGACCTTTACACTATGCGTCATAGAACCGTTAACCATCGAAAAGCTCGAGCTCGTCGAGGTAAACGGCCCACCCAACACGGTCAGACCCTCAAAGGATGGCGCTGTGAAATTCTTGCCTTCGGCATTGGCCTCAAACACCACTTGGAAACGCTCTCCCACAACGACTTGCTTCTTTGCGGAAACCGTCAGCTTGGGATTGTCGTCCTGCGCCAATAATGTCATGGGCGCGACACATGCGATGAATAATAATAACCTGAATATCTTCTTCATTGATTCTTTGTTTTCACGCTGCAAAATTACATATTTTCGCTTTTTATTTGGCATCCGCCATTTTTCCCGACGTTTCACATCATATTTGGCATCCGCCACATTTCCCGACGTTTCACATCGGGCTGAATTAAATCGCCCTTTCAGGGCTATGCCCACCTCATACCACCAACTTCATACCTCATACCTAACATCACCAATCCTTGTCGCTCTTCTTTTTGGGTTGTTGTCTCACTTTTTGTTCATTGACCTTCTCCATCGTCTTTTTCTCTTGATTTTCAAGGGCATCTAACATGCGTTGAGCATCTTCTTTCGACATTTCTTGGCTTTGTTGCTGTTGCTGCTGTTGTTGCTGATCTTGATTTTGTTGGTCTTGTTGCTGCTGTTCTTCTTGCTGGTCTTGTTGGTCCTGCTGCTGTTCTTGCTGTTGTTGCTGCTGGTCCTCACCCTCGTTTTTCTCGAAGACTGCCGAAACTTCCACATCAAAATCAGGCATGGTGAAGAAATTGCCAAGCGGCTGAACCTTAATGGATGTGTCGCCCACCTGATGGATGACGTACTCCTTAAACTGATAGCCAGGCTCGGGTGCGTTGCGCAAAGCCACCGTCTCGCGGCGCGTGGCATCGCTGACATCCAACAGCACATGGCCGCCTTTCAAGGTCGTGTCGGCTTCCACCTTATAATATTCAGTGGCTTCCACAAAATTGGCCTTCACCGTAACATCCGAATCAAGCATCTGGAAAAGGTTATCGTCGGAAACAGGTGCCGACTCCGTGCCGTCCTTGCTGACCACGCGCAGGTCACCTAATTGGTAACCCTTGTCAGGCTTCACAATGACCGCAATATTTTGCCCAGGCTTGACCAAACTATCAGTCACTGAGATAGTACCATTGGAAACCGTGTCGATACTGACTTTCAAGGCTGTGCGGAAAGTGGCCGTCACCGTAACATTAAAATCGGGCATTTGGAACACCGTGTCGTTGACTGGCACCGTGTCGTTGCGACTACCTGTCTTATAGACCGCGAACTTGTCCACCATATAACCCTCATCGCCAAAGCCCTTTAGCACCACCTGCTGACCTTCAACGGCTTTCTGTTTGTCAGCTTGCACCCTACCATTTTTGATATTCTTTTCGATTTCAATCTTGTGCGATTGCTTGAACTCTGCCGTCACAATGACATCGAACTTCGGCATGATGAAACTGCTACCGCTCACCTGCACCTGAACTTCTTGATTGTCGGCTTTTACGACAATGTACTGCGACAAAGCATAATTGTCATCGGATTGTGATTTCAACATAATTCGCTGACCGTTAAAAGCTTCTTTCTCACTCGCTTCCACCTTACCGTGTTCAATGTTCGGGTTCACCCAAATGTGGCTTTTGACTAAATGCGCACGGCAATATTCAAGGTTGTACAAAGCATTTTCATTCTCGGGATTCAATTTCAGCGACACCTTATATATATTAAATGCATCGTAATACTTTTCTTGTGCGAGGAGACAGTTGCCCATGTTGAACACTGCGTTCGACTTCAGCTTGGCATCAGGCGACATCTCCACCACCTTCTGGAAAGCTTCGTAAGCCGCATCGTAGTTTTCTTGGGCAAACAAAGCATCACCAAGGTTGAACTGTGCGTTGGCATTGTTGGGATGAACTTCCAATGCCTTCTTGTAATTGACCTCAGCCTCGGTATAATCGCCCCGCTTGTAATCCCGGTTGCCTTTGCGAATCAGCTTCTCGTCACTTTGGGCCGAAGCCGAAAGACAAGAAACAAACAACACAATGGTTATCAAATATTTACTTATCGTTTTCATGCTTTCTCCTCAAAAATGTTAAACTTTTTCTCCCAGCCTCTCTTGCCTGACGAGATGAAAATCTCCAACAATAGCAGGATGATGGCCGCACCGACGAACCACTGGAACTGGTCCTCGTAGTCGGTGAAAACTTTGGCCTCGATTTCAGCCTTGTCGAGTTTTTCGATGTCGTCGTATATTTTCTCCAAACCAACGTTGGAGTTGCTGGCACGGACATAGATGCCATTACCAGCAGCAGCAATCTTTTGCAACATTTGCTCATCAAGCTTGGTGATGATGGTGTTGCCTTGCCTATCTTTGCGGTAGCCTGTCTGATGGCCATACTGGTTGTATTCCGGAATCGGGGCACCGTCGGGCAGACCCATACCGATGGTATAAATGCGAATGCCTTGTTTGGCGGCTTCCTGTGCGGCCTTCACGGCTGCATCGTTCTCGTGGTCCTCACCATCGGAAATGATGACGATAGCTTTGCTATGTTCCTCATCGGAAAACGACTTCATAGCCAGATTGATAGCTTCCGCAATAGCCGTTCCCTGCGAGGCCACAAGGCTCGTGTTGACGGTCGAGAGGAACATTTTTGCCGCCGAATAGTCGGTTGTGATAGGCAACTGCACGAAGGCCTTGTCGGCAAAGACGATGACACCGATGCGGTCACCCTTCATCTCGTTGATGAGCTTGTTGATGGCCTGCTTGGAGCGTTCCAATCGGCTCGGGACAATGTCCTCAGCATTCATTGAATTAGACACGTCAACAGCAATGTAAAGGTCGATACCCTCGCGTTTCACTTCTTCCATCTTGCTGCCACTCTGCAAGTTGGCCAAAGCCAAAATGACGCAAGAAATCATCAGCAGGAAGATGACAAACTTGAAGTTGGCGCGACGGGTAGAATAACTCGGCACAAGGCTGTCGCGCATACCAAGGTTGGCAAAACGCTCAAAGCGTTTCCTTTGCCCGATACGAAACAGGATATAGATGAGCACCAGTACTGGAATGATAATCAACCAGTAAAGATACTCAGGGCGTTCAAATCTCAAAACGTTTTCCATGGCTTTAATCGGTTAAAGTTCTGAAAATGGTTTTACGCAAAAGGAATTCAATCAGCAGCAAGGCCAAAGCCCATGCTACTAAAGGATAAAACTCCTCGTGAAGTCGGCGGAATTCCGTCACTTCAATTTTAGAGCGTTCCAGCTTGTCGATTTCCTGATAAACCTCGTCCAACTTCTGGTTGGAAGTGGCGCGGAAGTACTTGCCTCCCGTGCTGTTGGCCACTTGAGTCAATAATTTTTCGTCAATTTCCACCTTCATCTGTTGGATTTGCGTTCCAAACGGCGTTTGAACTGGATAAGGTGCTGTGCCATAGCTTCCTACACCGATGGTATAAACACGGATGCCATACAATTTAGCGATTTCGGCGGCGGTATATGGATCAACAGAGCCAGCATTGTTCAAGCCGTCGGTGAGCAGAATGACCACTTTAGAGATGGCTTCACTGTCCTTGAGACGGCTGATGGCGGTGGCCAAGCCGTCGCCGATGGCAGTACCATCCTCGATGAGGCCGTTCTTCATCTCAGCCAACATGTTGAGCATCACGCCGTGGTCAGTGGTCAAAGGCACTTGAGTGAAGGTCTCGCCTGAGAAGATAACCAAGCCCATGCGGTCGCCAGGACGACCTTTCACGAAGTCGGAGGCCACATTCTTGGCGGCAGTCAAGCGGTCTGGCTTAAGGTCGCGAGCCAGCATGGAGCCCGAGACGTCCATCGCCATGACAATGTCAATGCCTTCGATGTTGGAAGTTGAGTTGGTTGAAGAACTTTGCGGACGCGCCAAAGCTACAATGAGCAACGCTAAAGCCGCCATTTTCAACGCGAAAAGTAGGTGACGCAGGTAGGCTTTCCAAGTCTTGGGCAGTTGGGCGAAACCGTTGGTGTCGGAGAACTGCATCGAGGCTTCCTGTTTTTTGTGGCGCAACACATACCAAAGAATGGCCAACGGCACCAACGCCAAGAGCCACAGCAGTTTAGGATTCGAAAATTCAATGTTTTCAAGCATCTTTCACTTCCTCCTTTCCTGTCGTTGCCTCTTCCTTGGCCTTCATCTCCTGATAATGCGCATAGCTTTCGTTGACGAATTCCGTAATGTCAGTCAAAGCTGTGTCGCTTTCCAAAGTCGATGCGGAATACTTGGCAAATTTCACCAAGTCAGCAATCTCCATCGTACCTTTCAACTTTTCATAAGTCTCCTTCGGGAAATGCAACGGCTTGATTTCCTCCAAGATATCATCAGTGGTCATTTCGACAGCATTCACGCCAAACTGACCTTCAATATACTCACGGGCGATGTCGGTCAGCGTGGAGAAATACTCCTTCACCTTGCCCGACTGCCACATTTTTTCCTCACGTAACCGCTTCAGATCGCCAACAGCCTTGTCGTAAGGCGGAATCACAGGGCCACGAACAATATTGCCGTCCTCGTCCACGCGCACTTTGCGGCGTTTCACGAAGAACCAAATGCCCAAACCGAGCAAAACGGCCAACAATGCGACCAAAATCCACGGAAACACCTCTTTCATCTGAATCGGTGCAGCGATAGGCTCCACGATGGGTTTGTAAGGCTTCAAAGTATCAACGATAATCGTAGTAGCGTATAAATCAATGGGGTCCGTGAAAGCCCTCAAACGATTCGGGTCGTCGAATGACTTGGCATAAGTCAAGCCAACAGCGGGCAACTGGATTTGACCCGTGTCAAAAGTCATCAGCGTAAGCTGTTGTTGCACAATAACATTGCTATCAGCATCGGCGGTGCGTTCCACGTTGCCGCGCTTGATGATGTCGATTTGCTCCGACAGCGTGTCGATGGCAAAATCGTTCCATTCCACGAACCAACCATAGGGTACTTTGAGACTCAAATCGAGGGTAAAAGGCTTGCCTACCTGCACTTCCGTGCTGTTGACCTTGCCTTCCACCTCCACGTTTTGAGGCCGAACCACCTTTATTTGCGGAGACGCAAGACATTGAAATGCAAAGCATTGCGTCTCCACAAGAATGGCCAAAAGAGCCAACCTTAACAAAACATATTTCTTCATCTTCTTGCCTCCCTTTTCTTAAAGAGTTGCATCAAAGGTTTCACATAGTCCTCGCCCGTGTAAATCAGCGCGTTGTCGATGCCGTGCTTAGTAAATTCGCGGTTGAGTTCTGCCGATTTGTATTGAATCATCTTCTGGTAGGCATCGTGCCATGCACGACTTGAGGTGTCCACCCAACGTTCCTTACCCGTCTCCGAGTCGCGGAATTTCACCAAACCCACTTTCGGGATGTCCATCTCGCGGCGGTCGGTGATGCGCAGTGCCACCAAATCGTGCTTGTTGGCAGCAATCTGCATCTCCTTTTCGAAGTTCTTGTTCGTCATGAAGTCAGAAATCAAGAATGCGGTCGTGCGCCGCTTGATGGCCGAAGTCAGGAAGCGCAAGCCTTCACCAATGTCGGTACCACGCTCAACAGGCTTGAAATCAACAATCTCGCGGATGATGCGCAGAATATGTGAGCTACCCTTCTTCGGCGGAATGAATTTCTCTATCTTGCTACTAAAGAAAATCACGCCCACCTTATCATTATTTTGAATGGCAGAAAACGCCAACACCGCTGCCAATTCGGCAGTCAAGTCGCGCTTCGACTGACTTTGCGAGCCGAAGTCGTTGGAACCCGACACGTCGATGAGCAGCATGACCGTCATCTCACGCTCTTCCTCGAAGATCTTGACGAAAGGCTTGTTGAAACGGGCGCTGACGTTCCAGTCGATGTTGCGGATGTCGTCGCCGTACTCGTATTCACGCACCTCGCTGAAGGTCATACCACGCCCCTTGAAGGCGCTGTGGTACTGTCCCGAGAAGATGTGGTTCGAGAGACCTCGCGTCTTGATTTCGATTTTGCGGACTTTCTTGAATATTTCTGTTGATTCCATAAATAAATCAAACCATTACGATACATTTTTGGTGGACGCACGCGGTGCGGTACAAATTTTCGGACGCACGCAGTGCGTCCCTACAATCACGGCACCTCGACGGTATTCAGGATTTCGTTGATGATTTCTTCGGTGGTAATATTCTCTGCCTCAGCCTCATATGTCAGACCGATACGGTGGCGCATCACATCAGGTGCCACGGCACGGATGTCCTCTGGGATAACATAGCCACGATGCTTGATGAAAGCATATGCTTTGGCTGCCAATGCCAAATTGATGGTGGCACGCGGCGAACCGCCGTAACTAATCATGTTGGCGAACTTCTTTAGCTTGTAATCGGAAGGATAGCGCGAGGCGAAAACGATGTCGGTAATGTAATTCTCAATTTTCTCGTCGAGGTAAATCTCGCGGCACACCTCACGAGCGCGGATGATGTCCTCGGGCTTCATCACGGCATTGATCTTGGCGCCAGTGCTAGCAATCTGCTGACGCAGAATCAGCTTCTCCTCGTCCTTCTTGGGATAGTTGATGACCACCTTCAGCATAAAACGGTCCACCTGTGCCTCCGGCAGCGGATAGGTACCTTCCTGCTCGATGGGGTTTTGGGTTGCCATGACGAGGAAAGGATCCGGCAACTTGAAGGTCTCGTCGCCGATGGTCACCTGATGCTCCTGCATGGCTTCGAGCAAAGCGCTCTGCACCTTGGCGGGTGAACGGTTGATTTCATCAGCGAGGATAAAATTGGCGAAGATGGGGCCGCGGCGCACCACAAATTCCTCTTTCTTTTGGCTGTAAATCAGCGTGCCGATAAGGTCGGCGGGCAGCAAGTCGGGAGTGAATTGGATACGGGCGAAGTCGGCATCAATGGCGCTAGCCATCGACTTGATGGCCAAGGTCTTGGCCAGTCCTGGAACACCTTCAAGTAGGATGTGTCCATTGGCCAACAGGCCAATCAAAAGGCGTTCGGTCATCTGTTTTTGTCCGACGATGACCTTGTTCATTTCAAGGTTGATGAGGTCGAGGAATTGGCTCTCCCTTTGAATTTTTTCGTTCAGTTCACGAATGTCTGTCTCTATCATTTTTCAGTTGTTTAGTTATTCGATTACAGGGCTGTCACACTGTGGCAGCCGTTTTTGCGCGGGGATTGTCATCACCCGCTTAAAATCGGGTCGCCCTTCAGGGCTTTGTCGTCCGTCAAAAAGTGTGCAAAAATAGTGGTTATTCGGGTTGAATAACTCCTATTTAATAGATTTATTGCGAAAAAGCCACGGAAAACTCATCAGCAAAAAGAAAATTTGCAAAAACAAGAATAAGTCAGTAGTTTTGCAGGTTCAAAACGAATCAACAACAATTAACCAACAAATTAAACACCTGAATATGGACTTAATGCAAGAAATCATTGCCAACGCGCAAGCCAACAAGCAGCGCATTGTGCTCCCCGAGGGCGACGAACCCCGTACCCTGAAAGCCGCCGACCGTCTTCTCACTGACGGTGTCGCCGACATCATCCTTATTGGTCCCGCCGAAAAAATCAAGGAGATGACCGCTGAGTTCGGCCTCCAAAACATCGACAAGGCCCGCATCATCGACCCGATGAACAACCCTGAGCGCCAAAAATATGCCGACCTCCTTTTTGAAATCCGCAAAGCCAAAGGCATGACGCCCGAGCAGGCTTACGACCTGGCTGGCAACTTCATGTATCTCGGCATCCTGTTAGTGAAAGCAGGTGAGGCCGATGGTCTCGTCAGCGGTGCCCGCAGCACCACGGGCGACATGCTCCGTCCTGCCCTGCAAATCATCAAGACTGTTCCTGGCGTGAGTTGCGTCAGTGGCGCCTTCACGATGTTCCTGCCCGAAGGTTGTCCTTACGGCACTGATGGCCGCATGGTCTTCGCCGACTGCGCCGTCACGCCCATGCCGACCGCCGAGCAGCTGGCCGAAATCGCCATCTGCACTGCTGATACCGCCAAGGCTATCGCCAAAATCGACCCCATCACGGCTATTTTGAGCTTCTCCACCAAGGGCAGCGCCAAGCACGAAGTCGTCGATAAGGTTATCGAAGCCACTCGCATCGCCAAGGAGCGTCGTCCCGACCTCGTTTTGGACGGTGAGCTGCAAGCCGATGCCGCCATCGTGCCGTCCGTTGGTTCGAGCAAGGCCCCGAGCAGCCCTGTTGCTGGTAAGGCCAACACACTGGTGTTCCCCTGCCTTGAAGTGGGTAACATCGCTTATAAGCTCGTACAACGTCTTGCTGGTGCCGAAGCCGTCGGTCCCGTGCTGCAAGGTCTCGCCAAGCCCTGCAACGACCTCAGCCGTGGATGTTCCATTGATGACGTTTACAAATTGGTCGCCATTACCTGCAATCAGGCTATTGCGCAGAAGTAATAATTTGAACCACTTTGCATCATTGCGAGGCACGAAGCAATCCAGAGATATAGCCTGATTGTCTAGATTGCTTCGTCGTTCCTCCTCGCAATGACGCAAAGCGACGCATACAAACAATAATTCAAAAGCATAAACAATGAAAATATTAGTCTTAAACTGCGGCAGTTCCTCCATCAAATACCAATTGCTGGAGATGGAAAATGCCAATTCATCGCGCCTGTTGGCCAAGGGCCTTTTGGAGCGCATCGGCCTCGAAATGGGCGAATTCACCCACAAATACAATGGTGAGAAGCACTACGAACAGCTTCCCATCCCGAACCACACAGAAGGTATCAAATTGGTGCTCAAGGCTTTGGTTGACGAAAAGATGGGCGTCATCAAGGACCTGAAAGAAATCAACGCTGTCGGTCACCGCGTGGCCCATGGTGGCGAGAAGTTCTCGCACAGCGTCCTCATCGACGACAATGTCATCAACTTGATTAAGGAACTCTGCGACCTCGCCCCGCTGCACAACCCAGGTGCTTTGCAAGGCATCGCTGCCATGGAGGCCGTACTTCCTGGCATCCCGATGGCCGCCGTGTTCGACACCTCGTTCCACAGCACAATGCCCGCCGAGGCTTACCTCTATGCCCTGCCTTACGAATACTATGAGAAATACCGCATCCGTCGTTACGGCTTCCACGGCACTAGCCACAAGTACGTTGCCGAGAAGGCCGCCGCTTTCGTCGGCAAGGACTGGAAGCAGTCGAAGATTGTGACCTGCCACTTGGGCAGTGGTGCTTCCATCGCCGCCGTGCAATATGGCAAGTCGGTGGAGACCTCGATGGGCTTCACGCCCGTTGAAGGCCTTGTCATGGGCAGCCGCACCGGTGATTTGGATGTCGGTGCCTTCATGTACATCATGGACAAAGAAGGCCTCGGCACCAAGGAAATGAACACGATAGTGAACAAAAAATCAGGTCTTGTGGGCATCACGGGCGGCAAACAAGACATGCGTGATGTGCGCGCCGCCAAGGAAGAAGGCGACGAGCGTTGCACCTACGCCTTCAACATGTTCGCCCACCGCGTGAAGAAGTACATCGGCGGCTACATGGCCGTAATGAACGGTGCCGACATCATCGTCATGACAGGCGGCATCGGCGAAAACGCCTGGTTCATGCGTGAAGCCATCCTCGAAAACATGGAAGGCCTCGGCATCGTCCTCGACTCCAAGATGAACAAAGAAACCATCGGCGACGCTGGCGTGATCTCCACACCCGACTCGAAAATCACTGTGGTGGTTTATCCTACTGACGAAGAATTTGTCATTGCACAGGATACCTACAATCTCGTGACGAAGTAATTTGACGCGCTCTGCGTCATTGCGAGCGAAGAGAAACGAAGCGAAGCAATCCAGACATTAAACTTGTAGTCTGGATTGCTTCATTTCATTCGCAATGACGCGAAGCGGGTCAAAAAATAGGTCGCCGACTTGCGCCGGCGACCCGCCATTATGAAGATAAAAAAACAACTGTTTTCTCGTTTTCAATTATGCTTTTCCATTAGCCGCATTTCGCATAGCCACAGCTCTTGCAATGCTTGCAGCCGTCCTCAAAGACGAGCTTGTCACCGCATTTCGGGCATTTCTCCTTTTCATCCACAAGACCATCGGGCACATATTTCTTTAAGGCACGCGCGATGCCGTTCTTCCAAGTGTTGATGTTATCCTCATCCACATTGAGGTTCTGCACCAAATCAATGACATACTGGATGGGCATGCCGTGGCGCAAAATGCCTGAAATCAGCTTGGCATAGTTCCAATATTCCTTGTTGAACGAGCGCGAAAGACCTCGCATGAGCATTTCGTAACCGTCCTTGTCAATGTACTGGAAATCATAACGGGCAGCCTCTCCCTCATTCTTTTCCCTGATAATCACGCCTTTATCAACGTATGGCGGCAAGAGAAAATCTTCAGCCTTGCCCAAGAAAATTTCGTAGGGTTTACCATGCAAAATACCGACAAATGCAATCCATTTCTCGTTGTTGTTCTGGAAACGCACCACATCGCACTCTAATTCTTTCGGACGTTGCGGAGCTGAGTTTTCATGGATGTTTTCTGGGCGACCGCCTTCTGGTTTGGATGATTCTTTCTTCTTTTCGCCATCGTCCTTGGCCACCAACACGCCATCGCGCGAACCGTCACGATAAATCGTCATGCCCTTGCAGCCGCATTCCCAAGCAGTCATGTAAATCTGGCTGACGAGTTCCTCCGTAGTTTCTTTCGGCACGTTCACCGTCACGCTGATGCTGTGGTCCACCCACTTTTGCATTGCGCCTTGCATACGCACCTTGTTCACCCAATCGATGTCGTTGGCTGTGGCCTTATAGTAAGGCGACTGTGCAATGACGGCGTTAAGCTTTTCATCGTCGTATTTCATCACCTCATCCACATTGTAGCCGTTGATTTCCAACCATATGACGAACTTGGGATGAAACACGTTATATTCCTCGAAGGAGTTGCCCGTCACATCGGTGAAGGTCACGTGGACATCCTGGTCGTTGGGGTTCACCTTGCGGCGACGCTTGTAGCTGACCATGAATACTGGCTCGATGCCCGAAGTAGTTTGGGTGCAGATGCTCACCGTGCCTGTCGGGGCAATGGTCAGCATGGCCACATTGCGCCGACCGACACGTATCATCTTTTGGTAAAGTTCCTCATCCAAAGCGCGCAAACGCTGGATGAAAGGGTTGTTTTCCTCACGCTTGGCATCATACATCGGGAACTTGCCACGTTCTTCCGCCAAATTGACCGATGAACGGTAGGCATTGTAAGCCAGCAACTTCTGAATCTCTGTTGAGAAGGCGATGGCTTCATCGGAGGCATAACGCTTGCCCAAAGCAGCCAACATATCGCCCTCGGCAGTGATGCCAATGCCAGTGCGACGACCCAAAAGGCATTTCTCGCGAATGCTTTCCCACAAGTTCACCTCAGTGCGCTTGATTTCATCGTCCTCGGGGTCGGCGGCAATCTTGGCTAAAATCGCGTCAATCTTCTCAATCTCAAGGTCAATGATGTCGTCCATCATGCGTTGTGCAATGGCCACATGTTTGGAGAAAAGCGTATGATTGAAGCGGGCTTCGGGTGTGAATGGATGGTCAACGTAGCTGTAAAGGTTGATGGCGATGAGGCGGCAACTGTCGTAAGCGCAAAGCGGAATCTCGCCACAAGGATTGGTACTCAAGGTTTTGAAGCCCAAATCAGCATAGCAGTCGGGAATGGACTCGCGGATGATGGTGTCCCAAAACATCACGCCAGGTTCCGCCGACTTCCATGCATTGTGGATAATTTTGTCCCACAAGGCTCGAGCATCCACCACCTTGGTAAATTTCGGGTTCGGAGAGTCGATGGGATATTGTTGCGTGAAAGGCTTGTTTTCCTTAACGCATTGCATAAACTCATCGGTAAGGCGCACCGAGACATTGGCGTTGGTGATGCGACCTTGTGTCATCTTAGCATCAATGAAAGCTTCCGAATCAGGGTGCTTGATACTGATGGTCATCATCAGGGCACCGCGACGACCATCTTGTGCCACCTCTTTAGTCGAGTTGGAAAAACGCTCCATAAAAGGCACCACACCCGTCGAGGTGAGGGCGCAATTTTTCACGGGACTGCCCGCTGGACGCAGGTGCGACAAGTCGTGACCCACGCCGCCGCGACGTTTCATCAGCTGCACCTGTTCCTGGTCGGTTTTCATGATGCCGCCGTAGGAGTCGGAGTCGCCATTGTTGCCGATGACGAAGCAATTCGACAATGAAGAAATCTGGAAGTTGTTGCCGATGCCCGTCATGGGGCTACCTTGCGGTACGATGTAGCGGAAATCTTTCAGCACATCGAAAATCTCCTCTTCCGTCATCGGGTTGGGATATTTCCGTTCGATGCGGGCTATTTCGCGGGCAATGCGATGGTGCATATCGTCAGGTGTCAGCTCGTAGATATTGCCATCGCTGTCCTTGAGGGCATATTTGTTGGCCCACACATCACCTGCCAATGCGTCACCATGGAAATATGCTTTGGCAGCATCTTTCACCTCATCCAAAGGATAAGTATGGTACTCAATTTTTGGAGCCTCTTCGGTCACAATTGGGTCAGGTTCTTTCTCCTCTGTGATTTCTTTTCCTACCACCTGCACCCCGTCCTGTTCTTCCAAGGTTTCTGCTGCAAAAGTGAGGCTTTTCCGCGTCTCTATAATCCTCTCATACGGGGTAGGCGTAGGCTGTCCCGATCCCGAATCCTCAAGGCCACTAAACAAGTCTCCATCTATTTCCATCTGAGTATGATTTGGCTTCATCTTTCTGATATTTAACAAGTTGCAAAGCTACGCATTAACAAATTTTGCGCTCATTTTCACCTTGCGAAATTAAGAAAGAAGAAAATACATCGCCGCGAAAAATCGATTTTCGCGGCGAGTTTTTTTCAACATTTGTTGTTGATAAATTTTTCCGTTTTGTGTGTCAAAAAGATAGAAGCGATAGGGAAACTTTTTGCGGTTTTGCCGTAGAGACGTAGCGCGCTACGTCTCTACAAATGGTCAAACATTCTTCAATTGGTTAATGGCATAGGCATACGCTCCAACCGCCACTGCAGATGAAGTGCCAAGCTTCGTGACACCCACGCCAACGCGCTTCGTCGGGTTGTACCACACTTCCTGGTCGCTAAAAGGCACTTTGACCATCTTGCCAGTTTTTTCGGTGAAGCGAATCATGTCTTGTGAATCCATCAAATTGTAGGCTTCGGTTTCCATACGGCTGAGCGGATTTCCGTTCAGTCCCGTAAAGGGCTCATTCATCTTTTTGATAAGCGTAGGCATGAAAACAGGCCAAGCACCTGAAAGTCCACCTCCAATGACGATGATGCCATCGATGAGCGAGATGGCGTTGGAGAGCACGTCTGCCAAGGCTGTAGCCAATTCGTTCCACGATTTCAGAGCGGCTTCCTTGTTGCCTGGCTGCTGACCCATGGCGATCTTGTAAATATCGTATGGATGAGGAGTGTCATTAAAGTCGATGCCTGCCTCGCGGCCATACACACGACGCACAGCACGAATACTGATGCTGTCTTCGGCACTAGCTTGAGGATAAAGCGGATTACGGTGCCGGTTGATTTCACCTCCAGCAGAGTTATCGCCGTTGAGCAACACCTTATCTATTACTATGCCGCCACCAAAACCCGAGCCCAAGGTCACACCGAGCAAGTTTTTGTAGCGTTTCGGGTTGCGTTGCTGTTCCATGAGCTTGTTCACCTCAGGAAGCAAACCGTTCAAGGCTTCGCCGTAGGCAAACAAGTCTCCATCGTTGTTGATGAACACAGGGACTTGGAATTCGTTTTCAAGCATTTGCTTCAGTGGAACGCCGCCTCTGAAAGTGGGAAGATTCTCCAAGTCGCCGATGATGCCATTGGGGTAATCGGCAGGACCAGGGAAGCAGAAACTAATAGCCGTAGCCTTCTCGCCGCAACGCGTTTCGCATTCGTGGAAGCCCGTGATGATTTTTTTCAACACCTCCTCAAGCGTAGGTGCCGCCGAAGGAATGGTGAATGGTTCGATGATTTCACGTGCTTGTTGCACGACCGAGAACTTGAACCCCGTGCCGCCGGCATCGAGGATGAAGATGATAGGGTTGTTATTCATTTTGCTTTGATTTTTTTGTTGTCGGATTGTAGAACTTCTCCACCCACAACATCCACATCAGGAAGATGACAAGGTAGAAAAAGATTTTGAAAACATAGTCGTGGGCGATGTGGAAACTGTTGGGCCACGGAATCTGCATGAGCAAGACACCGCAAATACGTACCACATTGGTCCACTCTATAATAACTAGACCAGCAGGAATGTACCACAGTTTGTGTTTCCACGGCCCAGGGAAAAGAATCATCAGGAACAGCCAGTGCATCCATTGTTTCAAGCTGGCACATTCGGGTGCGATGATGACACGCGCGTAACTGCCATCAATGTTCTCCGCCGCGATGAGCCGCTGCCAACTGATAGTAGTAATGTTGAGCCGAAATACATGATCAAGCACCCAACACGACTGGCTATAAACCAAATTGACAGACCAAACCATCAGTTTGTTAACCAATTTTCCAATGGGCCAATACCCCATGGCTTGCCAACCTAAATACAAGAAATGGAAGCTGATTATCAGCACGATAAATAGCCCCACATTGACTGTACTCTGATTCTTTGGATCCTTGCAATATGCTTTGAAGTCGCTGATGCCCATAAAAGTTTTTTAGGGTGCTAAAATACGGAATTAAGAAATATCCGTACCTTTGCCCATCAAATTTTTTAATTAATTATGGAAAACGACACCCTCATCGAACAAGTTACCGAAACAATAAAAGACCAATCCACCATTGAAAACATGGCAGATGCCATCCGCGAAATTAGCGAAACACCGTTTTCGGTTTGGTTTCCTGAATTAATCAAGACTTATGTTGTTCCTTTGGCCATCAAAATCGTGATTGCGCTGGTTGTCTTTTTCGTAGGCCGTTGGATTATCAAAATCACTAAGAAAGGCCTGACACGAATGATGCTGCGCCGCAATGCCGAACCATCGCTTAGCACCTTCATAATGAGTCTAGTATCTGTCTTGCTGACGTTCTTCCTCATTTTGGCCATCGTCGGAATTTTGGGGGTCAATACGAGTTCGTTGGTGGCCTTACTCGCCTCGGCAGGATTAGCCATCGGCATGGCTTTAAGCGGCACTTTACAAAACTTCGCCGGCGGCGTGATGATTATGCTGTTCCGCCCGTTCAAGGTGGGCGACTTTATCTCAGCACAAGGCTATGATGGCAAAGTCAGTGGAATTCAAATCTTTAACACGACCATCCTTACGCCCGACAACAAAACAGTGATTCTGCCCAATGGGGCTCTCTCGACTGGTCCCGTCATCAATTTTAACAAGGAAACCGACCGCCGCGTGGACTGGGTTTTCTCCATTTCTTACGGCGACGACTACGACAAGGCCAAGGCTGTACTGCAAAGGCTTTGCGATGAAGACCCTCGCATCCTGAAAGATCCAAAAGTTGTCATCGAATTGCTGAAAATGAGCGACAGCTCAGTTGATATTACTGTCAGAGCACGAGTGAAACCCGAAGATTATTGGGCAGTCTATTTTAGAATGAACGAGTTGGTTTACAAGACATTACCAGAGGAAGGATTGCACTTCCCGTTCCCGCAAATGGATGTCCACGTAATACATTAAGCTTACATGAAAGTGATTTTGCTACCTGGCTTGATTTGCTCGTAAAACATCAGCAAGCGGCTGATAATCTTACGGTTGTCGTAGGTTTCTTCCACCAGTTTCCGTGCAACCTCCCCTATCCTTACTGCAATCTGCGGATTCTCATTGAGGCTGCGGATGGCTTCCACCATTTTGGCTTTGTTTTCGGCAATGATGATGTTCACTTCCTCATCGTAAAGGATGCCTTCCGCCCCAACGCGCGTAGTGATAACCGTCTTGCCCATCGCCATGGACTCGATAATCTTGATGCGGATACCGCTTCCCGAAAGCAAAGGCACAATCGCCACATCGTGATTAGACACAAA
>Ga0310690_10004802_pt1 | contig 18866 bp, 39 predicted proteins | sample AusTroGonzalo_MG_2_FD_207661 | JGI IMG/M metagenome (GOLD analysis project Ga0310690, IMG submission 207661) | Bovine rumen microbial communities from tropical cattle in Woodstock, Queensland, Australia - Gonzalo_04 (v2) (version 2) | ecosystem: Host-associated > Mammals > Digestive system >...
TATGACCCCTCGGATGTTATCGCCTTCACGGATAACCAGGCGGATGTATATGACTACGGAGCAATCACCGAGATCACATATAAAATCGGCGGAAGCATGACGATTAATTGTGCGGGCGATAATCCTCGTTTGGCACAAGCTGAAGACAGATTCACCAAGACTATCGCGGGACTTTCATCGGATTACAACAACGGTCAAGAAGTCGGAACGAAGAACTTTTGGCTTCTTCATACCGAGAACACATCGACTCTCACCGTGGGAAGCACCAAGACCCAGGTGGCGGAAATCGAATGGAAACAGACGGTAGATGTTCAGCGCATGGGATTGATGTTCACTTGTGACGGCAACCTTTCCGCAACGGCAACGGTCAAGGTATTAATCACCGTAGACGATGAAGCGACTTACGAATTTGAGACTACGGAAGAGAAGTCACCCAAAGGCAAAAGAACTTATACCTCAACGTGCGGATTTAGGGTCACAGACAAAGGAACCCACGTTGCAAAGGTCTATATGACCGTAACTGATAACGCTTTGATTTGGAGCGATTTAGCATGAGTTTAGCGATAGAAAATCTTAAGTTCGTCATATTCGGAGCGGGACACGATTACACATTAGCGGATTCGGGCGATGGAGAAGTGCAAGTCTTTTCACATCCGTTCGTTCCGCTCAATTCTGTAATGTATGCGGGACAATGGTATTTCCTGGTGCCCGATGAAGACGGAAATCCGATGGATGCCGTCAAAGATGATATGGCGCATTGTACCTTCACCCCCGCCCTGGGTTCAACATTCGACACAGAAGGCGAGATCACCGTTGAATGCCATTATCACCGCGAGTACATCTATGACGAAGAAACCCTCGTTGTCGATAAGACCGTTTCGCAGAAGATAACCGTAGAAAATCACGGCTCTGTTTCCTCATCGGGCTATCATTGTGACCTATATTCGGACGGTTACGGCTTTTTCAGACCTCAAAGCGTAAGCGTCGTTGAGAATTTGGCGAACTATTACGGAGTATCGGGAATAAAGAAGTGTTCTTCGATACCTTGGAGAGCGGGCAAACTCGGACAAGACACCTCACCCGTAAAGGAATTTTTAACGGGATCAAGCGTAGTCGATATATCCGAACTCGCTTTTGCTGATACCTCAAAATGTACCTTGTTTTATCGGTTATTGTACGGAACAAGCGTCACCGACTTGTCAGCCCTTCACGATTGGGACGTTTCAAACGTTCGGTCAATGCAAGAGTGCTTTAGCTTTACCATCAATAACGATTTTTCTGCCTTGGAAAATTGGCAGACAAAATCGCTTGTTAGCTTGTATTACACATTCTATGCGACAAGGGCAACAAGCTTACATGGATTGGAGAATTGGGACGTTTCGAAGGTTACGACCCTCGAATACGCTTTCAGCTATGCTCCAAATCTGACCGATATTTCCGCATTGTTAAATTGGGATGTGTCATCCGTTACCAACTTGAATGATATGCTTACCAACTTCAAAGGAACGTCTTTGCATGGCTTGGAGAATTGGGACGTTTCACACGTCGAATACATGACGACGACATTCAAGGACGCAAAGGTCACAAGCCTCGCACCTCTTGAAAATTGGAATCCTAAACCGCTTGAACTTAATCAGACCTTCCGAGGAATTGAAGGCATAACAACGCTTGAACATTTATCAAACTTTGATTTATCGCAATGCACAAAATTATATCAAACTTTCATGGACTGTTGGAAGGTCGTTTCCCTTCAAGGAATGGAAGATTGGGACGTTTCCCATGTTACAACGTTCGAATCCGCTTTCCAAGGTATGCCTTGGCTTTCAGACCTTGACGCAATCGCCGATTGGGATATGACAAGCGGGGTCAATTTCTATCAGATATTCAGCGGAATTGCAAAGATTCTCACGCTTGACGATGTTGACCTTAATCTTCCGAACGGCACGAACTACGGCGGGATGTTTAGTGCCCGTGGATATAACTATTCGTCTTATCTGTCACGGTATCTGTGGAATGACGCTTATTGGTATTACGACTATAACGGCAATCGCTTTGCGTATGCGGGAGTGCAAGACGACGACCACCCGCTCACGGTATATACAAAGGACGCAAGCCACGCAGAAACGTGGACGGTCAACGGAACAGGACTTAATGCTTTCAACAATGAATGGACTAATATCCCGTCGTGGAATTAAGGGGGCAATATGTCAACATTAACACCAAATTACGGCTTGATAGTTCCCGAAGGAACTGACACGGTGGAGCAAGTCCGAGCCGACTATGCAACAAACCTAAACACGATAGACGGTATCGGTGGCGGTGGTTCGGGCGGACATACGATAATCGACCCGAACGGTACGTCAATGGCACAAGAGGCGGGCTTACAGTTCACGGGGAGCGTTACCGTTTCGGATGATTCAGTAAACGGCAAGACCGTCGTAAATATAACGGGCGGTGGCGGTAGTAATCTGATAATCGATGCACAGATATATTCAGACGATGAAAAGATAATCGGAATTTGGCGAAACAATAAACCGCTGTATCAAAAGACAATAGACCTCGGGCAATTTGTGAACAATAGCACGAAAACGGTCGCACATAATATCCCCGATATTGACCTTTCGGGCATAGCGAAAGCGGAAGGAATAATTTACAACGCAAATAGTAATTATTCAATGCCACTTCCGAGAGTTCACGACGGAAGCACAAACAACCAAATCTTTTATGAGATAACCGCAACAAGCATAGTTATATACTCACAAAATTTGGCTAACGCTTCAAACTTCACGGGTCGCTTGACGATTCAGTACACCAAAACCACAGACGTTGCGGGTTCGGGTGGATATGAAGCCTACGGTTTTTCACCCGTGATATATTCCGAAACAGAAAGAGTAATCGGAGTTTGGCGAGACAATAAACCGCTTTACCAAAAAACCGTTAATTTTGGTTCTTTGCCCGCAAACAACGGGTCGAAAAATGTCGCACATGGTATAAGCGACCTCGAAACGTTAGTAAATGCGATTTTTGTCGTTCAGAGTTCGACACAATATAGAACGTTACCGAACGTTTCAAGGGGCAACGTATCAAATCAGACGATGTGGTATATGACAGCAACGGACGTATACGTTTTGGCAGGCAATAATGCCGATGTTGGTTCGTCATTTAGTGGATATATCACGATTCAGTACACAAAGACCACAGACGTTGCGGGTTCGGGCGATTATAACACTTTGGAAGTCCCCACGGTTCACTATTCCACGAGTGAGCAAGTGATAGGAACGTGGATTGACGGGAAACCGCTTTATCAGAAAACCGTACCTTTTACCGCTTCGAGTGGCGGTTATAAGAACGTGGCAACGGGAATAACAGACTTCGATACGATATTCGTACAAGAAGCCTTTATCAAGTATTCAAACGGAGTGGCGGTGCTATCGTCATATAAGCCGAGCGTTGATGCTAACGAGTTCGTGGGGCTTATAGGTTCGAGCGGAAGTTTTGACTATAGGTGCGGAAATAATCTAAACAACGGTGACGGTAGCGTAACTTTGAAATACACAAAGACCACAGATTAAGGAGAACAAGCCATGAATTTACTCACTATAAAGACAATGAATGACGGGTCATTTATTCGTAGCCTTTTAAACTACGAAACCGAAAACGACGCATTGTGTGCGTTTTATAACGAGTTAGCCTATGCCGTCGCTTCGCCCGACATTAAAGCCGTTATGGTCGAATTGATTACCGATGACGGTCACGTTAAGAAGTGCGAGAGGTATAACAAGCCTGTCGAGATTGCACTCGTGGAAAGCGAGGTAAGTGAGTGATGTGGGAAGCTATCAGCGAGATTTTAAACAGTTCCAACGGCTCAACGGTTCTTGCGGTTCTCTTAATCTGTATCTTCATTTCTTATGTCCTTGTTAAAGGCGGGCTTTTATCCGTTCACACCGACGCTATCAAGATCGGGGCAAGGGATGTTGAGAGAAACATCATCAAGCAACAGCTTGACTATGTTTGGTCGCACCTGGAAGAAGCCGAAGCGAATCTCCCGAAGGGTGAGAACTACGACGCACACCTGGGACGAGAAATAATCCTCGAAGTTTATAAGGAGTATTCGAATTGGATTTCGTTTAACCATATCAACCGAAGTGAGGAATACATCAGAGTAAAACAGAACTCCCTTGTAATGATCGTGAACAAACTCACCAAGGATGAAAAATACAAGAGCGAAGAGTTTAAGGAATACATCCGCGAAGATACGCAGAAAACCATCATCGAACTTCTCGAAATAAGGGAAGTCTATTCAAAGTAAAGGAGAAACAATATGAAGAACTTCAAGATGTCCAACGAAACTTATGATAAGCTTTGCATCCTGGTTAAGTGCATCGCACCCGTCTTAACCTTCATCTCTGCGGTTCTTGCCATTTGGCACGTTCCTTACACCGCACAGATCACGGCAACCTTGGCGGCGCTTAACACTTGCCTGGGCGGTATTGTTACCGTCTTAAAAGCTGTTTATGACAAGGAAAACGGGGGCGGAGTATGAACGCGGATTCAACCCTTGTGAATGCGGTGATACCCTCACCCAACTTCACGCAGAAAAGAAAATATCCCAAAATAGATATGATCGTTGTTCATTGCATGGCGGGCAATCTCTCAATCGAGACTTGCGGAAAACTGTTTGCGAATCCTTCCAAGCAAGCTTCGAGCCATTACGGTATCGGTTCAGATGGGCGAATCGGTCAGTATGTGGAAGAAAAGTACCGCGCATGGACAACGGGCGGTTCAATGTCCGTCAACGGCTTCAGCGGTTCCGACATAGATCACCGCGCAATTACCATCGAAGTTGCGAATTGCACACTTGCCCCCTATTGGGCAATCACGAGCGAGGCTATGAACTCGCTTATTTTATTGCTCGCGGATATCGCCAAGAGAAACGGCATTCCGAAGATATTATGGGCGAATGACAAGAGCCTGGTCGGAGTGATGAAGGACGGAAAGCCCGTTCAGACACTTGCGCTTCATAGGTGGTTCGCAAAGAAGGCTTGTCCTGGTGATTTCATCGTGAATGCCCTTCCAAGCGTGTGTGAAGCGGCGAATCTTATCCTTGACGGCGGTGGCACTTCCGATTACATGATAAACGGCTATGATTACTCACCCGTATTCGACCCCGTTTATTATTCGAACCGCTATACCGATTTAAAGATGGCATTCGGAGATAATCCCGTGATGCTGTGGAACCACTTCTGTCAATTCGGCATGAATGAGTTCCGCCAGGCTTCGGATGAATTTAATCCCGAAGTCTACAAAGCAAGATACCCCGATTTAGTGGCGGCATTCGGTGACGATAATCCGATGTATTACTTCCACTATGTCGCATTCGGTATTAATGAAGGTCGTTCGGCTGTTTAAGCCTTATGATAATTTTCCCCCTACCTTTCCCCTTGCGGTTTCCATACCGTGAGGGGTTTTTTTAGGTTATGCAAAAAGTCAAGCAGAAGATACCCAGGAACCAAGGGAAGAAAAATAAAAAGTGCTGATTTTTCGGACATTATGAACCCTTACGAACTTTGGCGAATCGACCCGAAGTGAAAACCGTTATCATTGGGAACCCAGGATTGATGCGGGTTTGATGGGGTTGGTCAAGCAAAAAGACAAGCATCAAAAATAATTTTATTTTTTTGTTGACAATACTACGCAAACGTAGTAATATATAGACATAACAAAGAAACAAGCACCCGAAAGGAGCACAATATGAAAACCAAAGAAATCAGAGAAGCGGTCAAAGCGGTCATTATCGAGAAAGGCTTCGCAAACGTAACAAACAGTGATGTCATCGAGATTCAGAAAAAGCTCGGACTTCCCACAAGCGAAAAGGTCTGCACCGCTTTAAGATATTTCACTTACTCAAAACAGACAGCAAAATTCAGATAACAACAACACAGGCGGGGGCGAAAGCCCCCAGGAAGGAGCAAAGATATGACAACATTTGAAAAGGCTGTTAAGCGGTACAACGTTTTGATGTATGAGGTAGGCGAGGATTATAACACCATTGGCACAAACTCCACCGAGAACGATGGTGGCTATGAGCGGGACAAGTGGAACCTTCGTGACCTGGTTTCAGAAGTTCAGTATCTTTTAGACAAATACTGTGATCGTGGGTGCGTTTACCTGGAAGAAGCCGAGTTCGATTCTAACTACCGCAAGGAGTGGAGAAGGCTCACAGCGAAGATGAAACGGTTCATAGATGCTTACAAGGCAGAAGCGCTCACGATGGAATGCGTTAATACTCATTGTAGCAAGTGGGATTGAAAGGGGGTACAATATGGATAATTTCATCACACTTAAGGAATGGGCGGAGATGCACGGCATTGACCCCGCCACAGCAAGGCAGAGAGCAAACCGAGGGGCATTTCAGACCGCAAGGAAAATCGGAAATCTTTGGATAATAGACAAGAACGAACCGCATATCGACCATAGAAGAAAGACGGAGCATTAAGCCCCGTCTTTTTTATGACAGTAATTTGATTGAATCAATCTGTTTGTTCTCTCGGTCCTTCAGTTCCTTAAGCCTATGGGTATAAATCTGCTTTGTAACCTTGCTGTCCCCGTGTCCGAGCCTTGCCATGATTGCTTCGTAGCTTAAACCGTTCATAACCATTACAGAACAATGAGTGTGACGGAATACATGGGGAGTTATCTTCCTACCCAGGACAGCCAAGGAAACGTTCTCCAGGTAATCGTTAAAACTCCCATAATCCAAACGTTGTCCTTTGGTATCGGGGAAAAAGAGTTCCCCTTTATATCCGATTATGCTCTTATACTCGCGTATTTGGTCTATACAAGCCCTTAATTCGGGTTGAACGTGTATTTCTCTTCTCGATTCAATAGACTTCGGGGAAGTGACGATTTTGTTCGCTCTGTCGTATGTCTTATTGATGCGGATTATCGAACCCCAAACATCCGAATCCTCTAATGCTTGGATTTCCCCGATTCTCATACCCGTTAAGATTGCAAAAGACACAAGAAGCTTGTACCTGGTATCAGCCATCGCGGTCAATAGCCTTTTAACTTCGTATGTCTCAAGGTATTTATCTTGGATGCGGACCTTTTTCGGCAGATCACGGAAGGAAGATAACTTCTCCGCAACATCCAAGGTCTTAACGAAGTCGTTTCTATATGCCCATCGCCAAAACATCTTGAGGGAAGAAAGGTAATCGTTAAGCGTGTGGTTATTCTTCCCCGATTCAATAAACCTGGAGCGTATAAAGCCCGCTGAAAGCTTATCCATGTAAGCATCGCCGAGGATTGCTTTGATTTGCTTAAAATGCGAGACTTCGTGCGTATAGGTGGAAGGCTTCCATTCCTTTTGCATCTCGGACAAATAGACATCCAGGGAGTCAAAGAAGCGGAAGCGGTTCTCCGACAATCTCTTTATCTTATCTTGTAGCGCTCTGTAAGCTTCAGCACGGGCTTTTTCTGATTTACCCGAACATTTTACCGAGACAACCTTAATAAGCCCCGTATTGGGGTCTTCTACGCGCTCTTGCATATATCCACGGCAATTAATCCACATCGTTTCCCCCTTCCATTATCTTTCTTGCATAGGTTACTAATCGTGCCGTCTGTTCATCCGCAAAAAGCTGATAAGGTTCAATCTGTAAAGCTTTGGCAAGGTCGGCAATCTTTGTTTGGGTTATCTCCATACATCCGCGTTCAATCTTCGAGATCGTTCCCGAAGGATTCTTTCCGACCGTATACCCGACCTTAACCGCTAATTCTTCTTGGGTCATTCCAAGGGCTTCGCGGTATGAGCGGACTCGCCTTCCGAATGCTTGAAGATATGATTTCTTCTCGTCTTCCGTCATCTTTCATCACCCGCCTTTCTGACCTCATAATAACAAAAGTCTCAAATATTTGCAAAAAGTATTTGACAAAATAGGCGGGTCACGCTAATATAAGCACATAGGCGGTTCACGCTAATAAATCGAAAGGAGCAAGCAGATGACCGACAGAACAAAGTTCATGGATGTTGTGAAGGCAAGCGGAAAGAAGATTTATGAAGTTGCCGCGGAACTCGGAATGTCTCCGCAGAGCCTTTACAACAAACTTGGCAATGCCACACAGTTCACCCAGGCAGAGATCGCCAAGTTCAAGAAACTTTTTCCCAATGTATCGGAGAAAGAGTTCAATCAGATTTTTTTTGCCGAGAAATAGGCGGTACACGCTAATGAGCGAATGGTTATCACCTAAAGATGTGCAAAGAGTTTTCCGAGTAGGGCGAACATCAGCCTTCGACATGATGAAGAGATACAAGGAAAGCGGCGGAACGTACATCAAAATCGGCAAAATGACAAGAGTTCCGCAAGACAGTTTCGAAACCTACTTGAAAGCAGAAACGGAGAAAATCAAAGCCAATGCGTAAGTTCATCGAAATTCTATTCACTCTCTTTGTTGGGATATTAGTAGGAATCGCATCTTACGGTTCTTATATCTCACACAATCACCAGGAACCCGAACCCATCATCAAAACTGAATACGTTTACATCGAGAAGGAACCCGAAATCGTCACCGAAACGATCATCGTCGAGGTTGAAAAGCCTTTTTACCGCGAGTTATCCGAAGAAGATTGTTTCTACCTCATGGATTTGGCAATGCGCGAATCAGAAGGCGAAGGAGTCATGGGAATGCTTTGGGTCATGTATACGGCGGAATGCCGAAAAGAGGCTTTCGGTTACGACTCTTATAAATCGGTGTGGGCTTCGGATGCGTTCTCTACATCCTGGAACCGCAGAGGATTAGAACCTAACGATGCTTGCAAAGAAGCTTTAGCACTTTTCGAAGAAGGGTGGCTCCCGAAGCCTTTATGGTTCCAAACGGGGAATTATCACAGCTTTGGAACACCGCTTTGCCAGGTAGGAGCGCATTATTTTTCGTCCAAGTGAAAGGGGGAAACATGAGTAAAGAAACCGAAAAAGAAGAAACACAGATCATCAGTAATAAATCCGAGGGGCATAAGTACCATTACGCGAGCCTCGCAGATATAGCCCGCCAGGGAGTGATAATCCCGCAGATGCGTGTTGAGTACACGGGAAACAATGACGGGGAAGGAAATCCCATCGAGTATGTCGAAGCGCTTGTCGACGGCGAATGGAGAAGAGGGGCAAGAATCGTAATCCCCAAGAGTTCGAATATGAACGATGCCCAGGCTTACGGCTCCGCTCTTACATACGCAAGAAGATATACCGTTTTAACGCTTTTGGGTATGGCTTGCGATGATGATGACAAAATCGAGACTTCAAAGGCTGAAGATGCGGCAAAGTCAGAACTTCGCGCCATGTATAAGCAAGCGGGCGGTAAGGACTTCGACAAATGGTTTGAGGAAAACACCAAGGACGGATTCACGGGAAGTGTTTTCGCTTCCATGAAAATGACACTCGCTAAACAGATTAATAAGAAAGCAGAGGAAGAAAAGAAATGAGAGAAACCAAGCAGACCAAGAGAGCAAGAAGAAGCCATCACAATGTAGCACCTTTCGAAATGTTCGAGCAGAGAGCAAGAGTCAAGAAGTACCGCAAGGATATGCGTAAGAAGGGAGCAACAAAATGAATCACATCGTAATCATGGGAAGGCTCACAGCGGACCCCGAAATAACATCATCAACAAGTGGAACCACAATCGCACGTTTTACCGTAGCCGTTGACCGCAGATTTGCAAAGGAAGGACAGCAGAAGGCAGATTTCTTCAACTGTAATTCCTTCGGAAAGCAAGCCGAGTTTGTGGAAAGGTATCTCAAGAAGGGAACCAAGGTCGCTATAAGCGGCGAAATGAGGCTTGACCTTGTTCAGAAGGATGGCAAGAACGTAACTTATCCCAAAATCGCGGTAAGCGACATCGAATTTGCCGAGAGCAAGAGAGATCAGAACCAGGAAACAGCCGAAACCAAGAACGACTTTTTGAGCATCCCCGACGGAGTGATTGAAGAACTCCCGTTTTCATAAGAAAGGAGAACGAATATGTCAAGAGTGAGCAAATACGAAGATATCGTTCTGAAGGTTCTCCAGGAACACAAGGATTCAAGAGGCGATGACAAGATTTTGTATCATTGGGTGCTTAAAGAACTCGGATTCGACACAAGCATTTCATTAACCCGCTTCCTTTTTAACCCCTCATACCCGAATTGGGAATCAATCACAAGGGTAAGAAGAAAACTCCAGGAATCCCATCCCGAACTTGTTTCCGAGAACGACAAGAGAAGAAGAGACCTGGCGGAAGATGACTTTATCGAATATGCGAGGTCGCACAGATGATCGGCACGGTGATGCAATGTATTGCGTTCCTATCGAATCAGAAGGACGGGGATTTCGAGGTAAAGCGGTATTTCCCGAAGCGGAGCAAGGCGGCGAATGCGTATTATTGGGCGCTTGTCGAACAGATTACGGAAGTAAGGCAGAAGGATGACCCGAACGTTACCAAGGAAGAAACCCATCGAAGTCTTCTGAATGATTACGGCTCTTGGGAGAAGAACGAAGACGGCTCCGCAAAGTGGGTTATTTTCCCCAAGGATAAACCTTTACCGATAGGCGGATATTATTGGGACGCTAAAACCGAAGTGACCGTTAAAGGGCAAAATTCGGGCGAAGAAGTGGGAAAGCTTTACATGGTTGTCAAAGGCTCTCACAACTACGATTCCAAGGAAATGAAAGCTTTGATTGACGGCACGGTCCAGGAAGCCAAAAACCTCGGAATTGAGACCAGGACACCCGCAGAGATTGAGCAGATGATTGCGGAAATGGGGGAAGCATGAAGAGCATTATCCAGGACGAAGACGAATGCTTCATTTGCCGAATGATTTACAAAGTGGAAACCCCCGCACCCGAAACGCATCACGTTATATACGGCAGAGGGATAAGGGAACTTGCGGATGCGGACGGTTTGACCGTAAAGCTTTGTTCTTATCATCACGACCGACTACACAAGAAGCATGAATTTGATATGGCACTACAAATTATCGGTCAGCGTAAATACATCGAAAAAGCGATGGCAGAAGGTTTGACCGAAGAAGAAGCAAAAGAAAGGTTTTTACACCGTTATGGGAAATTCAGAGAATAAAGTTTGCTTTGTGATTCCTGGGAAGATAGTTCCCAAGCAATCAACGAGGTTTGCATCACACAGAGCGTTTACATCTGATAGGGTCACAAAATATGCGAAGTACGTTAAAGAGTGCTACCGCACGGCATATCCGATTGATGAAATGCCTTTTGAGTTTAAAACCACACCTTTGACCGCTATTATAAACGTTTATTTTGAGGTTCCGAAATCAGATAGCAAGTGCAAAAGGGAAGAAAAGCTTTCTATCGGATTCCCGACCAAAGTACCCGATTTAGATAATTGCTCCAAGTCCATTTTGGACGCACTCAAAGGGATGGTTTTTCCCGATGATGCACAGATTGTTAATCTCGTTGTCACAAAAAGATGGGCTGAAGAGTCTTATGTCGAAGTTTCCATTTTCGAAACCAAAAGATTTACAGATTAATAAGAAAAAGGAGCCTAAACATGAAATCTTATGAAATCCATGATGCAAAGATAGAGAAGCCCGAAGTAGGAGACAACGGTTATTCCGACCCCGTAATCATCATCGTAAATGGCGGAACGATTTACCCCGCCGTATGGGATTCAAGAGACTTAAGATGGCACACCTTCGAAGATGGTGACGAAGAAACCTTTAACGGTGGAGTTCTTGAGTGGTTCAAACTTCCCAAGCATTGGGTATGGGATAGCGATTTTTATACTCCACTCAAGGATGGCGAGAAGTGGCGGAAAGAATAGGGGGTGCCAATGAAAATTACTTATGAGAGAGACATAGCAGACGAAACACCTTGTTCAATCCTGGATGCCATCGCCTTCGCTTGTCAGCATCCCGAATTGTGGCACATCCGCAAGAGCAAGCGCGAATTACTCGCAGAAACGCGGAAAACCGATTTAGAAGGCAAGTGTGGCGGATGCGAGCATTCAACCCCGATGGGCACGACTTGTTACGTTACTTGCGCGAAAGGTTACGTTTGCCGACCGAGATCACAGAAATGTTGCAAACAGTATGAGAGGGCGAAGGAATGAGCAGAATCAAGAAATATGGGGTCATCGTTCACCAAGAAGATTTCGAAGATTTCCTTACCAACATGACCGACCAGGAAGCGGGGGCAATGCTCAAAAATATGCTCCACACCTTCCTGGGCGAAGAGGTCAAAACCTTCGGCGAACGGTATATGGATTCGATTTCGAAAAGGCTTTGCGACCGTGTTATCTACGATAAAGGACTTTCCGAGAAAAACGCTAAAAATGGCGCTTTAGGCGGGGGACAGATGGGAAACACGAACGCAAAACGAGCAAAAACGAGCGAAAACGACCCAAAAACGAGCGAAAAACGAGCGAAAACGAACCTTAATATTAAAGACAAAGACAATATTAATATTAAAGATAATAAAGACAATAAGAAGCCTTACGGCGAGTTCGCGAATGTCTTTCTTACCGATGAAGAGTTCGAAAAGGTTAAAAACCAGGGTCTTACAAATCTTATCGAGGAACTTTCCCTCTATATCGCAAGCAAAGGAAACAAATACAAGTCCCATTATGCGGTCATCAAGCAATGGGCAAACCGCAGAGCGAAGGAAAAGGAAACAAAGCCTTCAAGCCTTGCGGGACAAAACTCGAAGAATCAGTTCAATAGATTCAATCAAAGAACGGACTATGACTTCGAAGCACTCGAAAAGAAACTTACCAGGAATTGAAAGGAGCGAGCCTATGAGATATGGATTCAAGTTTCGAAGTAAAGAAAACACGATCATTTCACTTGAAGTCACATCATCGACCGAGGAAGAAGCCCGCGACCGAATCTTGGACTTGTTCGACATTGACCCCGAAAGTGAAATCGGGTGCGAATGCCTGGGGGACGAATGATGGATAGACTTTTGGATTTACTTATAGTTGATGCTTTTGTGGCGCTTGCCGTGATCGCGTTAGCTATCAAATACCTCAAAGATTGGAAAGACAGCTAACCGCGCGAGGGGGAAAGGGCGGCACAGATGGAAAAATTGTTCGGTAAGGTGTGGATATTAATCCTCATAGGAATATATGGCTATTTATGGACAAGGGTTATATCCGACATCAAGACCATTAAGAAGTATTACGAACCGATTAAGGTATTTAGGCACCTGGACGGCTTTTCAAAGGTGTGGATTATAGTCCACATCGCGATCATCTTCTTGTTAAGCCTATGTGCCTGGGAAGGATAAAGAATGGAAGAATACATAAAGAAAGAGGACATTTTAAATGAGATGGGTGATATCAATATGGATATTCAGACCGATGAGGTTAAGGATATTGTGAACGGCTTACCCGCCTACTCTATGCCCGACATAGAAAAGATAAGTGCCGAACTTGAGGATATTAAAACAGAGATAGGTTATGCCTTTGATGATGTTGAAGGGGTTGAGAGAGTGGCGGTTGTGATTGACAACGTTCTTTCTATCATCGACAAACATATAGGGGGTGAAGCCACATGAAGGAAATTAAACTTTTTTCAGCAAAAAAGAAAATGATGATAGAGGGCAGCGAAGCAGAACTTTATTTCAATTTCTATTTGGTTTTATGCAAGAACTATATTTTTACGTTTCTGATTGAAAGCCCCAATATGGCTTGTAGCAGCAGACACCCTATAAAGTTAATTAAGCATTGGCTAATGGAATTTGAAAAAGAATACGTTGCATATCTGCGTAGATATGAGAGGGCAATAGCGGTGATTGATAAGCATATAGGGGGTAAAGACAAATGACAAAAGAAGAAGCAAAAGAGATTCTTGAAAATACTACATTCATTGCCCCTGTAATGGCTGATGTTGACACAGCGCTTGATATGGCTATATCGGCTTTATCCGAGAATTTTGACCCGAACGATATGACTCATATATTTGACGGAGTGACCAAGATATCGAAAGACGCATTTAAGGGTTGGACTACCGAGGAACTGTTAGAACAGGTCAGAAAAAAAGAAAATGGCGATTTTGTTTGTCACGTTCCCAAAAGAATGACAAACGGAGAAGTAATGAAAGCCGTGTTCCCAAATTGCTACATTGGTATAGATGATGACGAGTGGATTGTCACTAACATTGACGGAAGAACAATGTTTCAGCCCGAGTGGTGGGACGCACCCTATAAGGCAGAAAGCGAGGTAAAAGATGGGCGAAATTGAAGTGCATATTTTGCGAGCCGACAAACCCGAAATCGAGCTTGACAATAAAGAATTACCTCGCTGTCCTAAATGTGAATCAAAGGCTTTTATATCCAAAGATGTTGTTGACGGATTCTATTTCGGATGGAGCGTAGGTTGCCCGAGAGCATGTATAAATGACAAGGTTCACAAGCTGAACAAGGAAGAACTTGAGAAAGCAAGACTTGTATTCTTTTGCCTTAACAGTAAAGAAGAAGCAATCAAGGTTTGGAAAGACCGTTGTTTAGGGGAAAGCGAGGACGAGAAATGAGATTGTTGAAGTTTAAAAGGGACATTGAGATCGACAAAACAATCGGCAATTTTCACATAGAAACATTCCGCTATGGTTCCTATGAAAATGGCAAGAGTAAAGATTGGACGGAGTTGCGTTGTTGGCATGAATGTGATTGCGAATGTTGTCCGTTATCTTGGGAAGATAGAGGTTACGAGGGTGAGTGCTACGATTGCGGTTGCTACATGGCAGAGACTGGCAAAGATTATCCAAAAACATTAATGATATGTATGTTGCCTAATTGGATAAAGAAACTCCTGTTGAGGTACATGGTGGGAAAGCGAGGGAACAGAATGAAACATAAACCTTGGTCTTGGATTAAAAACAATCCTTGGTGGAAGAATAAGTGAGGGAGCAGGATGAAAAGAGCAGAACTTATGGAACTTGTTGGCAAGAATGTCCGTGTGCTCTTTTATGACGGACAATGGGTATGGGGTAAGTTGGGATACGCAGACGAATTTTCAGCAAAGCATGACTACCGCAAAGCCAAATACTTCTACGTTTGCGATATGTCTTTCAAGGTAAGCCATGTGAAGAAGTTGGTGATATGTGAGGATGAAGAATGAGCGATACAGTAAAACTGATTGTCACTTTGAGCAAGGGGCAATACGAAGCCTTAAAAGACATACATTTTGGCGGTATTGGTTCGAAAATAATATTCAATGCGGTTAGGAACGGAATACCGCTTGATTCAGACAATAAGGGAGAATGGATAGCAACCGAAAACGAAGAAATGGAAGTAGACGGTTATTTTTGCTCAAAGTGCGATTTACCAATGCCGACCGACGAAAAGACCCCATTTTGTCCCTTTTGCGGAGCAGATATGAGAGGAGATAAATCCGAATGAAATACATCATCATGTGTGGCGGTGAATACCGAAGAGAATTGCCCAAACAATTACTCAAGATCATGGGCGAAAGAATCATCGAACGCACGATAAGACTTTTGAGAGCCTACGGGGTTAAAGATATCGCCATAAGTGCTACCAACTATTACTTCGATTGTCTGTCAAGGAAGTTGAACGTGCCTATATTGGTACACGACAACGATTATATTTACGGGCATGAAGAAAACCATCGTTGGTTAAGCTTTCTATCCAATGACCGAACCCGTGTGTTACATCTTCGGGGATGTGTACTTCTCGGAAGATGCTATTAGGACAATCATTCAGACCGAGACGGATTCAATCGAGTTCTTCGCATCCGCTCCGCCATTCGCTGATAAATACATGAAGCCCTGGGCAGAACCGTTCGCATTCAAGGTAAATGACCCGAAATTGTTCTTCGAGAAAATCGAAGAGTGCCACAAATACGACCTGGAAGGCAAATTCCATCGTGAAGCTGTTTCCTGGGAGTTGTGGCAAGTCATCAAAGGGACAAAACTCGACGAGATCGTTTATGACAACTACACCGCCATCAATGATTACACTTGCGACATCGACGATGAAGTGGAAGCAAGGAAATTCGAAAGCGAGGTATTCGGAACATGAAATTATCAATCATCATTCCATATTACAACACCAAGCCATTCACCGATGAACTTTTGGCGGTATTGGATAAGCAAATCACCGATGAAGTGGAAGTCATCCTCATAGATGATGGCTCAATCGAAGAATATTGCCCCGAATTTGAATGGATTAAGGTTATCCGAACAAATAACCAGGGTCAATCCAAAGCCCGCAATTTGGGGTTAAATTTCGCCGTAGGAGACTACATCCAATTTATCGACTCGGACGATATGGTTTCGGATAACTTCATCGAAAAGATTCTTGAGAAGATAGAAGAGGGAAAAGACCTTATCGAATTTTCTTGGAAGTCCCTTAATTCGGGAAAGTTCAATTTCCATATCACGGAAGGCGATAGGCTCCATGTACCGAGTGTTGTAACAAGGACTTTTAAGCGGTCTTACATCGGTGAAGCAAGATTCAACGAGAAGAAGGATGCAACCGAGGACGAAGATTTCTCAAGACAGCTTGGTTACTTATATAAGCCCGTGGATGTATCCGTTATAAGCGATTACTTATATTTCTATCGTGATGAGGTTCCTGGCTCCAATGTAAAGAACTACAAAGCGGGCAGATGCCACACGAAAAGAATCACTTATTTCATCCCGCACGTTACCGATAAGGCAATCCTGGAAGAGATCAAGAAGGATGACGAAGAGAACGAGGTTATTCTCCTTACATATCAGAACGACATTCCCGAACTTCAGAGATATTGCCAGGTAATAACACCTTGCCCGATATGGACACATTACCAAAAGGGCGATAATTACCCGTTAGAGGTCATCCCCGTGCCGATTAAGGCAAAAATCATTCTTTTTATCAATCAGCTTTCAATCATCGGCGGTATCGAGTCATTCATTTATCACCTTGCAAGGCTCTTCAAGGGAGAAGATATGATTCTTGTGGTGAACAGCATCCCCGAACCGCAGAAAAAGAGACTTGAGGAATACATCAAGGTGATTCAGTATTCGACATCCAGGGAATATGATTGCGACACTTTGGTAATGGTCCGAATCCTGGACCACGTTCCCAGGAACATAACCTATAAACAGAGCGTTCAGATGTGCCACGCTTGCCGAACAAACCCGATGTGGCATATACCGCAGAACCACGATCACATCGTCAATGTGTCCCAGGCAAGCAAGGATTCATTCGGGGATGAAGCGGGAATGGTTATCCATAATCCGATATTCACCGATAACGAGAAGGCATTAATCCTGGTATCTGCGACACGAATCCCCGCTCCCGATAAAGGGGAAAACGAAAAGAGGATGCGAAGACTCGCGGAAATGCTCAACGAAGCCAAAATCCCGTTCGTTTGGTTCAATTTCTCGGAAGGTCAGATTCCAAACCCGCCTAAAGGGATGGTTAATATGGGGCTTGAGATGGATATAAGACCCTATATAGCAAGCGCGACATACCTCATACAGTTATCAGATAGCGAAGCATGGTCTTATAGCATCTTGGAAGCCTTAACACAGAATGTCCCCGTGGTCGTGACGGAGTTTCCTTCAGCCGAGGAAATGGGAATCATTGACGGACAGAATGGTTATATTGTCCCGTTTGATATGAATTTCGATGTAACAAGGCTCAAGAACGTGCCGAAGTTCCGATATTTCTACGATAACGGAGTCATCGAAAAGGAATGGAAGAAGATATTCAACCACAAGATTAAGACCAAGAAAAAGAAGTTGGTTGATGTCCGCATCATTCAGAGATACAGAGATTTGGCAATCGGAAGGGAGTTAGCCGTCGGAGAGGTCGTTCCGATGCCGTTAGACAGAGCAAGGCAGATTATAGAACTTGGATATGGAAAGTGAGGGAGAGGATGAACGGAAAAGAATATCTTATGCAAGCGGTAAAGATTCGCCGTCAGATATGCCACATCAAGTTAAGATGCGAAGAGTTAAGAACCAAACTCGGTTATCATCCGTTACAGTTAGATGACAGCGGAGCAAGCAAGGCAAGCGTAACCGATAAGGTCGGTGATACACTCGCAGAACTGTGCGATTGGGATAAGGAATATGAGAACCAGGTTTGCGAACTCCATAAGAAGCTTGAAGAGATAGCGGGCAAGGTAGATCAGTTAGACAATCCCAGGTATTCCGAATTGCTCCATTGGAGATACCTTATTGAGAACAAGCAGAACCCGACCAAACAGCCGTCATGGATAACGATAGCCTATAAGATGGATTTATCAAACGAAAGGGCGGCAATCACGATGCACGGAAGAGCATTAAAAGAGTTCGAAAAAAAGTTTTGCAATGTTACATAATGTTACAAAAAACGGGTTATTATGATAGTGTCCAAAATGGATACGGTGAAAAATCTGTTTAGTACCCTCATAAGCGAAAGGGGCATCGCAATAAGCGGTGTCCTTTTTGTTTAAAGAAAAACCGAGGGGGTAAAGAAAAGACCATGAAGGAAAGCAAAGCAAACCCCCGATATAAAAATGGCAACCTACGCAGAAAACACCGTGCCCGCCTCAAAGCCATAGGGGGTGAATGTGGGATATGCAAAGGAAGACTCGGACCGATACATTATGACGAGCCGAGCGATGCAAAACATCCCCTCTCATTCGTAGTTGACGAGATCATTCCCGTTTCAAGATATAAAGAGGGCGGTTACAAAAGCCGTGAGGAGTGCGCGAACGATTGGAATAATCTCCAAAGCGCACATTGGAATTGTAACGCAAAAAAGAGCAACCACCTACCTACTGATAGGGTACGGGCTGAACGTAAAATGAATTACTCCGATGGCGAATGGTGACAGACCAGGGGAAGGGACCCTCTCCCCACCGAAGGCGCA
>Ga0310690_10004803_pt1 | contig 18866 bp, 9 predicted proteins | sample AusTroGonzalo_MG_2_FD_207661 | JGI IMG/M metagenome (GOLD analysis project Ga0310690, IMG submission 207661) | Bovine rumen microbial communities from tropical cattle in Woodstock, Queensland, Australia - Gonzalo_04 (v2) (version 2) | ecosystem: Host-associated > Mammals > Digestive system >...
TCATCGATTTTGCGTTGTAAATACTTCTTCAATTCTTCGAAAGCCTTTTTTATTACATCCAAGTGATATTGGATGAAGTACGATAAGTCGTTGCCGTCACTCTCGGTGTATTGATAAGCCTTTTCGGATGCCTTTTTATTGACATAGATGATTCTGGAGATAGAAAGGTACTCGGTCAACCAATAACCTTTTTTGATCATATACCAATAAAAGAGGGATCTTGCGGTTCTTCCGTTGCCATCGGCAAAGGGGTGGATATAAGCCAATATGAAATGGATGATAATGCCTTTAATGATGGGGTGGATGAAGTTGTCGCTATCGTCGTTGTTGGCAAAATCACATAAATCATGAATCAGTTCATCAATTTCGGTATAGGTAGGAGGGGTGTGCGCAACGTGGCCGGTGATGCCATCCACCACGTAGATGTCATCGTTCTTGCGGAACACACCTTCGTCTTCGGGATCGTCTAAAGTCTTGCTGGTTATTGATCGGTGAATATCGAGCAAACTTTCTGCTGTAAAAACCTCGTTCGAGTTTTTTGAGATTTTGCTAATGGTCTCATAGTTGTTGACGATCATTTGCTGGCTCTTGTTTTTGGGCTTCAACTGTTTGCGAAGCATGTCTTTGGCGATCCGCCGTGTCGTTGAGGCTCCTTCCATTTGGCTGGATGCGATGGCCTCTTCCATGATGGAACTAATCAGGTAGTAGTTTTTGTCGGTGGATGGGATGATGTTTTTGGTGCCAAGGCTTCCTCCCAAGTTCATATCGAAATCATGGAGCAGCGCCAGCATGTATTTCGTGATTGTGAAGTGAAAAGTGTGCTTGCCAAACCGAATGTCTTGGGCGTTCAGTCCACGTTGAATCTTGACGGCCTGCCATAACACTTCCTTGTTGATGCCTTTGGGTCCCAAGTATTTCACTTTGTCCCAATACAGATACTCGCTGCTGATTCTTTGGAACAGGGGCTGAATATCGGTATTATATAGCATTTGCAAGGCGTCTGCAAGCTTTTCAGGATTCGATTTTGGAGTTGGCTCGATCTTCATCGTTCAGTATTTTTCGTGGCAAAAATACAATATTTTCAAAAATAGAGGAAATTTTCCTCAAATTTCCCATCTTTTCCCCTCTTTTTTCATCATTCACGAGTATTTTTGTAATCTAATCGAGAGAATGATAGTTCTGAGAGTATAGGAGAGGTTTGTCTTTCGACGAAATAAAAAAGGCGCATTGAGCGCCTTTTTCGTTTCATGTAATTTGCAAACTCTTTTAGATTCTTTCCCTAAGCATCTGCATCGCCTTCGGCAATCCATCAGCATTGCGGCCACCGGCCACGCAGAGGGTCTTTTGTCCGCCACCACCACCTTGGATTTCCTTGGCCACTTCGCGGATGAGCTTGGTGGCATCCAAGCCTTTGGCATCGGCAAAGGCTTCGGGCAGCAAGAGGCAGAGTGCGGGTTTGCCGTCCACCACGGAGCCTAGGATAGCTATGGTGCTCTCGTTCATTTGTTTAAGCATCAAGGCGATGTTTTTCAGCTGGTCGCCACTGCAAGGCAAAGTTTCCATGATGAGCTTATAGCCTTCGTGGTCAAGGGCCTTCTCATGGAGTTTCTCGGCCATAGCTTGGGCTTTCTCTTGCATCAGGTGTTCCACCTCTTTCTTCAAGGTGGAGTTTTGCTCGTTGAGCGAAGTGACAGCCTTCACCAAATCAGGTGACTTGACGCACTCGCGCAAACGACCAATGAGGTCGAGCTGTTCGTCAAGGTATTGCTCCACAGCCTCGCCAGTGATGGCCTCGATACGACGGATGCCCGCTGCAATGGCGCCTTCAGTGACGATTTTGAACATGCCGATGTTGCCCGTAGCGGAAGTATGGCAGCCGCCGCAGAGTTCCATAGAATAGTCCTTGTCGAAGACCACCACGCGCACCTTATCACCGTATTTCTCTCCGAACAAAGCCGTGGCTCCCATGGCCTTGGCCTCGTCAATCGGGATTTCAGCATAAGTCACATTCGGAATGTTCTCACGGATTTTCTGGTTGACGATTTTTTCCACTTGGCGGATTTCTTCAGGCGTCATCTTGGCGAAGTGGCTGAAGTCGAAGCGCAGGCGCTGGTCATCGACCAAGGAACCCTTTTGCTCAACATGCGTTCCGAGTACTTGTCTCAAAGCGGCGTGCATCAGGTGAGTCGCACTATGGTTGTTGGCGATGCGCTGACGACGTGCTGTGTCAATGGCAGCGGTGAAAGCCACTTCGGGGTTTTGCGGTAGCTGTTCGGTGATGTGAATGACAAGGTTATTCTCCTTGATGGTGTTCACAATCTTAATCGTTTCGTTTTCAGAAGTCAAGGTGCCTGTGTCGCCCACTTCGCCACCCATTTCGGCGTAGAATGGGGTCTTGTCGAGGACAATTTCAAAATGTTTCTTGTTCTTGGCTACCACCTCGCGGAAACGCAGGATGTGGCTCTCGCAACTCATGTCGGTATAGCCGACGAACTCGGTGGGTTGCTCGCTCTCGTTCACGACGACCCAGTCGCCGTTGGCTTTTTCGGCGGCCTTGCGTGAGCGGTTTTTCTGTTCTTCGAGATTAGCTTTGAAGCCGTCCATATCCACGTTGAGGCCTTTCTCAGCGGCCATCAGCTGGGTGAGGTCGATGGGGAAGCCGTAGGTGTCGAACAGCTCAAAGGCGAAGTTGCCGTCGATGTCCTGATTGGGATGCTGCTCCACATAACTTTCAAAGCGCTTGATGCCTTGTGCTAAGGTGCGCAGGAACGAGGCTTCTTCCTCGCGAATGACCTTGCTGACCAACTCTTGCTGCGACTTGATTTCAGGGTAGTTGTGCTCCATTTGCTGCACCAAAATCGGCAACAATTTATAGACAAACGGCTCCTCGAAATTCAGGAAAGTGAAACCATAGCGCACAGCACGACGCAACACGCGGCGGATGACGTAGCCAGCACCGTTGTTGGAGGGTAGCTGTCCGTCGGCGATGGCGAAACTCACAGCTCTCAAATGGTCGGCAATGACACGCATGGCGACATCGGTCTTCTCAGCCTTGCCGTACTCAATGCCCGACATCTTGGCGATTTCCTGAATCAGCGGTTGGAACACGTCGGTGTCGTAGTTCGAAGTCTTGCCTTGCAGCACGCGCACCAAACGCTCGAAGCCCATACCCGTATCAACATGCTTGGCGGGCAACTCGACCAGCTGGCCATTGGCCATGCGGTTGTATTGCATGAACACAAGGTTCCAGATTTCAATCACTTGCGGGTCATCCTTGTTCACCAAGTCGCGGCCTGGGATTTGTTTTCTGGCTTCATCGTCGCGAAGGTCGATGTGGATTTCAGAGCAAGGACCGCAGGGACCCGTCTCGCCCATCTCCCAGAAATTGTCCTTCTTGTTGCCGTAGATGATGCGATCCTCGCTGACGTGTTCCTTCCAGTAGCCGTAGGCTTCCATATCAGCAGGTTGGCCGTCTTTCTCGTCGCCACCAAAAACCGTGACGTAGAGTCTGTCCTTGTCAATCTTCACCACCTCAGTGAGGTATTCCCAACCGTATGCGATGGCTTCCTTCTTGAAGTAGTCGCCAAACGACCAATTGCCCAGCATTTCAAACATGGTGTGGTGGTAGGTGTCGTGGCCGACTTCCTCGAGGTCGTTGTGCTTGCCCGAAACGCGGAGGCATTTCTGCGAGTCGGCGGCACGGTTCCATTTGGCGGGCTGGTTGCCCAAAAAGATGTCCTTGAACTGGTTCATGCCAGCGTTGGTGAACATCAGGGTAGGGTCGTTTTTCACGACGATGGGTGCCGAGGGCACAATAGCATGTTGCTTGGAACGGAAAAAGTCCAAGAAACTATTTCTGATTTCGTATGCGTTCATTTTCAATGCGTTATATAATTCTATCTAAAAATTTGCTTTAAAAAAACGTGCAAATTTACGGTAAATATTCTATTTTTGCACAATCGAAATGAATTCTCGGCGTTATTTATCGCTGATTTTTGTGAAATTATGGCCAAGGAGAAACGATACATATTCAACCAACTGACCCAGAATTTCGAGGTGCTTGAGATGCCGAAGAGGCAGAGATTGTTGCGCTATTCCTTGGTTTTTCTGGCCATTTGCGGCATCGCCTTCCTGTTCGCCATCCTGCTGTTCACGTTTTTCAAGTCGCCGAAAGAAAAAATGCAAGCACGTGAGCTGGAATTCATGAAATTGCAGTACGAAATCCTCAACGACCGCCTCGACAATATGGAGATTCTGCTTTCCGACATGGAACAGAGAGACAACAACCTTTACCGCATGATGTTCGAGGCCGACCCCATTCCGAGTTCAGTGCGCCGCTCGGGTTTTTCGGGTGCCGACCGGTACGCTGACCTTTATGGATATATGAATTCAGGGCAAGTGGTAAGCGCGGCGCACAAGTTGAATGTCATCAAAAGCCAGCTTTACAACCAGTCAGTGTCGTATGACTCATTATTTGTACTCGCACGCAACAAATCGGAAATGCTGGCGCACATTCCTGCCATTTTCCCGCTGAAAGAGACCGAAATCAAATATATCTCCTCTTATTTCGGCTATCGCCCCGACCCTATTTATAAAGTCGAGAAGTTCCATAGCGGCATCGATTTTTCTGCGCAGCTGGGCACTGAGGCTTATGCCACAGGCGATGGAGTGGTCTCTGATGTAGAGAGAGGACACTGGGGTTACGGCAACATGGTCACTATCGACCATGGCTTCGGCTATAAGACCCGTTATGCCCACCTGCAAAAACCAGCGGTTCGCAAGGGACAGAAAGTAAAACGCGGACAGCTCGTCGGCTACATTGGTAACACGGGCAAGACCACAGGTGTCCACCTACACTATGAAGTGCTGAAGAACAACGTACAAATCAATCCGATTAATTTCTTTTTCAACGACTTGACCCCCGACCAATACGAGCAAATCCTTGAGCAATCGACATTGCCTACACAAAGTATGGATTGAGTAGAATGATGAATCATGGATAATAACACCACCGAAAAATATTATTACAGCATCGGCGAAGTGGCCGCGATGTTCGGCGTGAACACTTCGATGATTCGCTATTGGGAAAAGGAATTTGACGTGTTGCGTCCACGCAAGAACAAGAAAGGCAACCGCCTCTTTACGCAACGCGATGTGCGCTATGTCCATATCATCTACCAATTGCTCAAGGTGAAAGGCTACACTCTGGCCGGTGCCAAACAAGCTTTGAAAGAAAAGTTCAGCGATTACGAGGAGCGTATCATCCTTTTGGAAACCCTCGACAAAACCCGTAGTTTCCTCCTCGATTTGGACAAAGCTTTAGCGGAGAAACAGAAGAAATAAGGTCCCTTCTGTTTCAACCACACCTATAGCTTCCTACTTTTAGAAGGAACTATTTTCCCCAATAATGGAAATCTTTCACTTCTTTTAGCAGCTCTTGCACAGCAGCTTCCAACTGTTCATCTACACCTTTCGCCATCTTCTCGGGCGTGTTGCGCACCTTGACATCAGGCTCCAATTGTGTATTTTCTAACCAGTTGCCTTGCTCCGTGCGATAGCCTACCACAGGCAAGCCGAAATACAATGACGGGTCTTGCAGGGTTTCCCAAGTCACGCTCGACATGGTGCCAGGCACAGGCATACCAACAAGGCTACCCATCTTCTTGTATTTGTAAACCCACGGCGTACCATGTGCGTTACTATAATTAGCCTCGCCGATAATCATCACCGAAGGCTTGTTGTAACGCCGCGAGGGCATCACGCAAGCCACGCTATCATTGATGACTTGTTCGAGGTATTTCTCGCCGCTAAAGAGGATTTCGATGTCCTCATGCAGACGACCACCACCATTGAAGCGCGTGTCGATAACGATTCCGTCGCAAAGGTTGTATTTGCCAAGGATTTGTGAATACACATCGCGATAGCTGGCGTCGCCCATGCTGCGGATGTGGACATAGCCCAAGCGACCTTTGGACAGCTTTTCAACGGTTTCCTCGTTATGCTTCACCCAACGGTTGTACAGCAGCTCGTTCATCGCGCTGTGGCTGATGGGTTTCACAGTCTCGTCCCAAGTCTTGCCGCCGTCAGAAACAGTCACCAAAACAGTCTTGTCACGCTTGTTGTTGAGCAAGGGATAATAGTCCATGTCTTTCGTAATCTCCACGCCGTCAATCTTTTGGATAACGGAACCTGCTTTCACTTTGGAGCTTTTCTTGTCGAAGGGACCGCCTTCCACCACCTCAGCTATTTTTAGGCCATCACCTTTGTAATCGAGATCAAGGAGAACGCCAAACTCAGCCGTGGCATCGCCCTTGCTTGAAGGACGATAGCCCGAACCCGTATGTGACACGTTGAGTTCGCCCAGAATCTCGCTCAACATAATGGAGAAGTCATAATTGTTGTTGATATGCGCGAGGAAAGGTTGATAGGCTTCTTTCATCATGGCCAAATCCACGCCATTCTTGTCCTTCATGAAGAAACGTTTTTCGGTTTGCAAGAAAACATGGTTGAACATGTATTCGCGCTCGGCGGCGAGGTCGAGTTCCATGGTGGCATCGTACTTGATGGATGTCGATTTGCCGCTCTTGTCCACCTTTTGCAAGTTGCCGCCCGAAAGCAGAAAAATGTTGTCGTCTTTCATAGCGAGATGCGCTCCCCCCTGCCCCATCTTCTTCAAAATCTTCATCGACTTTTCGCGCACGTCGAGTTCCCAAAGGTCGTAACCCTTCTCAAACGAGGTCATGAAATAGAACTTTTCGCCATCCTTCGACAAGGCCATGCCGCTCAAGTTCGATGACATGGGCGTCAAGCGGATGACACGGTCTTGCAGATGTTCCAAATCGACTTCAATCGCCTTGGTTTCAGCAGGTTTTTCGTCTTTCTTTTCATCTTTTTTCTTGTCCTTCTTATCACTCTTCTCGTCCTTCTTCGACTCGTCTTTTTTGGCATCCTTGCTACTTTTTTCGGTTTCCTTCAGTAAGGCATATTCTTCTTTGTTGAGGCGGAATTTGTCATAAGCATCCTGATTCAGAAAAGCGATAAAAGCATCCCTTTGACTACCCCATGAAGCATGGGAACGCATACCGTATCTATCTGAATTGTAAATAATTGCATTACCATCCAACACCCATTGCGGGTCATCGTCGAAGTAGGCGCTTTCGGTGATGTTGTAAATCTTCTTATCACCGCTCGCCGACACAATAGCGACATCGGAATAGGGGTCGCGCATGTGGGTAATCAGCGTCACGGCGAACCATTTGCCGTCGGGCGACCACTCGTAACCTATGCTACCATAATGCTGTGTACCATCGGTAATCTGGCGCACTTCTTTTGAAGCTATATTATAGACTTTCAAAATATTACGGTTCTCAACGAATGCGATTTCCTTGCCGTCAGGCGAATAATCGGGATTGCTGCGTTCAATGCCATCGTTCGGGAACAGCGGCTTTTCGTCAATCAGCGTGGCGTAGGCGAAGTTGAAGTCTTCCTTGCGAGTGATGGTAGCTTGGTAAAGGTTCCAGTAGCCATCGCGCTCCGAAGCATAAACTAACGTGCGACCATCTTTCGAGAATGAAGGGCTACGCTCGGCCTGTGGAGTGTGGGTGATTTGCTTGGTGGTGGCGTATTCATCGACACCCGTGACAAAAACCTCACCACGCGAAACAAAAGCAATTAATTTGCCATCACTGCTCAACGAGAAATTACCAGCGCCTTTGAAGTCCTGCTTCACCAACTGCTCTTGGTCTTGGTCATTGACGATTTCAATGTTTACCTTTTTCGGCTCACTGCCAATGCGTTGCGTATAAATCTCGCCCATGTAGCCGTAGCACAACAGGCCGTCGTTGCTCACCGAGAGGAAGCGCACAGGATGTGTCTCGAAATGCGACACCTGCTCCACTTGCTCAAGGTTGTTGGCGGGAGCTTTATAAACGTTGAAATTGCCATTATTGCGCTCACTCAAAAACACGACATCCTTATAGCCAGGCAGATAGCGTGGGTCACGATCCTCGCCGACATTGGTGGTCAAAATCGTGTGGGTATTTTTCTTGGCGTTGTAATACACCACATCGCGGGCCACGGATGAAGTGTGGTGCTTGCGCCAGATGTTCTCGCTGCCCTTGCGGTCGTAGTAGAGGAACGACTTACCGTCCTTGTCGAAAGACATGCTGGCCACAGGCACAGCCACCACTTGCTCAGGACGACCTCCTTCGGTGCTCACCTTATACAATTCAGTAATCCAGCCCGCCGCAAACTGCACGTTTTCGGCAGCTTTCTGAATTTGAGCAGAGAAATAGATTTCTTTTCCATCAGGCGAGAAAGCCAAAGGCAGCTCGGAAGCAGAGTTGGTCGTAATGCGTTGAGGCACACCACCTTCAGCAGAGACCAAATACACATCGAAATTGCCATTGCGGTCAGTGGCAAAAGCAATTTGTTGACCGTCGGGCGACCAAATGGGCGCAGTTTCGTATGAACTGTTGGTGGTCAGCTGTTGGGCTTTACCGCCTTGGGCATTCACCACATACACATCGCCTTTATAACAGAAGGCAATCTTGTCGCCTTTGGGCGAAATCACGTTTTCGCGCAGCCAAAGCGGCTGAGCGGCGAGGTTAATTGAGGCCATCAGTATGGCACAAAGAAAGAGTTTTTTCATTGCATTCAAAATCATTTAATTCAAGATTAACGTCTCCTGGTTCTCCGCTTACGCGAACTTGAACCTTGTCTCGTAACCGTATGACCGCACCGCCTACAGGTGTAATCAGCTTCATAATGTTCGGTCGTGGTCTCCGTGTCGTAAACTTGGTCTTCGTAATAATTGGTGATGTACTTCGTGTCGCCAACGGTTTCCGTCTTGGTATGTGAATAAACACGTTCGGTTTCGATACCTTGAGAAATCGTGGTACCTTTATGGCGTTTTTCGCCTCGTTCCATTTTAGCAAAATATCCACAATTCTCACATATACTGTCTTCGATCCCAACCTTAATCATGATCATCATGAAAACACATACACAAGCCAGAATCACCGTCAAAACAATCCGCCAGACACCTCCCGACATGCCAAATACAACGAGATAATAGCCCGCGACAAGCACAGAAAGGATGACAAAAATCCAGCCGAATTTCTTTGACGTATTGAAATAGAGCAGCGGATAGCACACCACATAAGTCATTAAAGGAAGAACCAAAGGAACAAACCAATTGGGTCTTTCAGCACCCGAGCCTACAGCAACCAGCAGCGCACCGATGGGAAGCAATAACAAGACATTGAGAATCTTTTTACGGCGAATGGCAGGGATAAGGAAAATGATCGCAATGACAAATGCGGCATAACCAATCACTTCCATAACCTTTGTGTAGTACCGATGCGACTCTACCATTAATGGTGAGAAATCCTTCTCTTGGTCTTTTCTGGCTTCGGCTTTGACTCGGTCCACCAGTTCACCATACGTCTTCGTCTCAATCTGTTGCAATTGGCTTTCTTGAACCCAACCGTAAAGCACAGTTCTGCGGCCATTACTTTTGAGACGAGGACAACGGACATGCGCCCAATCGTCTGATCTTTCGGTCACTTGAACCGTATCTGTTGAAACCAGAGACGCCTCTAAAACATCCTTCTTGTCAGCTCTGGGATGCTTGTGCAACGCCACTTCATTGGGCTTGACGACAAAGGTCTCAAAGCGCTCATCTGAAGCCTGTGTGCCGCAATAAACCATATCGTCGAGATAGAGCCAACCACCTCTTTTTTCCTTCTTGAAAGTGTTTCTTTCAATCACATAATAGCCCCATTTCCCGGTTTCATCTTTCCTAACAATTTCCAACGGCCATGGCCAGCCATTCATTTTTCGCACCACGGCAGAAGTGTCGGACGTGGCACTATAGCAGTTGATGTCGTCATAAGTAATCCAATACTCATATTTGGATTCGTCCTCGCATCCCCAAAAACCCACTATCGTGGAGATCAGTGCAATAATAATGAATGTTCTTTTCATGGCTGTTTCAGTTTTTATTCCCCAAGCAAATGCTTAAACAAGAAGTTGTCAATCTTATTGAACAAGTGCATGCGGCACTCGCCACCACCGTATTCGTAGCCACCGTAGATGCCGTGGTTCTTGTTGGGATAAATCATCAGGTCAAACTGCTTGCCGTTGGAAATCATGGCCTTGATGAGTTCCATCGCGTTCTGATAGTGGACATTGTCGTCACCGCTACCGTGGCAGAGCAGGTAGTTACCCTTAATCAAAGCCGTGTTGTGGACGGGCGAATTGAGGTCGTAGCCATCGGGATTCTCCTGCGGGGTGCGCATGAAACGCTCGGTATAAACATTGTCGTAATAGCGCCAGTTGGTCACGGGAGCCACCGAAACAGCGGTGCTGATGACATCGGCACCCTTGGTGATACCGTTGGCCGCCATGAAGCCGCCGTAGCTCCAACCGTAAATGCCGATTCTGCTTGCATCCACGTAAGGTTGCTTGGCCATGTACTTGGCGAGGGTAATCATGTCCTCAGTTTCGTACTTACCGAGTTGCAGGTAGGTCATCTTCTTGAAGACCTCACCTTGCGCGCCGCTACCTCTATTATTAATAGACACGCTGATAATGCCGTGCTGGGCGAGGAGCTGCATCCAGAAATAATCGCTGTCAGCCCACGAGTTGTTCACAGTTTGATGGCCAGGACCACCATAAACATAAATCAACACTGGGTACTTCTTGTTCGGGTCGAAGTCGGGAGGCAGGATTTGCCAAGCATCCACATCGACTTGGGTGCCATCAGGCAAAGCAAATGCTGGGTCACTGATTTTCAGGAGTTTCTTTTCGCTGAGGTTGTATTCCTTCATGCGCTCGGCAAACTCATGATTGTCCTCTAGGACGCGCACCAACTTGCCCTTGTTGGTATAAAGCTCAAACTGGCGCGGTTGCGTGACGGTCGAGTTGACATTGATAAGGTAGCTGAAATCGTTGCTGAAACGGGCTTGGTTGGTACCCACGCGACCAATCACCTCGCGCATTTGACCTTTCAGGTTGACAGCGTAAATCTGGCGGTCGGTGGGCGTGTTTTTGGCGGCTTGGAAAAACACTTCCTTGCCGTCGAAGCCATAAACTTCAGTCACATCCCAAGGGCCATTAGTGAGTTGCTTCACCAAAGTGCCATCGAGGAGATAAAGGTAAATATGGTTGTAGCCGCTCTTCTCGGAAGTCATCAGGAAGCTGTTGCCATCGTCGAGGAAGTGCCAGTCGTCGGTGATGTCGATGTAATAGTCGTTGGTTTCGTCATAGAACACGCGGCTTTGGCCCGTGGTGGCGTTGGCAGCCAGAATTTCGAGATGGTTTTGATGACGGTTGAGGCGTTGGATGGCCAGAATATTGGCATCTTTCGTCCAAGCGATACGGGGCAGGTAGATGTCGGTTTCAGTACCCGTGTCCATCTTCACCGTCTTGCCGCTTTCGAGGTCATAGACATAAATTCCGACGATGGAGTTGTCCTCACCCGCCTTGGGGTACTTGAAACTGTACCAATCAGGATAAAGGCCCTCAAACTCCTCCATCTGGAACTCGCGCACGTTGCTCTCGTCAAACTTCATGAAGGCAATCTTCTTGCTGTCCAGCGACCAATAAAAACCCTGCGAGAAGCTGAATTCCTCTTCATAAACCCAGTCGGGCGCACCGTTGATAATGTGGTTGTAGAGGCCATCATTGGTGAATTGCTTTTCCTTCCCTGTCGCCAAATCCTTGATGAACAGGTTATTGTCGCGCATGAATGCCACTTTTGTTGCATCAGGCGAGAAAGTGGCGAGACGTTGCTTGCCATTCTCCGACAGAGGCTGCAAGGTTTTGGTCTTGAAGTCGTAAACATAATAGGTGGCGTGGTACGAATGGCGGTAGATGCTCTCCATCTCGGTGGCGCACAGCATTTTGTCCTCGTTGGCGCTCAACTCGTAATCCTGAAGTCCGATAGGCATGTCCTCGCCTTCCAAAACGAGGTCGCTGATGCCGAACAATGTCTTGACGAGTTTGCCCGTCTTGTAGTTGTAGATGTTGAGTTGGCCTTTCTCGAAAGAGGCGTAGGATTTGCCGTCCTTCATCGAGTTCATGCCCCGGACGCTCTTGGCGTAGAAGGTCGGACGCATGTAAAGGTCTTCCAATTCGATGTTTTTCTTTTCTTGGGCCGAAGCCGAAATCGTTCCAATAGCAAGGAACAAGCTGACTAATAAGTATTTAAGTTTCATAATTATAAAATTTGATAGCACAAAGGTAGAATTTTTTTGAAAAAAAGCAGAAAAAATCTTGTTGGTTTCCGAAAAAGCCGTATTTTTGCAGCCGCATTTGGGACGGTAGCTCAGTTGGTTTAGAGCGCATGCTTGACAGGCATGAGGTCACAAGTTCGATCCTTGTTCGCCCCACACGAAACGCCCGACGGCGTTTTTTCTTTCAACGGAGGGACGTTAGCCCAGTTGGTTTAGAGCGCTGCCTTCACACGGCAGAGGTCACTGGTTCGAGTCCAGTACGTCCCACAAAATACCAAGACAACCCGCTGATTTTCAGTGGGTTTTTCTTTTTATACGGTTTAGAATCCCCTTTTAGAACGGTGTTTTCTTCATCCTTTTGTCCATGTCATTTTGATGTGAGGGATACCGTCGAGCATGAAGGACTCGGATGACTGCTTGAATCCAACTTTTTCATAAAATGCTTTTGCTGCAATATGTTATTAATCCGTTTAACACATCACCCCTCAGCCGCCATGGAGCTTGTGTATTCCGCTTGCTCATACGATGGAATGACAAGATTGTGAATATTGTCTATATACTTGCTAAGAGGAATCATGCAAGTACTAAATGCTTCCAGCCTTTCGTCAAATGGGGCTTCGTTCACTACAATTTCTCTGGTGATATCTCCATTCTCACAAACATAGCTGATGATCGTCATCAAGAAATCCTCCTGGTCGGCATTGAGTTCCATCCCTGAAATAAAGTTTCCGAAACGTCGCACGGCCTCTTTTCTATCGACACCAATAAACGAGCGAATCAAGATGGCCACATTGGGGCCACACATCTTGCCAGAGGTATATTTATCATAGTCTTCCCTACTGCCCAACTCTTCCCATAAAATACGTTCAAGCTCACGAATATCATCACCGGTTAGCTGCTGCATATTGTAGATTTTGTCCAACACAGGAAGATGTCTGTTAGCCGCAAGGAAATCCATGATACGTTGCTTGTAGCTCACTCTTGGCGTAACGCCTTCGCTTTCACCATCGAACGAAATCACATCCTCGATATCAACCACAAACCACTTGCCTTTGTCACCTAAAAGGAACTTCATCAGCCCTCTCAAATCGTTCCTGACCTTTTCAAGCCACTGAAGTGAAATGTTTTGCCACGATGCATCCGAAAGCACCTCCTTAATCGTTCCCATCTTGGCCTGTATCTGCGGCAATGACCCCATCTCCTCCAACTTCTCTGCAATGAGCTTGACGCGGTTGATGCAACGCGACCCATCGACTTCATCATCAATACAGCTCAACTCGATCGTCAGTATCAACACATCAAACTTCTTTGCACTCTCATCCATTGTGTTTTTGGGCAACAGCGGCGCAATGTCAGTCTTTAAAGTCAACACATCCAAATCGGATATATATGCCCATGAATCAGCGTCCTTGAAATGGCTTACTGCCTCCCATTTCGCCCTGACAGAAATGTGACTATCCGACAAAGCTCCAACCTGCTTATGAAGCGTCTGCTTGATGTCGTCGTGCAAACTTTTGCAATAGGCATCCTCCTGATATTTTTGATGCTGGAGATGGAATGCGACATCCGTCTTCAAACAAAACAGTCTTTCCGTCAACGACTGTGCTGGCGGCAACTCTTTCCCATCTGGATTTTTCTCAAAATAGTCGAAATTGCCACACCAGTCATAGATGTAGAAACATTCCTTGTCCTTGCCAAAACCAAAGATGTTTTCACTCAATCTTGTTCCTCGGCCAATCATCTGCAAGAATTTGATCTTGCTCTTCACAGGCTTGAAGAACACAAGATTAAGAATGTCGGGGACATCAATACCCGTGTCCAACATATCCACCGAAACAGCTATTTGCGGGTCTCCATCTCGAATCTCAAACTTGTCAATCAGGTCTTGGGCGTATGTAACATAATTGTCAATGAGCACACAGAATCCTGAGCCATATTCCGGATAAAGCTCATTGAACCGCTGCACAATCAATTCGGCATGGCGATGGTTATAGGCAAAGATGATACTCTTGCCAATGCGTTCGCCGCTCTGCACCTTCAGGCCATGTTCCATCAAGTCCTGCAACACCGCATCAACCGTGTCTTCATTGAAGATATAGCTGAATATCTCACTGCTACCGATGTCGCGACCATTGATTTGCTCGTATTCCCACACGGCCTCCAATTGTTGCCTTTCTTCTTCCGAAAGATCACCGTATTTGATGCCCTCCTTAAGTATGAGCGAACCACGTTTGAAGCCGTGATAGTTGACCAAATAACCATCGTCCACCGCATCCTCCAACTCGTATGCAAAGTTGGGTTCGCCCTCCTCCATCTCGAAGATGTGATAAGTGCTACGGTCCACTTCGTCGCGAGGCGTGGCCGTGAGACCCACCAGCATGGAATCAAAATAGTTGAAGATGGCGCCATACTTGCCGAAAATGCTGCGATGGGCTTCATCGATGATGATAAGGTCGAATCGGCCTACCGAGAAAGGCTTATCCTCCGTGTCGATGTAGTTGATCATCGTCTGGTAAGTGGAAAACAGAATACGCGCATTAAAATCTCTGTCACCATCGTTTTCACTCAACACACATGTCGGCGCATTGGGTAACAACTTCACGAAGTTCTTGTGTGCCTGATTGACCAAGCTGATTCTGTCGGCAAGGAAAAGCACATTTTTCACCCAATCATTGCGCATCAGCACATCCACCAACGATATGGCAATCCTCGTCTTTCCTGTTCCTGTGGCCATTACCAACAGCGCTTTACGATGTTTCTTGTTGTAATGTTCACACACCGCTTTGATGGCCATCTTTTGATATGCACGGTCTGTGATGCTGTCTTTCACCGAAAAGTCGCTGATGTCCTTGCGGCCTCGTTTTTGAATCATCAGCTCCAAATCCTTGGCGGTATGGAATCCATAAAGCCTTCTTGGCGGATAGCCCAAACCGTCGATGATGTTGGTCTCAAATCCGTTGGAGTAGTAAATGACAGGGCGCACACCATACTGCCGTTCAAGGCAGTCGGCATACAACTCGGCCTGATGCTTGCCTTTGATGGGCGAAACGGAGGTCCGTTTTGCTTCAACCACCGCCAAAGGCAGTCCATTGCTGCCAAACAACACGTAATCCACAAAGCCGATACCCTCTTTGTTGGGCATCCCATGCACCTCAACTTCGATGCAAGCTTTCAATGGTTGCACGGCACCTTCAATGCACAGCACTTCCCATCCCGCTTCGCGCAGCATCAAATCAATGAACAGCTTGCGGGTTTCAGCTTCCGAAATGTCGGTGGGGATTTCTTCGACAGGTGCTTTGTCCTCAACTGAATCCTTGTCGGCAGCAGCAATGATGGTGTCGGTTTCGTTGACCACCACCTTGTTCGGCACAATGACAGGATTTCCAGCCTCTTTGGGGATTAAGTTCTTGTCGAAGGGCTTCACCTCCTCCACCACTTTCAACTTCAGCAATATAGCCCCGACCACATTAAATATGTTGAGCAAGGCAAAAAACGACTCTTTCTTAGTCACATTGCCAGCATGGGCACCCAAGTTGCCCACCTTGCGGACATAATGCACCGCCATCATCACCTTCTCGTCGTTGATAAAGGTTTTGAAGGGTTCACCATCCACTAACTCAAACAACGAGGTCTTTTCGGAGACTTCAATGTTTTTCATGAAATACAAGGCGCGAACAATGTATTCCAAAGCCTTGCGGGCATTGATGGCGCTGAAGTCGGGGTTGCTCCACTGGTTTTCCTCCGCCGCCGAACAAAAGCGGTAGAGGTCATTCAGCCCAAGGTCTTTTATGTAGTCGAAGTTGCGCATGATATCACTTGAAATGCGCTTTCACAAACTCATACCAACTGCCGAAAGTGGCAATATCTCCAGTATCTTTAAAGCGACTGATTAATTGTTGCAAGTAAACTTGCTGCTGCACGGCAACCGTATTGTTTTTGGAATAAGTCATATTCCGTTCTTCCAACATCCTTTTCAGATAGCGAATATGAAACTTTGCCGTTGTAGCGAATCTGTTTTCATCCATATTACCCATCTTTTCAGGATTGTCCCGACCCACATTGAAATATTTGATATATTCCAAATACTCAGCATTTTGTGGATTGTCTTTGAACACATTCTGATTGCCTAAGAACCATGTTTCCATGCAGACTTTATGTTCAAAAACCACCAACTCGGCATCTTGCAAATCAACACCGTTTGACTGCAACTCATCATTAATCCTACTCAAAATATAGTCTCGTGATTCTTCTTCTGTGTCAAGACAAACTAAGAGGTAATCATATCGCGCTCCGCCTTTGCCATTGATCGAATTGATGTCCAAAACAGAATTTTTCACATGCGTATAGATGGATGGAATACCGCCTCCGCTGAAAATATAGTAGTTGTTTTCGCCTACTTCCCAAGCGTTTTCAATGCGCGTATAGGCTGGAGCCAGTATGGAAAGCCATGCCGGATACACTGACATTTCAGTCTGGTCACCTTCAACAACAATATAGAAGTTCATCTTGCCTGCCAGTTTCTATTGATTCCGGTTTTGTATTCTGGAGTCTGCAGCAACTGCATAAACGCCTCGTGTTTCGAATGCTCGCCTATATGAAGCTCTTCGGCAGTGTGTACATGAACATCACTTCCGTTGCGGGTGAGAATCTTCCAATCCTTGACGGGAATGGCATTGATGATATATGGATGATGGCTTGTCATCACCACCTGGATGTCTGCTTCCGGCTCCATGATGAGGTCGGCTAGTTCATTGATACAATTCACACCCAGACCGTTTTCAAACTCATCTATCATGATTACATCGCCATCATTAGCCAAAACCAAAGTTGTGATTTGCATCAAGGCGCGAAACATGCCTGAAGACATATCAGGCTGTTCAATCCAAGTATTAACACCTTTTTCTTTTATTCTTATTACAACAACGAAATACTTATCGTAAACTTTCGACAGCAACACATCCAATTTCTCTACAGTTGGAAAAATGCGTTGGAATGTTTGAACAATCAAATCAAATTCTTTAAGTCCATTTTCTCGTAGTAAATACAGCCTTTCAAAAAGAGAAAGTGTTGCCAACTGTTTTATTTGTTCTATGTGCATCGGCGATTCCTTATAAATGCTTCCTCTTGATGCCAATCTTGATATGAGACCAGCCGTCACCAAAGAGTGACATTGCCGAAATCCTTCAAAAACAGGTTTTATGGATGGCTCTTCCTTCAAAAGTTCAACCACACTCTTTGTGTTATCCAACTTCACCAGCTCTTGGCCATTGTAAACTATGGACTGCGAAACTCTATCAACCAGACAAATTCCATTGTCTAAAATCTTCTCCCTTACAATCGGTACCTCCTCTTTTTCTACTTCATTTGTGTTCAAAATATCTTCGTCAAGTATCACTTTTGCTTCAAACTCCCCTTCCCAAACATAATCATGCCCGTTCTGTTCAAACTCAGCACTCCATTCCAAACCATTAAATGATTCGCCTTTAGCAATGCGAGCCAAGGTTTTGATTACATTCAAAACTTTAGTTTTTCCCACACCCGATGCGCCCACCAAAAGCGTGAGCATAGGATTGAACTGCATGTTCTCAATATTCCATCCTGTTCTCTTGTTTCTTGCGGTTATTGACTTGAATTTCATATTGCTATATGTTTACAATTTGCAAAAATACACATTATTTCGTTTGTTTCAACCAAAATACTTGTCCATCGTATAATCAAACAACTTCTGCGTCTCCGCCAAGGATTGGCTGATGGCGGCTTTCTGCTTATCTATAGATTCAATCTTTGCGGCAAAGGATTCTTGAAGATGAAGAGGAGGAATTATAATTTTTGCTTTTTTTATTTCTCCCAAATGAAGATTTGGAACGCCAACCCCTTTTAACGAATCATCAAATTGCTTTTTTGTGCTCGGGTTATTGATTGCATAAACGAGATAGTGTTTGTTGTAGTCATTATCAGTTCTCAAAAGTGCTAAACTTACATATATGTCAAACACTTCGTCGGTTTCAACTAATGCACAAATACCAGTTGTACCATTTTTACACAATAAAATATCACCTTTTTGGGGAGCTAATCTTTTATGCAATTCATGGTGCAGGCTTTCAGGGATATATTTAATCTTCGACCAATCTATCGTACCCGAAACTACATCTTTTGCCGACAAAAACTTATACCCATTCACCTTATCTTCCGTGTATTGAGGGGTTTGATGGGTTCCATCAGTAATTGTTGAAAATACTTCTCCAAGGCATTTAATATTAAACCCTTTGTTATTATCATCCACCGAGCCGAACATGTCATAGAAAACAGCTTGGGCGAGCTTGTCCAATTCTTTCAGTTGGGCTTGCTGCTTGTCGATAATAGATTGGAGGAGGTCGAGTTCGGAAACAATATGCTGTTGTTCGGAAAATGTCGGTACTGAAACGAGTATCTTTTTAAATGAGGTTTTATTGAATTTTGGAAGAGCCGTTTTTGAAGTTATACTCAATATCTGATTTTGATAATGTTTGCTCATTAAAAGATAGTAGTAAAACTTGTTGTACTCTGTCTTGATAACAATACTATTGGGTGCAAGGCTCATGGGCATTCCCAAGTTCGGACAAATAAAAAGCTTACCAACAGAGCCAA
>Ga0310690_10004804_pt1 | contig 18865 bp, 16 predicted proteins | sample AusTroGonzalo_MG_2_FD_207661 | JGI IMG/M metagenome (GOLD analysis project Ga0310690, IMG submission 207661) | Bovine rumen microbial communities from tropical cattle in Woodstock, Queensland, Australia - Gonzalo_04 (v2) (version 2) | ecosystem: Host-associated > Mammals > Digestive system >...
GATCGAGAACATGTTTGCCGAAACCGAACAGTTCCTCCGCGACCTCATGGGCATCCCCGAGAACTACGACATCGTGTTCCTCGGCGGTGGCTGCTCGCTCCTGTTCTGCATGCTCCCGATGAACTTCCTCGACCAGAACGCCACGGCCGACTACGCTCTGACCGGCGTGTGGGCAAACAAGGCCTACAAGGAAGCCAAGCAGTTCGGTAACGCTCTCGCCGCTTGCGACACCAAGTCCGAGACCTACAGCCGCATCGACAAGAACCTCAAGCTCAGCGACGACGCCACGTACCTCCACGTTACCGCGAACAACACGATTTACGGTACGGAATGGCACAACTTCCCGAAGCCGAAGTCCGGCTTCCTCATGGCCGACGTGAGCTCCGACTTCCTCGCCCGCAAGATCAACGTCTCTGACTTCGGCGTTGTGTACGGCGGCGCCCAGAAGAACATCAGCTGCGCTGGCGTGACCGTGACCATCATCCGCAAGGACTTGCTCGGCAAGGTGAACCGCACCATCCCGACCATGCTCAACTTCCAGACCCACATCGATGCGAAGAACATGTTCAACACGCCTCCGGTATTCGCCGTGTACGTCATGAACCGCACGCTCAAGTGGCTCAAGGAATTCGGTGGTGTCGAAGCTATCGAAAAGGTGAACCGCGACAAGGCCGCCCTCCTCTACAGCGCCCTCGACAACTCCAAGGTGTTCGTCGGTACCGCTGCCAAGGAAGACCGTTCCATCATGAACGTCCCGTTCGTGTTCAACAAGGACGTCGTCGCTGCCGACAAGGCTGACGATCTCGCCAAGGAATTCCTCGAGTTCGCCAAGGACCGCGGTCTGCAGCAGCTCAAGGGTCACCGCTCTGTGGGTGGCTTCCGCGCTTCCATCTACAACGCGATGCCGGTCGAAGGCGTGCAGGCCCTCGTCGACTGCCTCGGCGACTTCGAAAAGAAGGTGCTCGGCTAATTAACCGCGCAACACGCGATTGATTTTAAAAGGCCTCCGCAAAAGCGGAGGCTTTTTTGATAAAGTATTTTTTCTGGCCCATGTCTAGCGAAGCAAAGACTTCGACAAAGCCCGACCGTTCTGTTCCAGGACCATCACAACGACACCGCGAGACTCAACAGCATCGTTCAATTCCACATGGTGAACGCCTTCGCCCATCATGCCTAGCGACACGGTCTTTTGCAGGCGGCCCTTCAAATTGTACACCTTGACACGTGTCATGCCTGAACGGGTAAGCGTTATCGTAGCCCGCAGATTTTGGCGAGACCCATACAACTTTAGACCATCCGTTCCCTTAAATGCGACCACGTTCTGTTTGACGATTTTTGCGGGAGGCTCAGCTTCAACGCTATCAAGGACAACGCCCGCAGTAAATGTCAGTTGCGCAAAAGGCATGGAATCACTCAGAACCCAATACTTATCAAAGTCGGCCCAGTTCTTGTAGGTATCCGGATTTTTCATTTCGGCAAAAGCAATTCCGCTTACCGTGGAATCCGGTCCCAAGCCACAATCATCCTCATTGTAAAAGGCATTTTTGACAGACCCTGAATTGACGGAAACAAAACCGCTCGGAAGCCATAGATTGGTGCCCCTATCTGGATTTTCTTCCGCAATAAACGACTTTCCCGCGAAGAAAACGTTTTCAATGTCCTGCGTGTTCGTAGACACAAAACCACCAGGTTGTACGAGGCCAGAAACCGTCCCTGAAGCAAATGCGTTCTTGATAATTCCCTCATTGGTCGAAACAAATCCGCCTGGCGTGTATTCGCTAATAACATTCCCCGTGGCATAAGCGTTGTCAATATAGCCTTCATTGAGGCCGACAAAACCACCGGCATTAAGCGATCCCCCAAACGATTCTAGTTTTTCCACATTACCCGTCGCATAGCTATAAAGGATTTCGCCTTGATTTTTTGCGACAAAGCCAGCAAACCAAGCATACGCGTGAATGTCACCCGTAGCATAGCAGTTGTGAATTTTCCCTTCATTAACAGCAACAAATCCGCCTGAATGCACTTGTCCACGCACCTCACCCGTAGCATAGCTGTTCGTGATGATTCCATTACTATCATTTGTGGCAATAAAGCCGCCAAAGAACTCAGCCCCCCCACCTGGTTTGTCTTTATTCAAAATGCCTGTAGCGTAGCAATTGTCTATTTTTCCACTATTCCGGCCCGCAAATCCTCCCACCATGGAAACTCCATCCACATTCGATTTCGAATACGAATTCGAGATGGTCCCTATATTGTTCAAGACAAATCCGCCCACATTGAGGACTCCTTCCACCTTTGACTCCGAATACGAATTCAAGACAGTTCCCACATTGTACACGACAAATCCGGAAACATTATATCCAAACCCCTCCGAAGACGTATCGGCAATTACAAAACCTTCCGCATGGGAATTTTTGATGACACCGGCATTGTACACAACGAAACTGGCACTGCTGTCCGCCTTGACACTTGTTTTGGCAGAGCAGTTTTCTATTACACCCGTGGTATCGTTTGTCGCAACAAAGCCTGCCACCCCGAAATGAGAAACAACCGAATCCGATACGACACTCGTATTTTTAATGGTCCCGCTGTTATACCCGGCCAAGCCACCAGCGTTTTCGTTCAGCGAAACGACAGAAACATGAGAAACACATGAATCGATTGTGCCCGAATTGCTCCCGGTCACCCCGCCAAGAAAACGGACTCCATGCTCAAGGAGACCTTCCGCTTCTGCAGAAACTATCAGCCCCTCGTTAATTCCGGCAATCGCGCCGAGGTACCGCCCATAATAATTAGTCACCAAGTCGGCATGCACCTTCACATTACGAATAACAGAATTTTCTCCGGAATTGGAACCGACCACCCCACCAATATATACGCGATCGTTAATACCGCGGACAACGCCATCGAAGTCAATATTTTGAACGATCCCCCCTTCATTAACACCCGCAACGCCACCCGTATTGGTCGTACCGATGACCGTGTCGCGCACAAATTCAATATTTTCAATCCGGCCAGAATTGACCACGGCCACCGCCGCAGCAGCCCAGACCGCCTCTGCCAAAAAGAAACAATCTTCCATTTTAAGATTCTTGACAACACCCGTAGAATCTATTCCCATGAACATGGCTGTTGAACGACTTTCTTTCGATATCGAATAGAGGTGCGATATGGTATGGTTCGCACCGTCAAATACGCCACCAAAACTGGATTGAGGAGTTCCGTAATAGGCGACTCCTATCGGTTGGAAACCTCCGGTGGAATCGGTATCACTTTTTTCGCCCCGCGAAGCCGAGGCATCAATATCGGCCACCAAAACATAGTGACCATTCATGCTATAACTGCCAACGCCAATAGCCTTCAGGTCTTCGTAATCAGCAACCTGCCAAGGATTATCGACGGTTCCATCGCCAGCCATATTACCGTCTGTAGCAAAGCAGAACGTAGCAAACAGTAAACCGAACATAAAGGAAATTCGATTCATCATAACAGCTCCTACCCAAAATTTTATGCACAGTCTGGTTATGTGCGTGTCAGTCACGATATCTTTTGCAAAAATGCATTTTATTCAGCGTCTTTTTTCTTGGCACTGAACTTGTTCACCACGTCGGGGACAATATCCATGACCTTCCCGACAAGCGAACTGTCCTTGCTGATGGGCATGATGCGCACATCGTCGCCCTTGATGACGAGAAACGCCACCGGCTCGACCGAAGCGCCACCGCCGGAGGCAGATGTGTCTCCCTTGGACTGGTGACCGCCGAAACCGAAGCCGACCGAGACACGGCTCACGGGAACAATCGTCGATTCACCCGCCTGGATGGGTTTTCCGATAACCGTCTCCGCCTGGGTAATGAAACGGAGCTTTTCCAAAAGAGTTTCTGCAAGTTTTTCAATAGCCATGTTGTTAATATAGTATAGACGAGAGACGAAAGACGAGAGACGAGAGAAAAAAAGGGGGAGAATAGTAGGAAGTGGTTGGTGGCTAGTGGTTGGTAAACAGTTTTTCACTGACAACTGACCCTGGCTACTGATTACTGACCACTGATTACTGACTACTGATTACTGACTACTGATTACTGACCACTGACCACTGACTACCGCGCCGAAGGCGCTAAAATCTCGCTTCGTAGATGCGGTCGCTGGCTGTTTTAAACTTTTTAGCCAAATCAGCCCACGAGAGGTAGCCCCAGACCACAGCCACACGGCCGCCCGCCATTTGCTGGGCCATGCCGTTTCCGTTGTTCCCGGCATCAAAGTACACGATATCGCTCTCCGGCTCGATTCCCTCGGGTTCGACCCGGTTCAGCAAAAGGGCCCAAGAATCAAAGTCCTGCTCTTCCACCTGTTCCCAACTGCGGGCAACACTCCAACGGAGGTCAGCATTTCTGTAACTCTGCACAAGCACTGGGAAATAGGCCTTGACCCCCATGAAATATTTCGTCTGTATCGATGTGCGGCCCGCCTCGCGGAATTCAAACGGGAGGCTCAGGAATTCCTGCGGGAAACCGCCCCGATACCCTGGAAAGTGCCGGACAAAGGTTTCGAGGTCGCTACGCTCGTACTGGCGGAAACTATCGTGACTAAAAATGAAAATATGGCAATCGGCACGGATGCTCTGCTCCAAATATTCGCCCCTGAGGATAGGAGTGATTCCCTGGAACTTGCCGCTGTTCATGTAGTGGTCCATGGCATACACGTCGCTCCGGAATTCCAAAATGTGTACGTTCAGCGTATCGCCAGGAGAAACACGGTAGCTCAAATCAATCACTCGCTTGAGTGCCGGAATGTTGTATGTAGCGACAGAAGAAGTCACGTCATGGGCAAACGGGGCAATATTCTTGTACAGGATTTTTGGATAGTCCACCGGTTTGGGCGGCTTAGATGGAAGGCAGCCGACAAGCCCAGTGGCAACAAAAAGCATTAACAAGCAATTACAGACGAACTTCATTTTCGGTTCCCATTGTCGGCATAGCCACAAAATTCAAACAGAGGGCAATTCGCACAAGAATGTGTCCATTCGCGGCAGATAAAATCTTCGCCCCCTTGTTCCAGGTAGAACTGCAACGCATGGGCCGCTTCGTAGGGGCCGTTCGGATTAAGCGTACAGAACAGCGCGTTCGCGAGTTCTTGCTTCCGTTTCGGCTCCATTTCTGCGAAATCGGAATCCTTGGCAGGGCCGAGGAATGCCAGGTAGCGGCGAGCACCCATGGTGAGCGGCAGCGGAGGCATTTTTTTCGAAGAAACACACGGCATGCCAAGTCCCAGCGGTTCGGGAGCGACCATGCGGTAAAAGGCGGCACAGGCCTTCGGGCGCGGATTCCCCTTGCCCATGAAATAGACCTCGCCCAAGTCGCGCCAGATTTCTTCGGGATTGCGGCTCGCGAGCCACGCGACAAGATCGCAACCGTGGTGACGCACAAAAAGGCCCACGCTCCAAAAAATGCCCGCCAAATTTTTGAACAGAGTCCAGTGGCAACAACCAAAGACCCGTTCCGCGATGCCCTCGATTTTTCCCGCCGTCGGGACTGGGAGTGTCCAAAGTTTTTCATCGGGAAAAGCATCGAACAAAGCATTCAGCAACGATGAAATTTCAGTATAGCTCCGGCTTTGGAACAAGGTGGTCCCAAGGATGGTCCAGGCAATTTTCGCTGTAGGGGTTTTTGCCCGCTGCGCCACATGCACCACCGGATCGGGCACAGAGGCGAACATAGAAACAAACTTCTGTGTCGCTTCGAAAACCGCCGGCTCATCGCGCACAAAGTTTTCTACAAGCTTCATCCCCTACCGCCAAACCTTAAAGCGCTTCGCCAACCTTGACAGCCTTGCCTAGGCGGCTCTTGAACAAGTTCGGATGGCGTTCGCGAATTTTCTTGTCGACGATGAGGATGACCGTACTACCCATCTCGAAGCGGCCCAGTTCGTCGCCCTTTTCAAAATGGAAGTTGCTGGCCGGCTGCCAGTCCAGGCGTTTCTTGCTGCGGTCCAGCTTCCCGGCATTCACAAGCAGTTCGTCGGAATACACGACACCGATGCGGCCCACGTTCGTTGCACCAACCTTCACGACCAAAATTTCAGAACCGTCCTGCAAGCGGATATGGCTCGTCAGGCGTTCGTTGATGCAGAACAAACCTTCCACGCGTTCGACGCTGCCCGCATTCACCGGCCAAAGTGTTCCGGGGCAATAGCTGGCATCGACCAAGTCACCCTTGACCGGGCTATGGATGCGGTGGTAGTTGAACGGTGCCAGATAAATCGTTGCAAAGGCGCCCTCTTCAAAACGCGCCGCCATCTCGTCGTCGCGGAGCAAATCCTTGAGTTCGTAGAACTTGCCCTTCGTCTGGATAAGCGTTTGCTTTCCGTCATCAAAGGTTCCCGTCTGCGAAAGCACGCCATCGACCGGGCTCACGACTTCGGCATTGTCGATAATGCGTGCACCGGGTTTGAGCCTGCGAATAAACAGTTCCCCGATGTTCTTGTAATGGCTCAACGGGTATTCCGATTCTGCCATATTCAACTTGTAGTAACGGGCAAATGCCGAACGGGCCCACCGGGTAAACGGAGGAATATTGAGCCGGGTAAATGCACCGAAGGCGCGGCTAGCCGCATTCTTCGGCAGGAGTTTCATGAAAACATAGAAGGGGGTATTCATGAAGGAGAATATAGAAATGTGAAGTATGAGATGTTTGACGAGAGATAAAAACATCCTAGCCGAAGGTGTAACTCAGAACTAGTAACTCATACCTCATAGCTCACCGCTCATTGCTAACTCCTCGAGCCTGGAGCCTCGAACCTCATCGCTCAATTAGTGATTTTCCAACTTGCCCAAGTCCGTGCTGAACATCTTCCACAGGCGCGGGGCAAAAGGCACCGACCATTCCTTCTCGGGAGCCACACGGCTCGTCGTCTCCGCGACAAAAGAGGAATACGTCAAGAAAACCAGTTCGCCATAACGCATATCCCACAGCGACCAGACGATTTTCCATGTGTATCCACCACTCTTGCCCAACTTGGGGTCCATCTCGACTTCCAGCACAATCGGAATTGACGCATAGCGGATTCCGTAACGGGAAGCAATGTTGTTCATAAAATCCTTGAACTGGGGAGGAATCTCGCGGACAAACGTCTGTTCAATACCGTCGCGACTTTCCCACGGTTCAAAACTCGCCAACGTTTTTCCATCGGCAATTTTCGATGCGAGAATATGTCTGGATAACGTATCGATGTACAGCGAATCTTCTTCGGGGAGGCGCATTCCAGGCAGCATCAGTTCACGTTTCATCTTGGGGAAAGCCTTCGCGAACAGGGAATCTTCAATATGCGCCAAGTCAAAATCAAGTGCATCTGCACTGAAACTATGGCACATCTTGCATTTCTCGGGGCGCTTGGCAGTCACCTTGAGCGTCTGGAAAACACCCACCACCGCATTGGAATCAAGGCGCCCATAGGCAGCGGGGTTCCATTCGCGATAGGCAACCTCTTTCGAAATCTTGAGTTTAATCTCTCCCTGCGTACCGCACTCGTTGCACGGGCCGTCCATCATTCCGGAATTATCGCCTGCACCGGGGCCGGGGCCGACTGAACCGGCACACCCTACAAAGAGTGTCATTACAACCAAAGCAAGAAACGCACGATAATTCATGTCACCCCTAGAAGAAATCAATATTCAGCCAACCGGTCTTTCCGTCTTCCGACACGGCAATCCCGCAAGAGACCGTCCTGTACGAGCCCTTCATATTCAAGTAATGTCCGATATCTGAATAATCTTCTTTTTTGTTGGGATCTTTCTTGCCCGACGTGACCAAAGCCTTTTCGTCTTCCCACATCATCTTCAGATACTTCTTGACAATATCATCGTAGGTCGGATAGTAACGCATGCCCACATTCGGGCCCGAATTCTGCGCACCTTCGCCACAGGCCCCGAAATTGGCGTGGCCCTTGCCGGCAGCGAGGTCATCGCCTGCTTGTTTGTCGGTACAGGTCTGCTTTTCTTCTGGAGCAAGCGAAATCGGGCCCAAATTTTCTGTAGCACGGTATTCGTTGATTACGTCAAGGCAAGTCTGTCGCCAATCACCCGCTTCTTCGACAGCGGAACTCGACAACTCAACTGATGAGGAACTTGCAGGGACCACAACAGCCGAGCTACTGGATTTTGAACGCGCCTTTGAAGAAGAACTGCGCGAGCTACGCTTCTTGGAAGAGGATGAACTGGACTCCGGTTCGTCGACTTCAACGGGGTCATCTTCATCGGCATCAGTCGAATCCACTTCCGCTTCATCGGGGTCGACATCTGTCCCAGCCGTATCTACCTTGACTTCAACCGAGTCGGAGGAACTTGCCGGAGTTGCATCCGAAGAGGAATTCACAGATTCCGTGGAATCTTCCGGCCCAGCCGTATTCGAAGAAGAATCCGAAGAACAGGCAACGGCAAGCAAGGCCAAGAAGGCCAGCGCAACAAATCCTTTTTTCATAGACATGCTCCTCTGTTTCTTCTAAAGATATACTATTTCGCTGCGAAAGGCAATGCGATGACCTAGTCCAACATGATGGTGAACGGGCCGTCGTTGACGAGGCTCACTTGCATGTCGGCGCCAAAGCGTCCCGTTTCCACAATACCAATTTCCTTCCGGCATTGTTCCACAACATATTCATACAATTCGTTTGCCAGTTCCGGATTCCCAGCGCCATTGAACGTGGGGCGATTTCCCTTGTGGCAATCGGCGTACAGCGTGAACTGCGAGACAATCAGCAGCGAGCCACCGACATCTTTGATGGAGAGATTCGTCTTGCCGTTTTCGTCGGCAAAAATGCGTAGAGAAAGCATCTTGCGGATAAACCGGTCGGCAATTTCTCGGGTGTCCGTCTCGGCCACACCGACAAGGACCAAAAAGCCGCGACCCTCTATTTTCCCTACAACCTCACCATCGATTTTCACATCGGCCTGCGTAACCCGCTGGATTAAAAATTTCATACAAATTCCTCAAAATACTTCTTGATTTTTTGCGCATCCTGCGTCTCCGTCAATGCAAGACGCAAGAGGACTGCGGCTTTCTGCGGTGGGAGCGAATACGCAGGAATCGTGCCGGGCACAAGCAACCCTTCGGGCAATACCGTACCACGCCCAATCCGTGAAGCAACGACCACGGGCACATTCACGCGGGCAAGAACATCCGCCCATTCCTTGCTGAATTCTCCTGCACCCGCACCCGCGATGACAATCCCGGCGGAACGCTGCGCCGCGAATTCGAGCAAAGCCGAATCCGCGTCGGCATGGAAATATAGCACGGCGACTTTGGGCAAATCAGAAAGGCCTTCAATGGAGAATTTGGGCAACGCACTCCCGCATGCCGAGCCGATGGCGTCGAACGCATCGAGGTCATTCGCGTGAACTTTCTGGACACGAAACGCATCGAACACCTTCCCCGCAAAAGCAATGCGCACGCCACGGCAAGCGGCGCCGTTACAGCCCGCGGCGATGCCAACGGCATAACACAGATTCGCCGGACCATCGGGAGCAAAGGAGGTCGCCGGTCGCATGGCCCCCGTCAGCACCACAGGCTTTTCTACATCCAGCACGAGGTCCAAGAAAAACGCAGTTTCTTCCATCGTATCGGTCCCGTGCGTGACAACGATGCCGTCGACATCCCCGCGTTCACAAACCGCCCGGATACGGTTTGCAAGGGCCATCCATATTTCCGAGTTCACATCGTCTGAGTTGATGTTGCACACCTGCTCCACTTCTACATCGGCGATGCCGGACAATCCCGGAACCGATTTCACCAATTCCTCACCCGTGATGGAGCCGGAATGGTAACCTACATCTTGGCCGGGTTTCCCGGTACCAGCAATCGTTCCACCCGTCGCAAGGACTACAACTTTTTTCATGGGCACGGTTTACCTCACTTGGTCAAGCAACTGCGCCGCAGTCAGGCCGTAATGTTTTTTCAATGCGCCGTCAGTCCCGAGCGTGTATAAATCCTGAATGCAAGCGCGCAACTTGCGGACCGACTCAACAGCGCGTTCGTCCCCGCGGGTAACTCCGTCGCGGTACAGCAGCGCCTCCACCATTTTTTGCGAATACCAGTAGAGCCTTACGGCGACTTCGGAATTTTCCTGATTCACGAACGGCTGCGTCAGCATTTCCAAATCCGGGACAGGACCATCGGGTCGCGGCTTGTCGTTTCGCGAGGCGTCGACAACCTGCGCGATTCCCTCATTCAGCCAAAGCGGGACCTTGGCGCGGGTCATTGCGCGGACAAAGGCATGGGTGAGTTCATGGAAAAGCATCGGGCGGTACACGTCGCGGTACTGCATCACGTTGACCGGGACGCGCAATTTGCCGTCGAAGACGGCCCCGACCCAGTCGGGTCGCGGACCCGCGCCCTGGTATTCCGAGGATTGATAGAGCACCAACCCCATCTTGTTCGTCGGCCTGAAATCGAAAAGCCTGCACAGGGAATCGTATGCCACCTCAAGAACGCTCAACGCCTCAAGAATATCGTTCAAGGCAGGAGTTCCCTCGAATTCCAAGCGAAAATGGTCCGACGATTCCAGTTTGAGTTCGCGCATCTCGCGCATAATTGTCTGGGACTTTTCCTTGAGCACCTTGAAATCGGCACCGTCTCGTTGCAGAGAATCCACATAACGGATACATTCCTCGTACCTTTCCTGCTCGAACAAGATTCCAGCCAAATGCAGTTGCAAGTTCGCATCGTCCGGGGTCTCCGCAAGCAATGCACGGATTCCTTTTTCGGCACATATCCAGTCCCCCGAAGCAAGGCAATCGTTCGCCTCGGTTACCAAGGAATTGTGCTGTTCAACCTCGGAACGTTGCTTGGAAATATCCTTAATCTCGCGAATCGCAAAAAACAATGTCGCAAGACACAAGATTAACAGAAAAATCACGCGTTTATTGTGCATTTTCTCACATTCCGCCTTAACAAATCGTCAAAAGAAATAGCCTTATGGTATTATTCTCTTTCTTTCAAATTTAAGTATATTTTAGACAAATCATGGAGTATGTCATGGCAGAAATCTTTGACTATGATGACTACCGGGATATGATCAAGGATTACTACCAGGAGCATAAGAAAAAGAACTCCCTGTATTCCTTCAACACTCTCGGAAAAATGCTTGGGCTGGACGCCAGCCACGCGTACTACATTGTACAGAAAAAGCGTAACCTGCCCGTCCATGCAGTACCTGCCGCCAAGAAGATGCTCGGTCTCGAAGGTCGAGCCGCCATGTATTTCGACCTGTTGTTGGTCGCCTCCCGTACAAAGTCCGAAAAGAAGAAAACCGAAATTATGCAGAAGGCCTTCCAGCTTCGCGATGTCAAACGCCACATGCTGGAAGACACAGAAATCAAGTACCTGAGCGAATGGTGGACGGTCGTCGTCCGCGCCCTGGTCGAAGTCAAACACGGCAACATCGACGTTGCCGAAATTGCCAGCAGCCTTATCCCGCCCATCACTGAGGAACAGGCCCAGGCAAGCCTAGATATTCTTAAGTCGTTGGGCTTCATCAAGCCGTTAAACGACAACCTTGTCAAGATTTCGGACTCCCATATTACCATCCAAGGGGCCGAAAAAGCGGAGGCCATCCGCAGTTTTCAGGCAAAAGTCATGCAATTTGCCATACGGTCGCTTAGCGAAATCCCCCCAAGCGACCGAGATGTTTCTACAATTACCATGGCAGTAGACGCCAAAGGGTTTAACGATATTAGAAACATGATTCGAGAATTCCGAAAAGAATTGCAGATTCGCGTTGACAAGTGCAGCGTTCCGGACCGCGTGATGCAGCTTAATCTCGCCCTTTTCCCGGTAGCCTTGAACAACAAGAGGAAGTCAAAATGAGATACGCATCGAGACTGCTCTTTTTGCTCCCCTTTGGCCTTCTGATGTCCTGCGACCATACCGAAAGCGCAGGCAATACGACAGAAATTGAAAACGCCATCGCCATCAGGGTATTCAACGGGGACGAACCGGCCGACGGTGTCGCCTACCAGGTATTGCCTTCTTGGTACGTTGCCGACACCAACGAGACCGATTCCGGCGTTGATTTCACCTATTCTGGAACAACCGACGAAGATGGCTGGATGCGTATCGACGGCCATGAGGAAGGCTCCTTCACCGTCCAATTCAGCAAGGACAAATATTCCATTGTCACAAACTATACGCTAGACAAGCTCACCCCCAATGTCACCATCGACAGCGTGGCGCTTGCCAAGCCTGGCTCCATCAAGGGCCGCGTTGACCTGCCGGACTCCGCGAAATACGCCTGGATCTACATGCAGGGTATCGAAAGGGTCGAAAAGACTGACCGCAAGGGCGCCTTTGCCATCAGCAACTTGCCCGCCGGCGACCTCAAGCTCAAGGCCTGGGTTCCCAATATCCAGAAGTTTATCGCAGAGGCAGAAGTGTCCGTGCCCGCAAACGATACACTCGACGTAGGCAACGTTTCCGACTCCACCGACGAAATCGTGTTCAAGAGGACGATGAAAATCAATCCACGTGAATTGATTTCCAGCTGGATGCGCCCATTACCGATACCGACAGTCCTCATACTGCGCCTCGATTCCACGTTCAACTTCTTCGAGACGACTGAAGACGGAAGTGATGTCCACCTGCTCGACAGCGAGGGCAACCCGCTCCCCATCGAAATTGACTCTTGGGACAAGGGTATCCAAAGCGGTGTGATTAATATCCGCATCGAATCCAAAGCCGACACTGCAAAGCTCTGGACGCTCGAGTGGGGAGATTCAACCGAAGCCCCGCAAAAAAGAGCCGATGTATGGGAAGACCTTAGCGACTCCCTCATCTGGGCATTAAATACCGTCCAGATACTCGATTTCGAGAGTGGCACCTACAAGAACGACCTTCCCTCGCCGCTGACACCAAAAGACTGGTACGTCCAGGCTCATGACGGAGCCACCGTCTACGATTCTGTTGCCGAAGACAATCGCAAGGGAGTCATTGATTCCGGTGGCGGAGCATTCGAATCCAAGGTTCTTCAGGTAAAATACAAAGCCGAAAAGCCGGAATACGTTGTCATCGGTACGCGCATCTCGGACGTTCCGCACGACCTAAGCCGCCTCGACTCCGTCGAAGTCTGGATCAAGACGGACGGAAAAATCGAGATTATCCTTGAAACAATTATCGAATCCGACACCAACTTCAAGGCCACGTACAAGACGGAAGGTAACGGAAGTTGGAAACGCTACGCAGTGCGTCCGCAGGATTTCGATACGAAGGACACGGTGAAATACCACGGCTGGGATGTCACGAGAAATCGGATAACTAGGTTTACAATCTTCGCCTATGACGGAAGCAGTATCCTGGTCGACAACGTAAGGATGTACGGCATCAACCGGGACGACCTGAAGTAGTTACCTGTTCCGACCCCCCGTGACATCGATTAGCCATTTTCGACCATTTTTTTCTACGCTGATAAACACCTTATGGCGTTTTTCATCGTAGACAAGATGGCCGTTGTTTTTGGAGGAGTATCTTATGGCTAATTCCGTGGATTTTGAATTGTGAATAGCAGTCGTCGAAGTATCCGCAACGGAAGTATCTGCAACAGAAACAGAAGAATCCTTCACAGACGAATCAGCGACAGCAACTGCAGTGTCTTTTGCCGAGGTATCAACCGGCGGAACTTCCGGTTCGGCCTTCTTCAGCAGTTCGAGCATCTTTTCGGCATAACGTTCACCGAACGTTTCATAACCCTTTCGCGTGAAATGGAGCGTGTAGTTCGGCTCCTTCAGCGCGGGGCAACCTTCTGCCGAAATGAGATGACCATTAGGGATTAGACTCGCCGCTTCGGCAACTGCACTGTTTCTCCAGCCCAGATCTCCACCCGCAGCGGTTGTTGCCAGTTCCCCAACAAGAATTGGCACTTTCGTCGAGTCTAATCCCAAATCCTTAATAAGATCGTCGTAAACTTTCTTGACGCGCTTGGGCCAGTCGTTCATCTGGTAGTCCGCCTCGCCCTGATGGAAAAGGAACCCCTTGATGACGCCCTTTTCTTTTGCAATCTTTCCCATTTCCACAATGCGCTTGTAGAGGTCGCCACCGTATTCGTCCAGATACTGGATCCACCACGTGTCGCCCTTGTTCTTTGCATTCTGGACATACGTTTTGTTGCGGTCCTTGTCGAACAAGTCTATGCTTTGACCGCCAATGGCGATGTTCGCGACAGCAATCTTGATGCTGTCGGGCAATTCCTTCACCATCTTGCGGCCGAAAATATCCACGATGCCCACCTTGGAAGCACTATGCCCCATTGGCGGTGCAGCAGGATAAAACTCTCCAACCTTTTGATTCGAATGGTTCGCCGCACGCAAGACCAAGAAGCGCGGATCCTCCGCACGGTCGGCCGCGGTCACATCCGCCTGACCAGACATATTGGACTGCCCGTAAGCCAAGTAGATGTGCAGGTTCGGGTCCTGAGCAAAGCTCACGGACACGCTCGCTGCAACAAGGATTGCCGGAAAAACTTTATTCATCCTTTACTCGTAAAATCAGCGTTCCCTATGGGTAAAGGTTTTCGTCATGAGCACGGAGCCATTGGAACTGAGCACCATAGCGACGAACTTTCCGGAACGGGGAATCAATCCGCCCTTCTCACCCAAGACACTGACCAAGTGCCCCTGGAGGTCGAACAACTTGACCACTGCACCTACCGGCGCACCGGACAGAGCGAGGAAATTACCGACAATATCGATTTCGGCAACAGGAGCCACACCCCTCACAGCCGAGAACAAAGGCTTCGTGGTGGAATCGGTGGCGGAACTGTCACCCGGCGTAGTCGTAGTCGAGTCATTCACAGAAGGCGTCGTCGTGGAATCCGCAGGAGGAGTTGTCGTGGTGGACGCTTCGTACTTGATGGTCGGAGTTTCCCAGTCGATCCAGTCAGCATAGTTGTCTATCTTGAAACCCTTACCATTAGTGGGCTTCACGTGGATATCCGTGTTGGCTTCCTTATTGCGGAGGAACTTGTCAACAAACGCGGTCACCGATTTGGTCTGGCTCGAAGCCGCCTGGCAATGTTCGTGACCACCGGTAAAGTCGAAACCGATACGGTCCTCGATGCCCATGGCCTTCCACACTTCGGTCGCCGCCATCATGGACTTGTAGCCCGATTCGTCGCCCAGCCATTCGTAACCGGGGTTGCCGAGAGCAATCACTGCACGCGGGGCAATCATGGCAATAAGTTCGTGGTGGTCGTGCGGGAGCTTGTAGGGATCCTGACGCTGCAGGCTCTGCATGAACCAGCTGTAGTTCGTGTTGTCAATCTTCTCGATGTTCGTGCCGCGCTTGGCAAAATCATCCGAGGTACGCCAGGAGTTGATGCCGCCGCCACCCGATTCCTGGGCAATGGTAAGCGTCACGCGTTCGTCAAAGGCGCCCGCAAAGAGAGCCATCTTGCCTGCGTAGGAGCAACCCGTCACGGCAATCTTGCTCATGTCAAGGTGATGTTCTTCGGCAATCAGCGCAAGGCCGTCAATCAAACGGCTCACGCCCCAAGACCATGCAGAATAGTCACCATTGGAATTCTTGTCACCGTAGAATTTGTAGAAACCTACGCCCGTGTCCTTCTGGCCGTTCATGGAATATTTGGCCACCTGGTCATGGCTGAAGGGCACCTGCACAAAGCCACTAAAAATGCTAGAGGAAAGCGAGCCCGTACCGCTATTCATACCAATGATAATCGGGTGCGGGCCCTCTCCAGAAGGAATACTGAACTTAGAAGTTATCGTCGCGGTCTTGCCACCTTCCTTGACTGTCACCGTGAGGGTGCCACCGCTATACGTTGCCGTAACATCAGAAGGAATCGGCTTCTCGCCTATCTCGTACTTCTCGATATCGGCCTTGATTTCGTTACGGCGCTTGCTCCAGTCGTCGAAAGTCGCGACCTTGGACCCGTCATTGAATTCAAACGGGTTGGGCAATTTTTTGTTTTCCTTGAGCTCACCGGCCTTGGCACCTAAATCTTTGCCACGGTTCTCGGTATTGAAATTGAGTGGGATTTCGGAAAATGCATAGCCGCATAAACCTAGAACAATAACACCTAGAACGGCATTACGCATAAACGGTCCTCCTAAAAAAAAGAACTCCAAACCAACGCTGCAAACCAACCCCCAGAAGCCACATTCCCGTGTAGTCTGGGACTAGCTATAAATTATCTAATCCCCATAGAATAGGGTTAAAACCGCAAATTTCGTTTATTGACAAAATGTCAAAAAATCGTCAATGCCCGTTTTTACGCTAAAAGCGATAACAAAAAGTTACATTCCCGCAAAATATCGCAAAAAAGCCAAATTTACCCCCCTAATCACACCCCTAAAAAATTTTCTCCATCATTTCCCACAGAAAAAAATCCATATACCTCTTTATACTCCAATTACCTCTTTTTTTACACAAAGCGAGATCGTCAATCAATACCAAAGGCATATTATTCTCCGTCGAGAGAATAGAAGCGTCGGCCAAGGATGGGGAGGGTGCAGGGAGGGGCCCGTGCGGCCTTCGCAACTCTGAGCTGGGGCCCCTCCCGCATGATTCAAATTGTGTAAAAGAATAAAACATGGCAAAGTACCTGCTCCGAAAAAAAACTATCTTTGCCTCGAAATAAATCAGAAGCCGTAAGGCTAGAAAATCGGAGTCGATCATGGGTTTCAAATGCGGTATCGTAGGCCTCCCGAACGTAGGCAAGTCCACCATCTTTAACGCTATCACCAACGCCGGCGCCGAAGCCGCGAACTATCCCTTCTGCACCATCGAGCCCAACGTGGGCATGGTGAGCGTCCCGGATAGCCGCCTCGACGAACTCGTGAAGGTCTACAATCCCAAGTCCATCGTTCCCGCCGTCACCGAATTCGTGGACATCGCAGGCCTCGTGAAAGGTGCAGCCCAGGGCGAAGGCCTCGGCAACCAGTTCCTCACCCACATCCGCGAATGCGAAGCCATCATGGAAGTCATCCGCTGCTTCGACGACGAGAACATCGTACACGTGAGCGGTTCTGTGGACCCGGTCCGCGATGTGGAAGTCATCGAAACGGAACTCATCCTCAAGGACCTTGACTCCGTCGAGAAACGCCTCGCCACCGAAGCCAAGGGTGCCCGCACCGGCAACGCCGAAGCGAAGGCTCGCCTCGCCGCTTGCGAACTTTTGAAAAAGACTCTCGAAGAAGGCCGCTCCGCACGCACCGTCATGAACGACAGCGACGAAATGATTGGCGTCGTCAAGGACCTCGCTCTCCTCACTGCCAAGCCGCTGTTCTACTGCGCGAACGTCAAGGAAGACGACATCCTCACGGGCAACGCCTATGTGGACCAGCTCAAGGAATACGCCTCCAAGAACGGCCACGAAGTCATCGTCATCAGCGGAAAAATCGAAGAAGAACTCTCTGCCATGGAACCCGCCGACAAGGCTGAATTCTTGAAAGAACTCGGCATGAAGGAATCGGGCCTCGACGCCGTCGTGCGCAAGGGCTACGAAATCTTGGGCCTCCGCACGTTCTTTACCGCCGGCGAAAAGGAATGCCGCGCCTGGACGTTCCATGCAGGCTACAAGGCTCCGCAGTGCGCAGGCGTCATCCACACCGACTTCGAACGCGGGTTCATCCGCGCCGAAACGCTGAGCTACGCAGACTTCCTCAAGCACGGCAGCTGGAACGCCGCCAAGGAAGCAGGCCTTGTCCGCACCGAAGGCAAGGACTACCTGGTACAGGATGGCGACATCATGTACTTCTTGTTCAATGTGTAGTTAGGGATTAGGGGCTAGGATCTAGGGGCTAGAGGCTCGGGGTTCGAAGCTCGAGCCTTTATGTTTAGGCTTTTACTTATTCTTGAATACAGAGGGTTTGTACCATAGGGTACAAGTCTTTGGGGCATTCTACAATGCGCGATGCTTTTTCATCCATAGTAATGCCATTCATCGCGGTTTCAAAGCAATATTGCGTTCCGGAATCCTTTTCGGTACTTGTCCAAAATACATCCGCATATATTTCATAATGCGGCGAACAAGAAGCTACTCTGTCTAACCCAAACATCCAAATTATCGGAGCATCATTTCGATATTGGGCGTAGGATGTTCTGTATTTCAAGAAGCTCTTAAATTCGGTCGTGTCGGGAAGACGATACCCTCTAGGGCATGACGTCTTGGCCGTTTCATAATCCATATAGACGCTTTCCTTATAGCGCACGACAGAGACTAAAGAATCATTCACTTCGACGGTTTTACCGCCACAACGGCAATCTTGACTGATGCGCTCCGTCCATCCAGCATAAAAATCATCAAACGAGGAACTTTTGTTTTGAATCGAATTCAACAAAATAGTATCGTTTCCCAGTTCGCCATGCAAAAATATTTGACGACCACGCGTACTTGCTGCATAATCAACGTCATCAATCACCACATTTGTCAAGAAAAAGTAATATTGACTACCCCTAATCTTGGAATAAAAGCGATATTCGATTCCATCTATAGTTACTTTATACAAAGAATCACCTAAACTCTGACCCGCAATTTTCTCCCTATCAAACGACACCGGTAAAAGGTAAGTAGGGTACGGTTCCACAATGACCTGTTTCCATTCTTCAACCCCGTCAACATTTGTGCAACCAAAAAACGCGCTATCCGCTTCGTTCCAGTGAAGAACCTTATTAGAAATCGTATCACAGTTTCCGAGACTATCCTTATATCTATACGGAGCAGACTCTATGCTTTTCAGCAAACGCCATTAAGCCAAAGCGGAAGAAATGAGACAAGAAATAAATCTGTGAATATGGCCGGAAGCCTTGATTTTATTGGGTTTGCTTGTCTCATTTGACCCGATAAATTTGGGTTTTACGAATTT
>Ga0310690_10004805_pt1 | contig 18856 bp, 13 predicted proteins | sample AusTroGonzalo_MG_2_FD_207661 | JGI IMG/M metagenome (GOLD analysis project Ga0310690, IMG submission 207661) | Bovine rumen microbial communities from tropical cattle in Woodstock, Queensland, Australia - Gonzalo_04 (v2) (version 2) | ecosystem: Host-associated > Mammals > Digestive system >...
AAACCCTTTTTGGCACATACATTTCAGTCCTGTTTTCAGCCCGGATGTATGTTGGATTTTCAAAAACCTGTCGAAAAACTACATTTATCAAGAAAAGAATGGCGGCACCTTCAGCCGGGGCGGGCACCCCGGGCCGAGGCGCCGGCGCGCCGCCGCGCACAATCGGTAGGCATCGCGCGGCGAAACGTGGTATTATAAAAGGTAGTGCAGCGCCCGCGCGGCGCAAAGGTAGCGCGGCAGTGCTTTTGAAGTGGAGACAGATAAAAGATGAGAAATAACAGGATCAGAAACATATTTATCATAGCGGGTATCGCGATCGTGCTGGTGATCGGGGTGCTGGTGTTCATCACGATGAAGGGCAAGAAGAACCAGGGGACGACGTACCCGACGTCGACCTGGAACACGGGCGAATCCGTACAGGTCAGCGGACCGAACGGCAGTGATTTTGATGAGATCGACCCGTTCAAAGATATCGTGCTGGACGAGACGGATCCGGGGCCGGACTACGAGGCGATCTCGGGTTCAGATGTCGTGACGCTGCCTTTTGTGCCGGCGGACCAGCTGTGAGACGAGGTGCAAAATGAAACTGAAGCCGACTTTTCTGGTACATCAATATGGAGGGGAGAATCTCCTGATCCCAACGGCGGGCGAGCGTTTCTCGGGTATCGTGAAGGGCAATGACACGCTGGGCGAGATCCTTTCTCTTTTGCGCGAGGAGACGACGGAGGAGCAGATGACCGACGCGATCCTCGAGAAGTTTGACGCGCCGCGCGAGGTCGTCGAGAAGGACGTTCGGCATGCGGTGGAGGAGCTTCGGAAGATCGGAGCGCTGGATGAGTAATTCTTCCATTGAAGAAGAGATCAGAACGGCCGGGCGGCTGGTGTATTCCAACCGCGGCACGAGCATGCTTCCCCTGATCCGGGAAGGCAAGGACGCCGTCGTGCTGGTGCGCCCCGAGGGTAGGCTTCGAAAATACGACGTGCCGCTTTATAAACCGAAGCCTTTTGACGGGCAGTATGTACTGCACCGGATCATCAGGGTGCGCGGCAACGACTACATTATCCGCGGTGACAACTGCATCACGAAAGAAATCGGCATCAAAGACGAGGACATCGTCGGTGTGCTTTATTCGGTGCTGCGCTCGGGCCGCGAGCTGAAAACGACGGATCTCAAATACCGGCTTTACTCGCACGTTTGGGTGTGGCTTTTCCCGCTCCGCTACCTCTGGCGCGGCGCGAAATCGTGTGTGCGGAGGATCGTAAAATGAGCGCGGAAAGAAGGTTTGTCGGGACTTACAAAATGGCGGACCGGATCGTCCGGATCGAGTCCTTTTACCCCTTGATCCATGAGTACTGTAAAGGTTACGAGTGGCCGGCGGCAGGTTCTCCCGCTTCCGCCCCAAAAGCACTTTCCTTGGGGACGTCGAATGCTATCTCTACGGCGGTGGCCGCCGCGGCTTCGGTGATCCACGCCGTCGCGTCTGTTTCTTCCGGCGCGGAGGGGTGCGATGCGTCTTCCGTTTTACAGGCGGCGGACACGCCGGATCCCGAATCTTCGTGTGCCGCACCCGCGCCCGACATCTTCGTTTCCACGACTCCGGAAGATATCGCGTACGAGCGGGAACACGCGACGGAAGACATGGTCTTCTCGGACGATTATTTCGAAGAACTCGCTGTGCACAGGAAGATCTCCACAGCGATGGTTCAATATGATACTTTCCTTTTTCACGGATCCTGTGTGGCCGTGGACGGGGAGGGGTACCTTTTTACGGCGCCGAGCGGAACGGGCAAATCCACGCACGCGCGGCTTTGGCGCGAGTACTTGGGCGAGCGCGCCGTGATGATAAATGACGATAAACCTTTTATCCGGATCGCGTCCGCGACCGCGGACGCCGGCGCCGGTTGCGCCGAAGAAAACCCCGCTTTCGGTCAGCCGCAGAAAAACGCCTCGGCAAGCGGCCCGGCGGCGGATACCGATCCGGCTCCGATCGGCTCGCCAAGCGGCTCTAGCGCCTCAACCGCCGCGGCCCCGCGCGCCTTCATCTACGGCACGCCTTTTAACGGCAAGCACCGCCTCGGCACGAACATCTGCGTGCCGCTGAAAGCGATCTGCATCCTGAGCCGCGGCGAAAAAAACGAGATCACGAAGATCGAGCCGCAAGCGGCCTACACCGAGCTTCTTCAGCAGACCTACCGGCCCCACGATCCGGCGCTCCTTGCAAAGACGATGGAGCTTCTCGATCAATTGACTTTTTCGGTCGGACTCTATAAATTGAAATGTAACATGGATCCCGAGGCGGCGCGCGTCTCGTACGAGGGCATGAATGGAAAATAAGAAGAACAAAACACTCCACTGGCTGTACCACGTTCCCGGCCGCCACAAAGGCTGGGTCGCCGTGCTCTGTGCTTTTCAAACGGTACTGGGATGCTTCGGCGTCCTGTACGCCCTCCTCCTCAAAAGGATCGTCGACAGTGCCGTGGTCGGCGAGCGGCAGCTTTTCTTCCGGTACACGATGCTTTTCCTCGGGCTCGAACTCGGGCGCATCGTGCTCGTTTCGGTCAACCGGCACTTCACCGAGCTGGCCCGCGCGACCCTCGAAAACCGCTTCAAATCGCATCTTTTCGAGCGGATCCTCTACGGTGATTATGCAAAAGTGACGACGACGCATTCGGGTGAGTGGATGAACCGCCTGACGAACGACACCGTCGTGGTCGCCAACGGTTTCGTGGACATTCTCCCCGGACTTCTGGGCATGCTCGTGCGCCTCGTCAGCGCAATGATCATGATCCTGTTTATCGACACGTTCATCGCGCTGGTCATGATCCCCGTCGGCATCGTGCTCGCGATCCTGACGTACCTGATCCGCAAGAAACTCAAGTCAATGCACAAGGCCATCCAGGAGACGGACGGGCGCCTGCGCATTTTCATGCAGGAGAGCATCGAGAGCCTCATGATCATCAAAGCATTTGGTGCCGAGAAGCACTCCCTCTCGGGGGGCGAGTCCCGCATGAACGAGCATCGCGCGGCCCGCATGCGGCGCAATACTTTTTCCGTGCTCGCGAACGTCGGCTACCTTCTGACTATGAACGGAATGTACATCATGGGCATCTGCTACGGCGGTTACGGCATCCTCGTCGGCACGCTCTCCTACGGCACGCTCATGGCGGTCTCCCAGCTGATCACCCAGCTTCAGGGCCCCATCGTCAGCATCACCGGCCTGATCCCGAAAGTCTTCACCATGTCCGCCAGCGCAGAACGCCTGATGGAGATCGAGGATCCCGCTTCTTCTCCAAAAGCACTTTCCCCGGAGGGTTCTTCCGCCTCCGCGTCTTCTGCCGCTGATGCTTCTTCCGCGGCTTCCGGCGCCGAAGCCGCTGCTTCCGCCAACGATGCCGCTCCGGTTTCTTCGACCACCGCCGCGTCTTCCGCCGCTGGCCTGTATTCCTCGCTCGACTGCCTCGGCCTTCGCAACATAGACTTTACTTATTTCGCGCCTTCCACGGATGGCAGTGAGCTGACCAAAGATAAAATGCCGGAGGTCCTCAAGGACTTTTCCCTCGAGATCAAAAAAGGTGAGTTCATCGCTTTTTCGGGCCACAGCGGATGCGGCAAATCCACTGTGCTCAAGCTTCTTATGAATATGTACACGCCCGATAGCGGCGAGCTGTATTTCCGGACCGCCGGAGCGGCGGATGCAGCCTCTGATGCCCCGGCGTCTGCTTCTGATGCCTCCGTGGCTGCACCGAATGGCGCCGCCTCGCCGGCGGCCGCCGAGCACCCGCTGACCGCGGCCGAGCGGAGCCTTTTCGCTTACGTGCCTCAGGGCAACTACCTCATGAGCGGCACCGTCCGCGAGATCGTCAGCTTTGCCGAGCCCGATGCCGCAGGTGACACCGCCCGCATTCAGCAAGCACTGAAAGTTGCGTGTGCGGATTCCTTTATCGACGACAAGGATCTTGGCGTCGATTCCGTCCTGGGCGAACGCGGATCCGGCCTCTCCGAAGGTCAGATGCAGCGCATCGCCATCGCCAGAGCGCTTTTCGCGGATCGGCCGATCCTGCTTCTTGACGAAGCCACCAGCGGCCTCGACGAAGCGACCGAGAAGCAGCTCCTTCACAACCTACGTACGATGACCGACAAGACCGTGATCATCGTCACCCACCGCCGCGCTGTCATGGACGCCTGCGACCGCGTCGTCGAATTCGGCTGATTTTCCGTAAGTCACCCCGCGTGAACCGTAATAAACTCTGATCACGCCGCATTTGCGCGGTTTTAAACCATACCGGATTCGTTTATAATGAAGGGGAGTGAAAAGGAAAAGGAGGGATTTCGCTATGGCACCATCAGAACACAGCTCCAGTTCGCATTCTTCAAGTTCTTCGGATTCGTACGGTTCGTCGTACAGCAGCCACAGCAGTTCGAGTCACTCCTCGGATTCCAATTCTTATTCCTATTCCGGTGATGACGACTACACTGACTACCTGCGCGAATATCGTGATCATCCATCGTCCTCTCATTTGGACACACCAATTACAAGAAATGTTTTGCCACCGGAGCGGGAACGTTCCAATCAGCCGACGGGTTTCACGCTGGCGTCGCTTTCCGCTTCGCTCCTTAGAAGCAAAAAGCACGACTACCAGTACTATCCTGAGGACTGGAAAGACGAAGAGACGGGCGAGTCCTATAAGCGCGGCTACTATGACGAAGAAGGCAAACACTACCGCCGCGTGATCATCCGTAAAGGCACTGTCCTGATGACACGTGCCGCCTGCGATTTCTGTGGTACACAGGTGAAGCTTGAGTGGAAAGAGGGCGCGCTGCCTTCCTGCCCAAACTGCGGCGCGGTCCTTAAGGAGATCATGACCGAAGCGGTGGTCGAGGATGAAGTGGACATGATCGAAGTAACCGACGATGCCGATGACAGATCTTTTGCCTCTTCTATGAAAGCACTTGGCATTTCGGCCGCGATCTTTGTGGGTCTGTTCGTTCTCGGTCTGATGCCGTCTATTTTGAAAACCGATAATATGAAAGCGGAAAAAGCCCGTAGACAGGAATACTACAGCAGCCTGGCAGAACAGGAACCTCTAGTGCCCACGGAAACCTTGTCTTCAGAAACGTCTGCATCCGAAAACTCAGGATCCTCAGAAGAGACATCTTCTAAAAACAACGGCTATGCTTCCCGCGTGGAGCTTCCGGTTGCGGTAGAAGGGCAGCAGAGCATCTATGTCGAATCCATCGGACGCACCTGCTACTGGCATGAGTCAGGTAACTTCTACGATCCGGAAACCGACTGCTATTTCTGGTACAACACCAACGTGGAACCGCCGATGTGGCAGTACTGGTACGAAGGCATCTCCTCAGACTTCGGAAAATTCGGCTGGATGGAATATGACTACGGCGAAAAAGCCTGGTATGTCGAAGAATCTGAAGGCCACTGGGTGCTTTTGCCGGATACGTATGATACCTCGAAACTGTGGTTTATGACGCCCGTTGACGGAAGATTCCAGGGCCAGGACCGCATCTATGTGGAAGAGATCGGCAGATACTGTGACTTTGTTCCGGAAGAGAACAACTACTACGACGAAGAAACGAAATGCCATTTCTGGTACAACACTTATGTCGAGAACGGCATCTGGCAGTACTGGTTTGAAGACATCGCCAATGAGTACGGCAAAGGCGGCTGGATGGAATTCGACGAGCTGGAAAAGCGCTGGTACATCCTCGTTTCAGAGGATAAGTGGGAACGCCTTCCGCCCGCCAGGGAGAAAGACTATCTCTGGCACATCCGCGAGACAAAACCGGAATCCTGATCCTCCTTGGCCGTCCGGTATTCAAAGAGGAAAAGTGCTTTTCGCGCATGATCGGACGCCCAGAATCCCTTATGGTATTTTGTCGCTCGATCTGTTACTTTTCGACATGCCCGGAGCGACAGAATGAGCGACAAATGGCAAAAGTCGCTCGATTTGTTACTTTTCGACATGCCTGGAGCGACAGAATGAGCGACAAATGGCAAAAGTCGCTCGATCTGTTACTTTTCGATATGCCTGGAGCGACAGAATGAGCGACAAATGGCAAAAGTCGCTCGATTTGTTACTTTTCGACATGCCTGGAGCGACAGGATGAGCGACAAATGGCAAAAGTCGCTCGATTTGTTACTTTTCGACATGCCTGGAGCGACAGAATGAGCGACAAACGGCAAAAGTCGCCCGAAAAGCACTGCCTCAGGCTGCCGCCCCCCGTTCCTTTTCAAAGATTAGTCACAAATCCGGCTTAGCATTCTTAATTTGTTAACAAAACTGCCATTGTGTCTCCACTTTTCTTTTTTATACTAAGACCATAGAAACAGAAAAGGAGGACAGACCAATGCAGCATTTAATCACAACTCAGGCTAACGGGTCTTCTGAATCCTCCCGTAACTTGAGTGAAGCTAACAGAACAGTTTCTCTTTAAGATGTTGAGTTTGTAAATAAGTCTTTTGAGGACGAAGAGAATATACCCCTTGTGGTGATCCCGCAAGGGGTTTTCTCTTGCCTTTTTTCGGGATAATCTGTCAGCGTTTCATGATATAATTTGAAATGTGATTACTTACGAAAGAGAGAAATTCTCATGAAACGAATTCTTTCCGCTATTTTGATTGCGGCTATGGTGGCAGGCTGTTGTGCCTGTAAGAACGATAAACCGGAGGCGACGAAGATGACGCGTGATACGTCGGAGTCTTCTTCGGATACGACAGGTTCGGATCAGACGTCCGGCGATTCGGATGCTTCGGCAAACCCGGATACTTCGAAAAACCCGGATGCTTCCGGATCTTCGGATTCGGAAGAGACGAAAGAGACGACAGCGGAGACGCAGGGACCGGTGGAGATGAGGATGTGGATCTCGGGATCCGGGCAGCCGCTTTCTAAAGATAACGAGATCCAGAAGAAGATCACGGATGACACCGGCGTCGTAGTGGTGGAAGATTATAGCGGCGGAAACGTGTCGGATGACACGGTTTTTGAGAATATGGCTCTTGCCAATGATTACCCGGATTTCCTGTATACCAACAACAGCTATGGCTTCATCGAGCTTATGGAAGCCGGCAAGCTGGTGGCGTGGGATGACTATCTGAATGATCCCAGATATTCCAATCTCCGGAGCTTATATACAGATGCACAATGGGACATGTTCCGGCAGAATGACGGGCATATTTACTGGGCCGATATCCGGAATACCGATTATAACCAGGTCAGCGCGGATCGTTACCAGACCGGGCTGGCATTCTGGATCCAGGTGCGCGTGCTGGAGTGGGCGAATTACCCGAAGATCGAAACGCTGGACGAGTATTTCAAACTTCTTGATGATTTCTACGAAGAACATAAAGCAAACGCGGACGGAACACCGATCATCCCGTATACAGTGCTTTGCGAGGACTGGAGAAATTTCTGCCTGGAGGCGGCGCCGGCATTCCTGGACGGCAATTATTCGGACGCCGGGATCGCGATCGATACGTCGGATCTTACGCATCCGAAGATCGTGGAATACGATACCACGGACACGGCGAAGCGGTACTACGCCAAGCTGAACGAGGCATATCAGAAGCGCCTGCTGGATCAGGAATTTGAGATTCAGACTTACGATGAGTATTTAGAAAAACTTCGGTCCGGACGTGTGCTGGGTATGTGTGACCAGTACTGGGATTTTGCAAATGCCATTTACGACGCAAACGGTTCTTTTCTGGATGGCGATCTGGGCTACGACTATGTGCCGGTTCCGCTCACGATCGATCCGGGTATGAAGAACTACTGGCATGTGGACGGGTACACCGACACCGTATATTATGAAAGCGGTGTGGCGGTGACGACGGCCTGCAAATATCCGGATATGGCATTCAAGTTCATGAACCGTCTTCTGGATCAGGACATGATGAATCTCCGGTTCTGGGGTATCGAGGGGACGGATTATAAGGTTCAGGACGACGGGACTTTCCATCGCGAACCTTTCATGCGGGACAGATGGCTCAACTCGAGCTACCAGGCGAATCACGTTTGCCAGTATGCGTATCTCCCGCACTACAGAGGCTATTCCCGTGACGGCAAAAATGTCATGGATCCGCAGGATTCCACGGATGATTTTCTTTACGGAAAACCCGAGTCGGTGGCCCGGTGCCTCATCCATTACGGATATTCATCGTATACGGATTTTCTTCATTCCGAGCCTTTTGAAAAAGGAAAGTGGTTCCCGTTAAGTACGGTCACCAATATCGCGCTGTTTACAGATGTTTGGGAAGCCGGGCAAGCCCGATCCGAGCTGAAACAGGATCGGCTTCCGAAGCTGGTCCAGTCGGAGGATTTCGACAAAGACTGGGAGGCATATGTGAAAGATTACGAGGCCATAGGCATAAGTGCTTATTTCGATGACGTTCAAAAAGAACTGGACAAACTGTCGAGCTGAGAGGGGGACGGAAAGATGACGAAGGAAGAGAGAATGGCCGCGCAGGCCGAGGAGAACAGAAAGTTTTTTATCGAAAACTGCATTAAGTCCGACACGCCGCGACTGGAAACGGAGACCTATCCGGACGGCGTGGAAGTGAGCGCCGATATTCCGTACATCGACGACGGAAATGCCGAGCATCTTCTCGACATCTACACCCCGAAAGACGCACCCGCAGACGAAGTGTATCTTCTTATCCACGGCGGTGCTTTTGTATACGGGTCAAAAGAACTGGACAAGTGTTTCGGCATGCATCTTGCTTTGCGTTCGGGTGTGGCCGTGGCGAACATCAACTACCGCCTGATGCCGGGTACAAACCTTGCCGGCGAACTTCAGGATATATTCGCGGCGATCTCGTTTCTGACCTCACGGGGCTACACGAAATTCCATACTGTGGGCGATTCCGCCGGCGGATATCTTTGCGTGTTCATCGCGATCCTCATGAACAACGAGCAGGCGCGGAAAGAATGCGGCCTCGGCGACGTTTCCTGCACCGCGAAATGCCTCAGCACCGGACCCATCTGCGGAGCGCATTTTGCCGATCCGAGAAAGTTCGCGGGCTACTATTTTGACAGAGAAGGGAAGATGCCTTCCTACATCTATAACATGGTCGAAGCGATCAAACTTTTCGGCTGCCCGCCGATCGTGCTGACCACCGGCGACCACGACATGATGCACTGGGTCAACTTCTTCGTTTATAAGAAGGTCAGAAAGCTGGACGGTGTTCACGTGGAGTACTACTGCGCCAAGACCGTGGAAGACCGCTACATGCACCACGTCTACGCGATCGCTCACCCCGAGTGGCCCGAGGCGGTGAAGACCATCGATCTCATTATTGAAAACAGCAAGCGGTGAGAGGGCGGCGGCGCGCGGTGCATGGCGGCGGCAGCGAGTTCGCGCGCTGAGGTCGTGCGCGCTTGCCTGCGCGTTAGTGCGCCGTCATGCGCCGTCATGCGTTCTCGCGAAAAGCACTGTAGCGCATGAAGGGTTCATGCGCTTACACGAAAAGTCCTTCCGCGCATGACTGATTTTTATGCGCTTTCATGCGCTTTGCTGAAAACTACTTCTGCGCATGAAGCGTACCTTCTCTAACGTCATGCGCTTCGATGAAAAACTTATTCGCGCATGAAGTGCACCTTCTAAATGGTCATGCGCTACACGGAAAACCTTATCCGCGCATGAAGCGTTCATGCGTTTAATCAGAAAATCCTTCCGCGCATGACGCGTGCGCCTTCGCCGCACACCTGCGCCTTCATGCGCCTTCGCCGCGCTCCAGTGCTTTTCGCGGATCACCTGACAGTTTCGTCAAGCCGTGCCTGCATATAATTGTAGAAAGCATCGGACCCGCTTCTGTCATAGGCGGTAACGTACTTTTTCCACATGGCGTCAAAGTCGTTACTGATGACAAGCTGTGGGAGCCATTGGTGCTTCAGTTCCTGGACACTCGTGAAGGACTTGAGGGCATTGATGTCCTCGATGTTGTTGCTGTAAATGTACAACGGATGCCAGGGGCGGTTCCCCAAGGGCTCCGAGCGGAGAAAATCCCTGTAGGACTCGCAGCCGTATGCTTCGCAACACTTCTTGAAAGCATTGGATTTGTCACTGAAAAACTCGTCAAGGGAATCCTGCGGGCGCATAGTGTTTTTGCCGTCCCAGTGGTAGCCCTCGTAGTGCGGGAGATAGTAGTAGGAACACGCGTGCACAGCCAGGTAATCCTGGTCGAGCCAGCGCATGCGCATCGTATCGGTGCGTGTCCGGAGCCTGTCGGCTCCAACCTCGTAGTCGTCCCCCTCGACGCCCCAGAAACGAAGGTCGTGGATCTCCTCTGACAGAAGATCGTTCATGAATTGGAAAGCAACGTCCGGGTCTTTGCAGGAGGTGGTGACCGCCACGCCGCAATTGCAATCCCGTGGAACAGTATAGCAGTCATAGTGGTTCGGCGTGCCGGCCTCAAGTGTGAGCCCGAGCGGCACGTAGTCGTAGCCGAGGTCGCTAAAGCCCTGCGCGCGGAAAGCATCGTTGGCGGAGTATGCGAAATCCCAATACTGGTCGCACAGGCCGAGGACCGCGCCGGTATTGATCTTCGTGACATACTCGTCGTAGTTCTGGCTCGCAAAATCCTGATCGATCAGCCCTTCGGAATATGCCTTGTTCAGCGTCTTAAAATATTCCTTCGCCGTGTCGGATGTGTCGTAGTTCTCAATGACGGGATGTTTCGGAAACGAATCGTCGACAGACACGTATCCTTCGTAAGCACCGCCGTCGAGCATTTGCGGGGCGGCTTCGATGGAGTAGTAGCGCCAGTCTTCACAGATCATGGTGTAAGGGATCACTTCGGTGCCGTCTTCATTTACATGGTGAGTGGAGACGTAGTCCTTAAGAAGTTTGAAGTAGTCGTCCAGCGTCTCGATCTTCGGGTAGCCTGCCCATTCAAGAACGCGCACCTGGATCCAGAAGGCGTAGCCGCTATGAAGACGCGTGGCGCTGACGTCCTGGTAGTCTTTGTAGAAACAGTCGCACCAGTAAATATGGCCGTCGCTCTGACGGAGCATCTCCCACTCGGCGTCCGTGTGGTAGGCGCGCAGGTCAGCGTACTTCGGGTCATCCAGATAGTCATCCCACGGCACGAGGAGCCGGTCCTCATAGAGAATGTGGTTTTCGCTACGCGCATCGATCAAGTCAGGCAATTCGCCGGACGCGATGAGGACCTCGAGGTATTCCGATTGGCTCATTCCGCCGGTGAAATAGGTTTCATTCACACGCACGCCGGTCTTCTTCGCAATTATCTCGGCAACATCATTGTACGGGGAAAGCATCGTGCCATATTCACCGATGTACATGTTCAGCGTCGTGATGCCGTCGGAACGCGTGGATGGATCGGTAGAGCCGGAGTTGCTTTCACTGCTCTGAATCGAATCCGGTCCGTCCACCGTGGTAAACTCCGAAGGGTCAAAAGTAGGATCCTCCGTTTCGTCGGTGTCTTCCGTTTTCCTCGTTTTCCCGGGCTTCTTCTCGTCGCCGGATCTCGTGGCCGACGAACGCACCGTTCGCGTGTTATTTGTGCCGCTTCTCTTACAGCCACAGCAGCCAAGCACCATTGCGCAAATCAGCAGAGTAGAAAGAATCCGTTTCATACAAGATTCTCCTTTCCGAATCAAAATGTAGTTTCTTTTCCACCACAATTATATCATTAAGATTTGATAAAAGCACTTGCCCTTGGTTTGACCCGTAAGATTGTTTTCCGGCCAGTGTGCTCCAAACTCGGATGTGTGTTGCATTTTCATATAATTGTTTTTAAACATACAGTTTGCAGGGGTTTTGGAGTTCTTTTCTTGACAAGTGCATGCGTATAAAAGGATTCTTGTTGATTCAACATACATCGGGGTCGAAAAACGACCAAAATTGTATGTGAAATCTGGATTATTCGTGGATTCAACACACATGCCCTGCGGGAAAGTGCTTTTCGCGAATGATCGGACCTCCCAACCTTGTATGGCAGCGGATCACTGCTGCCCTTTGATCGGACCTCCCAACCTTGTATGGCAGCGGATCACTGCTGCCCTTTGATCGGACACCCCGAATCCCTTATGGCAGCGGATCACAGCCCGCGGCGCCGCGCTTCTTGGGGGAGCAGAGTGAAACTTGGGGATCGGGGATAAGCCGAAATGTGGGAAAGTGCGCGCCGCGCATTATTATTTCGTCCGATTTGGCATTCTTTTCTTGACAAAGTAAGCCGTGATCAGTGCTTTTGGAAAATCCGCATTATTTGGCTCCGAAAACGGCCGAAAAATAATGCGAAAATGAGAGAATTTGCTTTTTCGGCTTATCCCGGAAGATTCAAAGAAAGTGCGCGATCAGCAGCCGCGCCGCGGTAAAGAGTACGGAGATCAGCGCATAGCCGAACAGAAGTCCGGTGGTGAAGCGCTTGAACTGGTTGGAGCGGTAGGTGGTGAAGTATTGGATGGTGCCGTCGAGGATCAGCGGCAGCAGGAGAAGCGCGATCCATAGCGGCATCGTGATGAACGGATTGACGGCGAAAGCGATGATGTGGCCGAGGTATATCCCGGTGCAGCGGGCGCAGAGCGGGAACTGGTAGCCGTGGATGAAGAAGCTTCTTTCCGGTAGCTGGTGGCAGCGGAAATGGCGCCCGCAGAACTCCATCCAGAACGCCCATCGCCGGTCCGCTTCGGTCGCCACGACAGGCGAGGCCGCGGGCGCGGAATCGTCCGCGGAAGCAGCCGGTTCACCGTCGCTAACTGCTCCGCCGCGCGCCGAGGTTTCGTCACCACTCGGTTCGCGGTCGCTAACCGCTTCCGTAACGGATCCGCCATTACCAGCTTCCACCTTCGCGTCCGCCTCGGCGCTGCTCTTTCGCGCAAGAGAAGAAGGCGTCGGTTCGCCGGCGGCCGAAACATCCGGATCGCTTTTTGACAAAGTAATCGGTTCGCCCGCGCGCTCCGCGCCTTCGCAAGTGCTTTTCGAGTTTTTATGAGGGAAGGATCTCATGCCTTAAACTTGTGCCCGCAGTTGTGGCAGATCCAGTAATTCTTGGTCTTTGTGGTCTTGCCCTCGCCGCAGAACCCGCACAGCAGGCCCTCCCAGCCGAAGATCCAGGCGCCGCAGCAGCCTTTGCCGACGGAATAGTCCTTGCCGGAGGTGTAGGTTTCGGTGATGATCTGGCAGCCCTCGTTTTTGCATCTCGGACATCTCATTGCCATCTCTCCTTTCTTATCGAAAGCCCCAGCGCTCGGCCGGGGCGGTGTTTCGAGGTTTTTGTGTTTCTCGTTATTTTGTAATTTGATATTTTCTCTACGTCGATTATAGCACGAAAAGCACTTTGCTAATCCGTCGCAAATCTCGAAATAGGGGTGCTATCGCGGCTGTCGTCCTTGCAATCGGGAAAGCCTAAAGTTATCATGGATATATGTGGGGAAGAGGCGCAGAGGTGGGCTTCTTCAGAGCTTTTGAAGTATATGTGGTTTGGAGGTATTTATGAAGAAAACAAGACTACTTGCGGGAGTGCTTTCGGCAGTGCTCCTGATGGCGGCAGCCTGGAAAATCGGAACGGGCGATGTCCGTGCGACAGAAGATGATGCGCCCGAAAGCGTGGCGATCAACGAGAAGAATTTCCCGGACAAGGTTTTCAGGAAATATGTATTGGACAATCTCGATTATGACAAAGATGGATCACTCGCCGTAGATGAGATCACGGATTCTGTGGCCGTCGAGATTGCCGAGAGCGGAGTCAAAGATCTGACAGGTATCGAATATTTAACGAATCTGCATGTTCTCATCTGCTCTGGAAATGAAATCACCAAGCTGGATCTTAGCAAAAATACGGAGCTTAAACACCTGGATTGTTCCAACTGCCAGCTCACGAAGCTGGACCTTCGGAAATGCCGGCAGCTGAGTAATCTGTATTGTACTGAGAATCAGCTGACGGAGCTGAATATTTCCGGTCTTTCTGAGCTTACGACCATCTTTTGTTGGAATAATGAGATCAAGACGCTCGATGTTTCTTCCTGTAGTGAATTGACAGAGCTTCAATGCTATGATAATAAGATTTCCAAGCTGGATCTTCGTAAATGTTCCCAATTGCGGTATCTGGTTTGTTATGGGAATGATTTAACTTCCCTGGATCTTTCAAAAGCACCGAAACTGAATTATCTTTGTTGCGACGACAATAAACTTACGGAACTGGATCTCACCGGCCAGAAAGAAATCGAGGTTATCGTATGCGGACAGAACCAGATCGCTTCTCTGAAACTCGGAAAGAAACCTAACCTTACATTTCTTGACGTTTCGAACAACAAGATCGGAAACCTGGATATAAGCAGTTTTGAAAATCTTACCGACTACTGCTGTAATGGCTGCGGTCTGACCGAACTGGATGTTTCACATAACACGAAACTGACATTTCTAGCTTGTTATGAGAACAAAATTGCCAAACTTGACGTCTCCAATAACCCTGAGCTGAATGCTCTGTATTGTGATGAAAACCCGATCGGAATACTGGATATTTCCAAGAACACAAAACTGGAACACCTGTCCGTATATAATTGCGGACTCACTTCAATTGATGTCTCCAAAGCCCCTGCGCTGAAGAATCTCGATTGCAGTGAAAATCCGATCGGAACACTGAATGTTACCAAGAACACAAAACTGGAATACCTGCAGGCATATGGATGCGGACTCACTTCTCTCGATGTGAGCAAATGCTCACACCTGATCCTGCTAAGTGTTTCTTCTAATATGATAAAAGCACTGGATCTTTCGAAAAACTCTGATCTGGAGTATTTTAACTGTGGTGAAAACGAGCTGACCGAACTGGATATCTCCAACCTGAAATCCCTGAAAACTGTCCACTGTTATTCTAACAAGCTCACCAAGATCAGCCTCCCGAAGGCAGATGAGCTGGAAATGTTAATAGTCCACGACAATTGCTTTTCTTCCTTGGATATTTCCGGATGCAAGATGCTGATCGATCGTCTCAATGCAAACGGTGTGAAGGAAGATCCGGAAGGCTATTTCTATTCGGAATACAGAAATGAATATGGAGAGTATACCTACTTTACCGTTGATATAGGAGTGACCCTGAAGGGATATTCTCTTCCGAAGGTGAATACATTCAAGGATTTCGTAGAACGTCTTTACACGGTAGCACTCAACCGTTCTTCCGATCCGGATGGAAAAGCATTCTGGGTGGAAAAAGTACAGAACGGAGAATATAACGGTGCGGACTGTGCCAGATTCTTCCTGCTCGAAGCTCCGGAATTCATGAACCGCGGTCTTTCCGTCAATGATTTTGTCGAGACACTTTATAAGACATTCTTTGACCGCGCATCGGATGCCGCCGGTAAGAAGGGATGGGTCGACGCGATCAACAGCGGTGCAATGTCCCGCGCCGATGTCGTCAATAATTTCATCGAGTCCACCGAGTGGTGCAACGTCTGCGCAACCTACGGCGTCCGCTCCGGTGCGATCTACCACAAGTCGGAGATCGCTTCGAGAAACGCGACAAGATTTGCAACACGTCTTTATACCTGCTGCCTCGACCGTGAGCCGGAGGAGAAGGGCCTTTCTTACTGGGCTCTCGCTTTGACCAATCTCGAGCAGACCGGTTGCAGCGCGGCCCGCGAATTCTTCACATCCGCCGAGTTTAAAGGATTTAAGACGTCCGATGAAGAATATGTACGCCGACTGTACACGACATTTATGGACCGTGAGCCCGAGGCCTCCGAAGTCGCCTACTGGGCGGGCGAAATTGCCGCAGGCCGCCAGACCCGGGATTCCGTCCTTGCCTTCTTCGGAAGTAGCGAAGAGTTTACTGCGATCTGCGCAAAGTACGGTATTGAGCGGGGCACGATCTGAATCGTCTGCTTTCACTAAAATGAAATAACCCCTTGCGATGCAGATCCCTCGTCGCTAAGTCCTCGGGCTACGCCCTGCGGAGGCGCAAAGCGCGCTGTGCTATTCCGCTTCAAATTTCGAAATAGGGGCGCTGTCGTGGCGGCTGTTCTTTCTTGAAATCAGAAAATCCTAAGGTTATCATAAATGTGTAAAGAAAGAATGCTTGGAAAAGAATGCTTAGAGGAGAGGCGTTTTTCAGAGCTTTTGAAGAATTATTTGTTTGGAGGTGTTTATGAAGAAAGCAAAACTACTTGCAGGATTGCTGTCGGCTGTGGTCCTGATTGCGGCGGCATGGAAGACCGGGACGGGTGATGTCCGTGCGGATGTGGATGCCGATGCGGCCGGCGGTGACGTGGCGATCAGCGAGAAGAATTTCCCGGACGAAGTTTTCCGGAAATATGTATCCGATAATATCGATGCAGACAGTAACGGAAAACTCGATAAAGATGAGATCGCCGCGGTGGTGGATATCAATCTTGCCGAAAGCGGATTAAAAGATGGCACAGGTGTTGAATTTTTTACGAATCTGGAATCTTTTTGGTGCACGGATTGTCCGCTTGCCAAGCTGGACCTCAGCAAGAATACGAAACTCAACATACTGAATGTTTGCAACTGCGAGCTTACGAAGCTGGATCTTCGGAAATGCAAGAATCTGCAGGACTTTATGTGTACGGGGAATCAGCTGAAAGAACTGAATATTTCGGGCCTTACCGATCTTGTGGTGCTTCATTGCGCTAATAATGAGATCAAGGTGCTCGATACTTCATCCTGCGCCGGACTGAAGGAACTTGTTTGCGCTGACAACTTTATCTCCAAGCTGGATCTTGGCAAGGCTTCCGAATTGGAGTTTCTGGACTGTAGGGGAAATAGAATAACGTCACTGGATCTGAGCGGATCGAAGAAACTGGCTGATCTCTACTGCGGCTATAATGAGCTTACGTCACTGGATCTCAGCAAACATAAAGCAATCGAGTGTATCAGCTGCGAGTATAACAAAATCACTTCTCTGAATCTGGGGAAGAAGCCTAACCTTGTCTATCTTTGCGTTTCCGGCAACAATATCGGAAAACTGGATGTAAGCAGTTTTAATGTTCTTGAGAGCTTTTCCTGTAATGAATGCGGTCTGAGCGAACTGGATGTTTCAAATAACACGAAGCTGACAGGACTTTGGTGCTACGGAAATAAGATTTCCAAACTTGACATTTCCAACAGCCCTTCGCTGGAATATTTCAATTGCAGCGAGAATCCGATCGGAGAACTGAACGTTACCAAGAACACAAAACTGAAGACACTGTTTGCCTATGATTGCGGACTTACTTCTATCGATCTGACTGAATGCCGGCATCTGAACATGCTGTTTATCGGTTTTAACAAGCTAAAAGCCCTGGACCTTTCCGGTAACACGATCCTTCAGGATCTGAGCTGTGGTGATAATGAGCTGACAGAACTGGATATCTCCAACCTGATTTATCTGAAAACTGTCGACTTTTCTTTTAACAAGATCTCGAAGATCAGCTTCCCGAAGGCGGATGAACTTGAAGAATTGAGATGTCATTCCAATAACTTTTCTGAGCTGGATATTTCCGGATGCAAGGTTCTGATCGATAGTCTCAAGGAAACCGGTGTGAAGGAAGGTCCGGAAGGCTATTTCTATGCGGAGAAGATCGTTGAGGATGAACCGTGGACTTACTTTGCCATTGATATGGGCGTGACCCTGAAGGGTTATAATCTTCCGAAGGCAAATACATTCAAGGATTTTGTAGAGCGTCTCTACACGGTAGCACTCAACCGTTCTTCCGATCCGGATGGAAAAGCATTCTGGGTGGAGAAGGTACAGAACGGAGAATATAATGGTGCGGATTGCGCACGTTACTTCCTGCTGGAAGCTCCGGAATTCATGAACCGCGGTCTCTCGGTCAGTGATTTTGTCGAGACACTTTATAAGACTTTCTTCGACCGTGCTTCGGATGCAGCCGGAAAGAAGGGCTGGGTCGACGCGATCAACAGCGGTGCAATGTCCCGCGCCGATGTCGTCAACAACTTTATCGAGTCCACCGAGTGGTGCAATGTCTGCGCAACTTACGGTGTCCGCTCCGGCGCGCTTTACCACAAGTCGGAGATCGCGTCGAGAAATGCGACGAAGTTTGCGACGCGTCTTTACACCTGCTGCCTCGGCCGTGAGCCGGAGGAGAAGGGCCTTCAGTACTGGGCTCTCGCTCTGACCAACCTCGAGCAGACCGGATGTTCTGCGGCAAAACTCTTCTTCACCGGTGATGAGTTCGTGAATCTCCATCTTAATGACGAAGAGTATATCAGAAGACTTTACACGACCTTTATGGATCGTAGTCCGGAGCCTTCCGAAGTTGCCTACTGGACAGGCGAAATGGCCGCAGGCCGTCAGACCCGCGACTCCGTCCTCGCCTTCTTCGGCACCTGCGACGAGTTCTCCATCGTCTGCGCACGGTACGGTATTGAGCGCGGATCGATCTGAATCGCTTTTCCGAAAACTTAAATAGATAAATCGAAAAAACCATGTCTTGTGCTAGGTCCTCGGGCTACGCCCTGCGGAAACGCACTCGACATGGTTTTTCGATTATCAGATATACTTTTCGGGAAAGCGCTTCCGCTTCTCGCGTGGGCGGAAGCGCGACATCAGGATCTCATCGCAAGGGGTTTCTTTATGCTTTGGGGGAAGAGCAGACGGTTCAGATCGTGGGGGCGCTGCGGGGGAGAGTGCTTTTCGGGCGGGATCAGACTTCGCAATCATATGGGAGGGGACTAAATTGAGCGTTTCAAGAAATCAGTCCTATCCATTTGGATGTGATGTTTGCTTTGAGGGGATGGATTTCTGAAAAATGCGCAATTAGTCCTACTTTTTCGCATGCACAAGGGGATGGATTTTAGTGTTTGGAAGAATTAGTCCTATTGCATTTTTAGAGTGAGGGGACGGATTTTCGATTATGAATGATTTAG
>Ga0310690_10004806_pt1 | contig 18851 bp, 11 predicted proteins | sample AusTroGonzalo_MG_2_FD_207661 | JGI IMG/M metagenome (GOLD analysis project Ga0310690, IMG submission 207661) | Bovine rumen microbial communities from tropical cattle in Woodstock, Queensland, Australia - Gonzalo_04 (v2) (version 2) | ecosystem: Host-associated > Mammals > Digestive system >...
AGGGATGTCGCGAGTGAGGCAGTTGCGAAATTGATAGTTGAGAATTGAAAATGTAGAATGGTGGATCGTCCACAATTCTACACTTTCCACTCTACACTCTCAACTTATACGTCAGGCTGAACGAAGTAGATTGTCTAAGCGTGAAAGGCGCAACGAGGTCCGGAGTGAACGAGACCGAGCGAGCATCCCGACGCGACGCCGAGATCGCCCGCACGCTGACAAGGCACCCAATACGACCACTCCGCCTACACTCAAGAAAAAATGGACATGCGGAGGTCTAAAGTAGATTACGATCCTGCGCTTTCAAGGGCGACGCTTAGCGCGGCGTCTGCCTTGTCGAGCATGTCGTATAGCCCGTCGTCGTCAAGCTCGCCCTTCGCAAGCTCGCGCAGAAACGACGAATATAGCGCGGCGGCTTCGCTCATCTGATCTCCGCGCCCCCCTCCGAAAACAGGCATCTCGTCTGCCTTGAAGAGGGCGAGAAACCTCACTCGCGGGTCTATCCTCGCAAACTTCACGGCGTCGCGGAACGAAAGGCAGTCGTAGACGCCGGCAAACTTCTCGTCGTATGTGCGCGGATAGAGGAAAAGCCTGGAGGCGAACGTCAGGACGTCGCGCCTGGACGCCCGCCCCGGTTCGAAGACCTTGCGCATCGCCTTTATCATCTCCTCGTCGTCAAGCCTCTTCCCGTCATGGCCGGGCCTGCCTGCGAGCCAGCGCTCGAGGTTCTCGCGGCTGTCCGCAACGCGAGTGGCCGGATCTGCCCTGCGGTATGCGCGCTCGGCAAGCTCGTCCGATATCTCGCGGCCCTTGAGCGTCCTGACGAAGGCCTTGACGATTTCGGTGCGCAAAGCCCCTATGTCAGATGTCGCAGGATTGCGCAAGTAGATTCGCGTGACGACTTCCGCGCCGTTCGTCGCGACCTTCGCCGCGACTGTCGTGTCGTTAGTGCGGACGTCGCCGATGTGTATTATTATCGCGGGGCTCGCAAAGCGCCTACGCGGCACCGATAGCCCCCCATACAGCGTCTTTACTGTCTCGGCCGCGAAACTTGCGACGGGATGCTGGTATTCGCGGCGGACGTCCTCCGCGCATGACGCATAGACGCGAACCATGCCGTCGGCCTGGGTTATCACCGGAGCGCGCATCCTCTGCACGATCTCGGCGCGCGTCAGCGCCAACAGCGCTATCGCAAGAATCGTCACCTACCGGACCTTGAGGAGCACAAGGAGCAGGATCGGCATTACAACCATCTGCAAGAGCACAAAGCGCATAAGGACCTGCGCGTTGGACCATCCAAGGTTCTTCTTGCAGTGGTCGTGGAGCGGGAAGCGGATGCGGCGGATTATATTGCCCTCGCCGATATCGAAGCCAACCTTCTTCGCAAGCCTCAGGAGGACGAGCTTGCCAAGGCCGCCGCCGCCGTTGACGAGGACAATCGGCGAGAGGGCCAGGACGAAGAGGATGTTGCCCGTCATGAGAGAGGCCGTCGCAACGAGAATGCCGAGAAAGCGCGAGCCCGCGTCGCCCATCAACACGCGCGAAGGCTCCGCGTTGAACCAGAGGTAGCCGCCGAAGCCGCCGGCCACGCACATTACGACGATTGCCCACTTCGCCGCGTCCGGTATCGCCGGGATGAGGAAGTAGTGCGCGACAGGGTAGTAGCCGATGACGGCGTAGAGCATGACGGCAAGCATCGCGAGGGCGATGAGCGTAAGAGTGCCCGCAAGCCCGTCGACGCCGTCAGAGCAGTTCGTCGCGTTCATGGTAAACCAGAGCATGAACGACGCCGAAGGGAGGTAGAGATACCACGGAACAAGCCACATGGCCTTTGCAAACGGCAGCCACACGACCATCTTGCGCGAAAAGACGCCGCACGAAGGATCTCCCTCCGAGTGGCCGAGGAAGATGAACATGGCTATCGCCACCGACACCACGGCATCCAAAAGCCCCTTCTTGAGCTCCCCCCACGGAATGACGGCGCGGTCGTCGAGATAGCCAAACGCCATGGCCGCGTAGAGAGCGAGGACAGCCGCCATGTCCCACATGCGCAGAGGCGCAAAAAGGAGTATCGCCGGAAGGCATGCGAGAGTCACTATGACACCTGCCCCCGTGGGCTTGCCAGCCGATTTCATTCCGCCAAGGTCGCTGCAGATGACCTTGCCGCGGTCGCGCGGGAGGCGATCCCAAAGGCGCGGCAGCAAAAGCCACACGGCAAGCGCCGAGACGAACGTCCCGCCCGCGAGCAGAAGCGCGTGAGACTGCATAAGACGGAACGGCCCCCAGAACTGAGTCAGGTAGCCGGAAAGGTAGAACAGCATAAAATGACCTCCGTAGCTTTAAAGACTTGCAAGGAGCCCGCCGCAGAGTAGGAGCCTCTTCTCGCGGTCGGTTACAGCGGCGACGACGCGAATCGAACCGCGCGGCCCCTTTATCTCAAGGATGCCGTCGCCTTCGATCGCCTTGCGGACGCCTGCGAGGCAAAGCCCGTCCCCTGCCGACAGGGAATCGTAGTCGGCGGGATTCTCGAACACAAACGGGATGATCCCGAAGTTTACGAGATTGGCCCTGTGGATGCGCTCTATGGACTTCGCAATCACCGCCTTGACACCGAGATACATCGGGCACATCGCCGCATGCTCGCGGCTTGAGCCCTGGCCGTAGCTTTCGCCGGCAACGATGACGTTCGCAAGCCCCTTCTCCTTGTTGGCGAGGCACTTGTCGTGGAACTTGGGATCGCACGGTTCGAATACGTACTTTGAGTATTCGGGAATGTTGGAGCGGAACTTGAGCCGCGCACCGGCGGGCATGATGTGGTCGGTCGTGGTCTTGTCGCCAACTTTGATCGCCACCACGCCGGAGACATCATCCGCGAGCGGGACTCCCTTCGGGACGGGCGCGATGTTCGGGCCGCGCACGATCTCCGCGCCCTTCACGCCCTTTCCGGCGGTAGCGCGGTAGAGGAACATGGAGTCGTCTATCGGGAACTTCTTCGGGCTCGGCACCGCCGCGACCGGCTTCTTGGTCGGGAGCTCGACGCGGCCCGTGAGCGCCGACGCGGCCGCAGTCTCGGGAGAGACGAGATAGACCTGCGCGGACTTCGTGCCGGAGCGGCCCTCGAAGTTGCGGTTGTTCGTCCTAAGCGAAATAGCTCCTGTCCGCGGGCTCATGTGCGCGCCGATGCAGAACCCGCAGGCGTTCTCTAGCATGCGGCAGCCGGCGGCGTGGAGGATCGCAAGCGAGCCGTCCTTTGCGAGCATGTTGATTACCTGTCGAGAGCCGCACGCAATTCCGACTTCCACATCATCGGCGACGTGCTTGCCCTTGAGATACAAGGCGACCGTCCTGATGTCGCGGTAGGAGGAATTCGTGCACGAGCCAATCATTATCTGGTTGACCTTCGTGCCCTTCATCGACTTCACGGTGACGACGTTGCCGGGGTTGTGGGGGGCCGCCATCATCGGCTCGACCTTCGAGAGATCGACGACAAACGTGTCGTCGTACTTGGCGCCCTTGTCGGCGACGATCTTCACGAAATCCTTTGCGCGGCCCTGCGCGGCGAGGAACTGCCTGGTCACCGCGTCGGATGGGAAGACGCTCGTAGTGACTCCGAGCTCCGCGCCCATGTTGGTGATCGTCGCGCGCGAGGGGACGTCCAAGGTCGCGACGCCGGGGCCGGTATATTCGAATATCCAGCCGACGTTCCCCTTAGTGCCGAACTTCTCAAGGACCTTGAGGATCACGTCCTTGGCGCTCACGCCTTTCCTGAGCTTCCCCTTGAGGACGATTGCGCGCACCTTGGGAGTCGGGATGTGGAAGGCGCCTCCGGCCATCGCGACTGCGATGTCTATGCCGCCCGCGCCAATCGCTATCTGGCCGATGCCGCCGCCAGTAGGCGTGTGCGAGTCGGAGCCGAGGAGCGTAGTGCCGGGCCTGCCAAAGCGCTCGAGGTGGAGCTGGTGGCAGATGCCGTTGCCCGCCTTCGAATAGACGATGCCGTATTTCTTCGCCACTGAGGCGAGATAGTCGTGGTCATCGGCGTTTTCGTAGCCGATCTGGACCGTGTTGTGATCGACGTAAGATACTGCGAGCTCGTTCTTGACGCGCTTTACGCCCATCGACTCGAACTGCAGATACGCCATCGTTCCCGTGGCGTCCTGGGTGAGAGTCTGGTCGATGCGTATTCCGATTTCAGGGTCGGTCGAAGGATCGCCCTCTACAATATGCGACAGGAGAATCTTCTCCACTACGTTTCTTGCTTTTTCTACCATAAAGTATATTATACCAAAAAGACCGCGTCTGAGCGCGTCACGTCGCCGAGCCGCCCTCCCGCCCTACGCCGCCACCGTAATCAACGGTCACTTGTGAAAGCCAATCGGCTCGCGGTTCTCAGGCAATACTGGCATCAGCGTGTAGATGATCGTGTCAATGGACCGCTCCGCCGCAGTCATGCGCTTCTCCAACTTGCCGATACGCTGGTCTCGCACCAGCCCGCGCAACAGATATTCCTTCAGAACCAAAGTCGCCCATTGACGGAACTTTACGCCACGAATCGAATTGACGCGATAACCAACTGAAATTACGACATCAAGATTATAGAACTTTTGCGTTCTAGAAATACGTCGCCCTCCTTCAACTTGAACTTGTAAAAATTCTTTACAAGTTGACGACTCCTCAAGCTCGCCTATTTTGAATATCTCCCGAAGATGATACGTAATATTCTGCGGGACACATCCAAATAGCTCCGCCATTTGCTTTTGCGTGAGCCATATCGTCTCGTCCTCAAGCCAGACTTCAAGCTGCGGCATTCCGGCCTCGTCGAATTTCACGACTTCACCAGATTCCTTTTGCGGTTGAGTAGATTTCTGATTTTTCATTGATGCCTCCGGTGTATAGTAACCCTGTCTTGGCAGTAACCCCTCGCGGTTCCTCCCCGCTGGTCCCATTGTCCCTGCTACGACTGCCCGTTGGCATCGCGGATTCACGCCTTCAACGCATTGGCTCCAGCGCTCTTCTCACCGCGATTAAATCAGCATCTTTTTTGATGACCCTCCTGCACAGTTTCTTAGACCGCGATCCACTTCGGAGAAGCGTGTGTATTATATCATATCTTCAAGTCTCGCAGACGGAATTTCTGCCACCGAGTATGTCGCCAGATCTATGCGCTTCGGGCGATCAGCGCACACGGAGGCGCACCGACGCGACGGCGCAGTGGTCCTTAGCCGTGTAGAAAGTGTAGAAATCCTACACCCTCTACATTTCTACACGGCCTGAAAACGAGGACCCAATACGAAACATTCTCACCGCGATTTCCTCCGACGAATGCAGAGCACGGTTGCGACGAAGCTTGCCGCACGCTGACAGGCAAGGGTGCCACACGCTCTGTGGCTTAGAAAAATGCCGGACCGGCCTGCATGCATTGCATACGCAAGCGGAGGCTACAGCCCGTGCCAGGCGGGGGCGCCGATGGCGTCCGCCACTGCGGCCATGTAGTCAGCCTCAAAGTCGGAGACTTCTCCGTCCTGCACGACAACATCGCGCAAGGCGGCAAGCAGCTCGCACTTCGCAGGCCCTGCAAGCCCGCGCAGGGCGTCCATCGCATCCGCGAACGCGCGCGCCGACTGGCAAGGCGACGCGGAAGCCGGGAAGTGCCTGAAAAGCTGGGAGAGCCGACGGCGGGCGAGCGCATACGACGACTCTGGATCCGCCCCGAACGACGCGACGGTCGCCACCACTGCCGCGGCCTCGTGCGTCAAGGCGTCCGCGCTGCGGCATGGGCTCGGCGGACGACGCCTGAGCCTTCTCCTGACTGCGCACCAGACGACGAACTCGAACGAGCCAAGCTCGCCCTTCTCCCGCGCGATGGCCTCCACCTTCCCCGCCCATTCCGAGGCATCCGCCGGAGTGCCCCACGTCTGTATCGCGGCGACCGCGCGATTTGCAACAAGCCTCTTCGCCGCGGCGCTCATCTTGCCGCGCCATTCCGGAATGGCCTCTCCCCGCAAGAGCGCGCAGAGGATGCGCCCTGAGTCGCCGACGTCCCTGAGCCTCGCGTTGAGGGCGGGAGGAATCACGATCTGCGTCGGCATGAGCTCGCGCACCACGGACTGGCGCTTCATGTACTTTTCGTGGTTTTCCTCGATGCGCCTCTCCCTCGCGGCGCGAAGGGCCTCAAGGCGGGACTTGAACTTCCCGTCGTTCGCCGCAATCGGCAAAGGCGAAAGCCGCGCCACCCTGCTCGCAAGCGGCGGATGCATCCCCGACGGATTCCACGACTCCTCCACGAAGAACATGTGGCACACGTTCGCGGCGTATGCGCCGCGGCAGCGCCAATGGTTCTCCGCAAGAAGCCGCGCAAAGCGCAATGCGTCGGCAAGGGCCTCCGGATTGCGCGTGAACTGCACGGCCGCGGCGTCCGCGAGGTATTCGCGCTCGCGCGAGACGGCGTGCTGCAAAAGCCGGGCGAAGAACACTCCGGCAAGGCCGACTATCCACAGCGCACAACCCGTAAAGACGTAAACGACAAGCAGCAGGACCAGCTGCGCGCCACCTGTGAACCCACCGCCGCGAAAGCCGCCTCCGCAGCCTCCGCTCCAGCCACCTCCTCCTTGATCGTCCTCGTCGTCCAGCCTAAACAGCTTGACGAAGAAGCGCCGTATCGGATACAGCATCGTCTTTCCGAGGACCGCGATCCCGCTAAGCCCCGAGAGCAGCGCGGAGAGGTGAGTGTTAAGGCGCATGTCGCCATTGAGCACATGGCCGAACTCGTGCGCTACTACGCCCTGCAGCTCGTCACGCGAGAGATACTTGAGGGCGCCCGCCGTAACGCAAAGGGCGCAATCCCCCTCTCCCTTTCCGGCGACAAACGCATTGACCCCGCAGTCGTCGTCGATAACCCACGCCGTCGGGACGTCGGCGCCGGAGGCTATGGACATCTCCTCCACCACGTTGAGAAGCGCCTGGTCGTCAGTCCGCCGCGCCCTGCGGGCCCCGACGCAACGCATCAGCGCCTCGCCGGAGGCGATCCGCAGATACGACCACGCGCCGGAGACGAGCACGACGACGACAGCTAACAAATACGAGATTGCGCATACGCCCGGGAAACGCGCGACAAACTCCGGGTATGTCGGCACGCGATCCGCAAACGAGACATATCCAAGATAGGCGGCAAATGTAAACACGAAGCCCGTCGCCGCGGCGACAAACACCGCGAACACAAGCGCGACGGCCGTCAGGCGGGCCGACTTCCTCCGCGCCGCATCCTGCTGCGCGTAGAAGTCCATCTCAGAACTTCACCTGCGGCACCTCGCGCTGGGCGGCGGAGTCCGTGGATTCAAGAAGCGCGGCGGGCGAGAAGTTGAATGCGCCTGCGATGATTGACGTCGGGAACGTCTCGCGCTTCGTGTTGTAAGCCGTCACAGCGTCGTTATACGCCTGACGAGCGAAGGAGATGCGGTTTTCGGCGGACGAAAGCTCCTCCATGACGCGCGACATCTGCCCGTCGGCCTTGAGCTCCGGATAGCGCTCGATCACAGCCATGAGACGGGAGAGGACGCCCGCAAGCCCCGACTCTGCCTTGGCAAAGGCGGCGCTCGCGCCTGCGTCGCCGGGGACGGCGGCGAGGGCCTTCGCGGCAGATGCCGCGACGTTGCGCGCCTCGGTTACGGCAGTCAGCGTCTCGCGCTCGTGCGCCATGTATCCCTTCGCAGTCTCGACGAGATTCGGAATCAGGTCGTAGCGACGGCGAAGCTGCACGTCGATCTGCGCAAATGCGTTCTTGAAGCGGTTTTTGAGGACGACGAGAGCGTTGTAGAGCGCGACGACCCACACTATGGCCAGCACCACTGCTGCGGCTACAATTCCAAGAGCTATTAGAGCATTCATCTTTTATCCTCCTTTTGACAAAACCGCTTTTTAGCCGCCTTCAGCCCGGTCCCCTCATTTCGACGGGCTGTCAAGTCCATTGGACGGCGAAGACGGCGCACGGTCATCCGCCGGCGCATCTCCAAGCGCAAATCCAGAGAGGGCGAGCACGAATCCGTCTGCGGGAACGTCAAGCGCGCCGGTGCGCCATTCGCCGCAGTCCGAAAGCTTCTCATGCTCGGCATCGATGCGGTATATCCTGAACATGCCTCCGCCAGCATTGGGCGTTATCGACAGCTCCTCTTTCCCGACGTTGGCCACAAGGAACGCGCGACGCTCGCCTTTCTTCGCGGCTGCGGCATAGAGCCCCTTCGCGTCGCAGGCAGCTTCACACGCCGCGCCAAGCTTCGCAAGCTCGTTCCATGCGCGGAAGGCCTCGTAGCACGGCGTGGTGCGATGGCCGGGGAAGGTAAAGAGCCCGCAATATACGCGCGTAGGGCAGGCGTCGTAATACATCGCCTTGTCGATGGACGTATTCTGCATCAGGCAAAACGCCGCCGCCACGTTCGCCGCGCCGATGTGCGTCTTGCACGTCTCGAACTGTGATCTTCTGTCGCTGCGAAAAATGTTCCATTCGTTGAATATGTTTTCAGTCTCCTTCAGCCCGGCCGCGTCGAGCGTCTTGCGCACATACGCCGCATGAGTCGCGATCCTGTCAACCGGCCATTCCTGCGAAACGTAGAGATGCCACGAGAAGAAATCAAGCGGCGCTTTCGTCTCAGGCGCCTGCACATAGCGGCAGAAATCCTCGAACCACGTGACGAAGCTCCTGTAGAACGCGCTCTCCTCGCGCCGCTTGGCATCGTCAACCGTGTAGAACCCGCATCCGGCGTAGCCGCCTACCTTTATCTGCGGGAACGTCGCCTTGAGGTGGTTCGCCGCCACGCGATACAAGTCGAAGAACTGTTCCTTCGTCCCCTGCCACATAGAAGGATTCTCCGGCTCGTTCCATATCTCCCAGTATTCAATGTTCCAGCGAAAGCCATCCGCCCAGCCTTCGTTGTAGTGGCGCACGACGTGTTCGCATATCCGAGCCCACTTGGCATAGTCCTTCGGCGGGAATATGTTGTAAGCCTTGATCCTCCAGTTGTTCTCGATCGTCACGCCAAGACGGTAGAAGAGCTTGCACCCCGCCGCGACAATAGGCTTCAGGTATGCGTCGGTGTAGGCAAAGTCATAGCTCGCGGGGTTCGTCTCGTCCGCGTCGAAGTCGGGGAACACGTTCGGGATATCGACATAGTGGGTGCCGCCAAAGGAGTATGCGGTATCGTGTGTGCGCACGAACGGTATGCCAGCGGCCTTGAACTCGTCCTGCGGGCCTTGCTTTCCGCTTACGCGGACAGGCGCGTTGTTCACGCCATGGAGCGGCTTTATCGCCCCACGCTTTGAGCCAAAGTCAATCTCAAGACGCGCGCCTGACTTTGCGAAGCGCACTACGGGAACTGCCGCGGCACTTCCGGAAAGGAACGATTCCGTCGCGATGCCGATTGCAGCTTCGCGCCTGTCGCTGTCGCTGTCGTTGACAATCAGGTTGAAGCGCACTCCGTTTTCAAGCGCCTTCGCGACAAATCCAGACGCGTCGTCGTAAGGAACGAGCGCGTCGTAGCGCGTGAGAGTGCCGACGCGTTCCGTAGGCGTAAAGGCGAACCGACGCTGCCCATTGCCGCTTGGATCCGCAATAGCCACTTCTATGCAGTCGCCTTCGTTCCGCGCCGCGTTCTTATGCGCCTCGCGATGCACGTCGTCCTCCACCTCGACGCGAATGCCAAGCCCCCGCTCGTCCCGAGCCAGCCAGACTTTCGCCGAGCAGTCCTTCGGGCCTTGCCAGAGCCGTTCCCTCTCCGCAGGATTCCCCTCGTAGAAGTCATGCACCTCATGCGGCTTTTCAAGAATGAAATCAGGCGCACGCCCCGGAGCGTCAGGAGGAATCACGATTACTCGTGCATCTTCGCGCTCGCCTTTTGAGCAGAGAATACCGGAGTCAACGGAAGCGAACGTGGCGGCTTCAAGGAGAAGCGCGGAAGGCACGGATGAAACAGTCAATAGCGTCCGCCCTCCCTCAAAGGGCAAGGCCGTCTTGTTGCCCATGATATCGACTCGATAGGCACGTTTCGCGTCAGTCTCCACCGGAACCTTGACGTCGGCCAAACTCGCCTCGTCCCATGCCGCGAGAACCAGGTCCTTCCCTTTCCGAAACTCGAACACGAAGCGAGAATCGGTGTCGATAATCGCGCGGCGGAACTTGCCGCCGCCGACCGTAGAAGACAGCGCGGCAAATGCGACGTATGTTTCGCGCGGGAAGAAGTCCGCCGTGACGAGCCCGTAGCCATGCTCCGGATTCTTGGGGTCCCATCCTGTAGCACGAAGGTTGTACCAGACGTAATCGACGCTTCCGTGCGCCCAGGCCCAGAGGATCTTCTTCCACACGGCTATGGCGGCGTCGCGCTCGCCCTTTGCGCTCGTAAGGGCGGACTCATTCGAGAACCAGGGCTTGCCAGATGCCCCGGTGCGCTCGCGGAGAGGAAAGAGCTTCCGCGAAATCGAGTTCATGTATCGCGGGAAGGCTCCGTGGCCGTGGATCGTATCGACGTCGAAAAAGTCCTTGGCGTTTTTCAGGAAATGCTCGTGTATCCTGGTACGTCCCTTCCCGTCCATGCTCGGGACATCCCCCGCGGCGGCCCAGCCGTTCGGTATCACACATACGTCGGGGCAGCCTTTCTTCAGCCCAGCATATGCCTCGCGCTGCGCGGCCACGGCCTCGTCGTAGGTGCCACCAAAGCGGAGGTCCCACTCGTTGCCGATCTCGTAATAGTCGATTCTGGCGCCGTATCTCGCGGCGAGACGCTCGCAGAACGCGCCGAAAGTCCCAGGGACTGGAGGCCTGACGGCTCGCGAGTTTCTGACAGAGCTCGTCTCGGGAGGCGGGGTCATCGCCCAGCGCGGCAACTTGTAGATTATCGCGTCAAGCGAGATTCCATTGCTCTCAAGCACCTTCAAAAGCTCGTCGGTGCGCTCAAACTCCCAGCTGTCCGGCCCCGCAGGCTGGATGCTCGCCATGTTAGCGAAATCAGCGCGAGTGAGCTTCGCGCCGCAAGCGACAATGGCTGATGCGGCGAGATCGCGGTCGCCGTCGGTGAATCTCGGAAAGTGCCAGTGAACGCCGAGCCTGAAAGTCCCGCGAGGCTGTTTCGGAGTTGCGCCGTGGAAGTCCATGACGGCGAAGCGAGTATCTACGGGCGCGACGCTGCCGTCGTCCGCCTCAAGGCTGCCGCGAATTTTCCACACTCCCTTGGCAGCATCTACATGGACGGGAATTTTGACGGTCTCACCAGCATCAAGTGCAACTTCCACTGGCAAGTCGAATACGTCGCCGCCGAAGCCCTCCACCTTCAGCATTCCATGCGCGGCGATTTTTTCCTGCGCGGCGTTGCGAATTGCGAGGACAGGCTTTTCGCCTTGCCCTTCACGGACGATATGCAGCGGATTTCCCGTCTCTGCCTCAACGCGCAGCGCTTCGGCTTTCGTCGCATTGAAAACGCCGCGCAGCGACGAAAAGGCGATCTTCCAGGGACTGCCGTCTTCCTTCTCGCGCCGGATGGAAACCGAAGCGATCTGGTAGCATTTCGCGGGATCGAGGCCAGTCTTGAACCTCGCCTCGCCAGATTTATCCGCCGTAGCCTTGGCGAAGGCGGAGACGGGCGCGTAGAACTTAATTGGCTCCTTGCCATTGGCCGGAAATTCAAAGACCACCAACTCGGCAGTCGCCTTGCCGCGCGAGTCAGACTTCAGCTTGAGGACGATTTCATCTGCGCCACGAAACGGCTTCATGCCTGGATAACGGTCGTACTTCATGGCGAGACCGGAGCGTCCGGAGACCGCCACAGCGAAACCAAAGTCTGTCCACTTTCCGCGCAGTCCGCTCCCGAGACGCCATGCATCTACACCTTGCCTAAACGCGGGGATCTCCTCTTCGAAGGAAATCCCCGCAATGGCAATGCCGCAGGACGCGGCCAGCGCAAAGGCCGCGGCTACAATACGGTTCATGACGCGCTACCGGATAATGACCGCCATTCCCGGCGGCGGCAGGCTGAACCCTCGCGACAGAATCGTCTCGAAACGGTAGTAGCCAACATGCCAACGGCATGTATCGTACGGGGGGGCGGACTTAAGCTCAAATATGTTCCATCCTCCAATAAGTTCACCCGGTGCAAAGTCAAGATTAATAGGCTCTATCTCCGTGTCGGTGCCGTGGTCGTCCTCTTTTTCGCCGTTCACAAAAAGCGTAAACTTCTCATCGCCATGCAAGGTCTCGCCGCTTCTGGCTTCTAGCTGGGTGCGAGTCCGAAACTTGAACGAAGCCATATTCACGACATCAGGATCCACCCACACGCGGAAGCGGAGGTTTGTAACGCCTAAACTCGGTTGCAGTTCCTTCGGCCAATGCTGCAGATTGGGATCGGCGGCCGAAGGAACACCTTTAGCAGTTCTGTCCGGCGGCGTTCTTCCGTCATCGGTGCTATCCGCTTCCGTTCCTACGCCAAGCGAACCGCCAAGCTCCATCGCGTCCATTTTGAAAGTGCCTGCTCCGCCATCCTTGCGCTTGATGATGAGCGTGTTTGCGCCTTCGACGATAAGGTCTTGGGGAACCGGCCAAAATGTGCGACCATTTTCCGCAACACGTCTTTCTTTGAGAGAAGTCGTGTTCAGTATAGGTTCGATTTGCGCCGCAGCCGAATCTGAAAGCGATTTGATGGAGAATATCTGAGGCAGTCCGGCTTCGTCGCGCAAGGCATTGAAGTTGACCGTCCATTCGTCCCCTGCAAGCATTGTATCCGATACATCCTGCCATGAACCAAGTCCGTCAATGGTCTGCGACGAACCAGAGCGCTCGCCGCCGAATTCGTTTGAGCTTCCGTTGTCGAAACCCGTCCGGAAAATTGTCGGACGCGGCATGCCGAACGCAGCCATCACCTCCTGGTCGCTCAGCGCCCTGCCCCATATCGCCATCTGCTGGACGCTACCGGTAAAATAAAAAGTTGAATTCACATCTTCTTTCGGCGCAGACAAATTATTTTGACCAAACAAAAAGTAGCGATCAGACGAGAGCAATGGACAATTATCCGTCCACATGCGTGTTTGTGCAAAAGCGATTGTAGGGTTATTGCTATGACGCGGCAACGACACTGGTGTTGCAATACCTACTCGCAGATTGCCATCTCCCACAACCACGGCAATGTCAACCCACGTGTTTGTCGGAACGGGCAAATCATCAAACTGGAATTTGGCGCTGCTGCCATCGCTATCGGGAGTACAGTATGCCATTAAACCCTTGCATCCCGAATAAAAATTGTTTCGTTTTTCAAATCCAAGCATCATTCCTTGTTTTTCCGAACCATTGTATCCGATACGGAAGAGGCATTCCGTACGGTCGTAGTTATCCAACTTGACCCTTGTGACAATCGTGTATTTGTTGGATATTTTGTTGCTGTCAAAGATACAATGCGGACTGACAACGGGAGGATAATAGTATGTCTTCTTGTCAGTATTTTTCTTGCCAACATTTGAAATGTGAAGGACCTGCATGCTCTTCGCCACATCGGTTCCCAATGCCGGAAAGACAACAGATTCGTTAATGAACGCGACGTTTTCCTTAAATCCACCGTAATTTCCCGTGTAACTGGTCATGGGCATCTTGTGGTTGACGTGATTGGTATCGTTTGCATGAAGATCGTCGAAGAACTCCCCAGTCTGCATGTAGCCGTCCACCTTTACGCAGTCTTTGCCGCCGCGGAACCAGAAGACGGCGTCGTCGAAGACGTTCGCGGAACCATGCGCCGCGAACGCGAGGCACATGACAAAAACCACACTCATCGCCCTTAATGACTTGCGCATTGACAGCCGATTCATATTACCCCTTTCCCCCCTTCTGGAGTTACCTAACCGAAGATGTCATCCTCGGAATACTGATAATGATACCACATCCCGCATCCATAGTCAATGCCCGCGCGTCCGACGATCTCCATCTTGAACAGTCTTCCAATTATACGTGCAGTATTAACTAGCGCGCGCAACTTCCGCAATCCCCTCAAACGAAAACTTCTCCCATCTGTCGAACAGGTTAGTCGACAGTCGTTAGTTGCCAGTCTTTAGGATGGGTTAGCCGGGGATGGAAAGACCGCCATCGACCATGATTGTCGCGCCGGTGATATACCGCCCTGCATCAGAAGCGAGAAGAAGCGCCGCGCCCGCTGCGTCTTCCGGAAGAGCGTAGTCGTGCATTGGTATCGCGTCCGTGACGCGCTTTCCGTAAACGGGATCGGCAAGACAGTCCTTGTTGCGGTCTGTATAGAACACACCTGGACAGAGGTTGTTCACGGTGATGCCCTCGGACGCAATCTGCCGCGCGATGTTGCGCACAAGGTTCTCCTGCGCGGACTTCGTGGCCGCATAGACGCACATGTCGGGATGTGGACGCCGCTCATTGACGGAACCTACGACAATCAGCCGCCCCCATTTCTGCGACTTCATCTTTGGATAACACCGCTGGAACATGCGCAGAGTGGCGAGAAAGTTCACCTGGATCTCCTTTTGCGCCTCGTCCATCGGGAATCCGGTCCACGGGATCTTCTCTTGAATCGACGCATTTGCAATGAGGATGTCGGGCATTTCGCCGCGCTCTTCAAGGCCGTCGAAGAAAGCATCTATCGCCGCAGGGTCCGAGAGGTCGCACACCTTCGTGTTGTGGCGGATTACCTTCGCGCCGTATTCCTCGAACGCGTCGCCTATCGCCTTGCCGATCCCGCGTGTCGAGCCGGTAACGAGCGCAACCTTGCCTGTCAAATCAAACTTTTCCTTCAACATAAATATTTCCTTTCTCCAACTCCAACTCAAACCTCCAACTCTTAGCTCCACCTCCTGTCGTTCGCCCATTCCTTGTCCCATTCCTTCGTGGGGGTCCACGGCGGCGGGAAGTCGGCGCAGGAGTGCTTCTTGATGAGTTTTTCGTTCAGCTCGTCGATGCCGAGTCCCGGCTTCGTCGGCACCTTGATGAAGCCGCCCTTGTAGGAAAGCGCGGGCTTCACGAGGTCGCCCCACCAAGGCACATCGACGGAGTGAAGCTCCAGCGCCATGAAGTTGCGCGTCGCCGCCGCGACATGCACCGCCGCGAGACAGGCAATGGGCGACTCGGCCATGTGGATGTTCATCTGGACGCCGTAGTCCTCTGCCATGTCGCCGACCTTCTTCGTTTCAAGGATGCCACCCGCAGTCAGCAAGTCGGGATGGACCACCGCGAGCGCGCCCGATTCAAGGAGCGGCCTGAAGTTCTCCTTGAGGTAAATGTCCTCTCCTGTGCCGAGCGGCGTGGAGGTCGCGGCGTGGAGGCGTTGCCATGCGCCCGTATCCTGCCACGGCAACACATCCTCCGCCCACGAAAGATGGTACTTCTCCAGGCGGCGCAAAAGCTGCACGCAGTCCTCGTAGGGGATGTGCCCCAGATGGTCAATAGCGATTGGCACCTCCCAGCCGATCACCTCGCGCACGTCCGCCATGTACTTTTCGAGGCAGTCCAACCCCTTCTCGGTGATGTGGATGCCGGTAAAGCCGTGGGCGGTGTTGAACAGGTCGTAGGCCTCGCCGCGCATGGCGCGCGGGTCAATGGAGCCGTGCGGCGTCTGCACGACATGCTTCATCTTCTTCATGTAGCCGAGATAGCCAAGCGGCGCGATGAGCGCATCCTTGACGTTCATCAGCAGCTCGATGCCAAGATCCATCTTGAGGAACGTGAAGCCCATCGCCATGCGCGCCTTGAGCGCCGCCCCCATGTCGCGTCCACGGCCTTCGGCTGTCTCGCTACGCTCGGCTGGTCCTTCGGAGTCGGTATCGCAGTAGCAGCGTATCTCATCGCGCCACTTGCCGCCGAGGAGCTGCCACACGGGAACGCCCCACGCCTTGCCGCAGAGATCCCAGCACGCAAGCTCGATGGCGCACACGCCGCCCGCCTGACGCGAATCGCCGCCGAACTGCTTGATGCGGCGGAATATCTTCTCGACGTTGCAGGGGTTCTCGCCGAGGATGCGGCTTTTGAGCATTGCCGCGTAGGTGCGGCTCGAGGCGTCGCGAACCTCGCCATAGCCAACAAGCCCCTGGTTGGTGTAGAGCTTCATCAGCGTGCAGCGCTTCGGCGCCCCGTCGATGTCGGCAAAGCGCATGTCCGTGATCTTGAGGGCCGATGGATTTATCCTGTTGATGTTCATGGGTGAAATTATACCATTTTCCGCTAAGCGGATAAAGGTTCCGCACGGGGTGGTCGACAAGGTTTCGCGGGGAGTGCCCCCATGACATTTATCGTCGTGCTCCCGCCTGGGCGTCCTGCGCCGCAAGGCGCTGTACGAAGTCGTTGAATCCCGGACGGTCCGCCCCAAGCCACAGGCATTCCGCCAGCGCGGCGGCGCGCGGCCAGACCTTCCAGTCGAGGTCGTACTCGTTCCAGGTGTATTCCGTCCAGTTGTTCCCCTGCCCGCCCAGGACGCCGCGCCGGAGATGCTCTGGGATTCCCACGCACGGATCGAATTGATAGGCGCGTGCGAGCGTCAGCGTCCGCCGCGCGTACTGGTAGGGATCGTCCGCCAGACCCTGATTGTAGTCAAGATAGCAATAGGAGTTCGGCGCCATCACCATCTCGTGTCCGCGCGCAAGGGCGGCCGACGGCGTGACGATCTCATGCCCTGCGCCAGCGCACTCCGGATCGCGCCAGCTCATGCCTACGACGTCCGCCGGCACGTCGCCCGCCAGGCACTCGTCCCAGCCGACGGCCCGCTTGCCGCGCTCGGCGAGAAACGCCGCAAAGTGGCGCGTCGCCCACGCCTGCTGGTGCGCGGCATCGGCGATTCCGTGCGCGGCGCGGAACGCACGGCATTTCCCGCACGCCTCCCAGCGCACGGTCGGGCATTCGTCTCCGCCGATATGGACGTACCGGCCCGGGAAGACGCGGCAGACGTAGGCGAGCACATCTTCCATGAACGACACCGCGCGGGCGTTGCCGATGCAGAGGACGTCCTGCTCGATGCCCCATATCGTGCGCGGATCTCGCCCGGCCAGGTTTTCGGGGAAGCAGGCAAATTCTGGGTAGGCCGCCAGCGCCGCGTAGACGTGCCCGGGCAGTTCCACTTCTGGCACGACCGCGATGTGGCGCGCCGCCGCGTATGCGACGATCTCGCGCAAGTCGGCCTCGCCGTACCAGAACGGCCCGTAGCGCGTGCCGTTGAGCGCGGCGGCGTTCTCGGCCACCGTGCCGCGCGACGGATGCGTGCCGTGGCGCGGGCTTGCCGAGCGGACGGCCCCGTAGCGCACAAGGTCGGGATAGCCCGGCACGTCGATGCGCCAGCCCTGGTCGTCCGTCAGGTGCCAGTGGAAGACGTTCAGCTTGTGCGCAGCCATCTTGTCCAGCAGCGCCTTGACGGTTTCCTTGCCAAAGAAATGGCGACACTCGTCGAGATGGAGCCCCCGCCAGCGGTAGGCGGGCGCATCCTCTATCTCGAGGCAGGGCCACGGCCACGGCAGCTGCGCCAGCGTCTGCCGCGCGTAGAACGCGCCCGCCGCGTCCGACGCCGCAATCGCCGCGCCGTGCGCATCGACCGTCAGGCGGTAGCCCTCATGCGGCAGCGACGCGTCAGTGCGTTCTACCACGTTCGACGTCGCCGCCACGCCGAGCGCGCGCACGAGCGTGCGCGGCGCGGGCACGAGCGGCAGCGGCGCTTCCGCACAGGCGGAGGCCAGCGGCGCGCAGGCCGCGAGCGCAAGCGCGAACCGCGTCAAAACTCCCAGCCCTTGCGTACGTAGGGGCGTATGAGCGCGTCGGCTTCCTTGTCGCCGAACGTGCGGGCTGAAGCGTCCCATGCGAGTGCGCGGTTCAGCCTCTGCGACATGCATCCGACGAGCATTCCCTCCAGTATCGACGTCGAATAGTCGATTCCCGAGAAGCAGCGGTCTCCGCCGGGGAACACGTCGCCCTCGCCCTTGATGGCGGAGCAAAGCTCGGCGATGTGCGCCTTGTCGGTGTCGCCGTAGAGGTCGGTGGTCGCCGTCTTCACGCGCGGCAGGTACGGCGCGACAGCGCTCTCGCGGCAAGCCTCGTGCTCCTTCGTGTTCGTCGGAACCTTCTCGCCGTTCATGAGGACGATGCAGTCGATGCCGTATGCGTCGAGCGAGGCAAGCATCCCCTTCGTACCGCAGATGATGCAACCGCCGCGCGGTTCCTTGATTTTCGCAAGCGCGTCGATCATCGGCTTCAGCTTCGGCTCTGTCGGGCGCAGCCCGCCATCGTACCACCATACGTTCGTGGCGGGCAGGGTCTTGCCAGGGCGAGCCCTCGACGGACGCGCCGCATATACGAGCTTTACGCGGCTCTTCATAGGATACGCCATATCGTTCCACTCTTCGACCATGTCCGTCTCGGCGGAAACGACAGACGCAAGTTCCGCGCCCCTGAACGTCAGGTTGAGCGTGTGGCACGCCATGTCGCCAAACGCTCCGGTGCCGAAGTCGTAGAACGCCCTCCAGTTGAACTGGTGGTACACCCCGCGCAGGTTCTTCGCGTACTGGCTGCGGAACGGCCACGGCGTGTCGGCCGGACGATCCTGGATGTACGGCCTGTTCGACGCGATGCCAAGCCATGAATCCCAATCGAGCGTCTTCGGCGCGGGAATCATGCGCCCTGCGGCGAACCGCTTCGCGGCCTCGCCCTGGAACCATATCGGGCGGTCGGTCCAGACGTAGACCTCGGTTATGTCGCCGATCACGCCCTTCTGCAGGAGTTCGACATGGCGGCGATGCCCATGGGCGGCAGACCCCTGGTTGCCCATCTGGACGCACCTTCCCGTCTCCTTGGCGATGCGCCCGACGTATTCCGTCTCCCACAGCGTCCTCGC
>Ga0310690_10004807_pt1 | contig 18850 bp, 16 predicted proteins | sample AusTroGonzalo_MG_2_FD_207661 | JGI IMG/M metagenome (GOLD analysis project Ga0310690, IMG submission 207661) | Bovine rumen microbial communities from tropical cattle in Woodstock, Queensland, Australia - Gonzalo_04 (v2) (version 2) | ecosystem: Host-associated > Mammals > Digestive system >...
CAGGTGGGTGTACGTCTCTGCCTCCACGCTCCTGCCTTCCAGTACGTCACAGAGTTGAACGATGAAGAGGTCGAGTGAACTGCCGTCGAACACAAGATGGTGGATGTCGAGCAGCAGGAATACGCCGCTCTCTGTCTTGGCAATCTCCATGCGGCAGAGCGTGTCGTGGCTTAAGTCAAATGGGCGCACGAATGCACGTTTCTTTTCCTCCAGTTGAGCATCGGTCATGCTGAGGACGGGAATGTCGATATCCGTGGCCGTATAACGCTGTACGATGTCGTCGCCATCGGCCTCGAAACGCACAAAGATGTGTTTGTGGGCCGCGAGGACGGTCTGCACTGCCTGCCGCAACTGCTCGGTGTCCGTGTCGGCAGGGAAGCCCAATACCCAAGGGATGTTGTACTGCGTATCGTCGGGATTGTTGATGCAGTCTACGTAGACACCGGTCTGCGAGAACGACAGTGGGGCGGTGTCCAATTGAGAATTATTAGCGGCAACCAATACTTCACTATTTGCTTTCCCTTTTTCCCTTAAAACGGCTTCTTCAATCATCAATACCGTTGCATCCTTCACCAGGTTCTTGGCGTCCAAAGCTATGCCGTATTGCTTGTAGGCGGTGGCGGCGAGGCGGATGGCCGAGATGGATGTCAGACCGACGAAGCGTAGTGGCGTGTCGATGCCGAACTCTGTGTTATGGATAATCTTTCCAATCATTTCCACCAGCTCACGTTGGAGGTCGTTCTCGGGCTCGCGGATTGTTTGTTGCTGTGCCACAGCAACAGACTTAACCGGCTTGGGCAGGGCGCGCTTGTCCACTTTCTGGTTTTGGTTCAGGGGGATGCGGTCTATCTGCATTGTCGCGGCGGGCACCATGTATGGCGGCTTGCGCTCGAGGATGAAACTGTTCAGCGTTTCAACATCCAACTCGGCGTCGCTGACAACGTAGGCGGCGATGAACTTACCACCACCATCCTCGTCGAAGGCTTGGACGGTGACGTCTTTGACGCCGGGGAACTCCTTGATGACGGCTTCTACCTCGCGCATCTCGATGCGAAATCCGCGAATCTTTACCTGACCATCGCGGCGGCCGATGAACTGCAGATTGCCGTCGGGCAGCCAGCGTACGATGTCGCCGGTATGGTAGACGCGGTCGTACGGCGGCTCCTGGCAGAACGGGTTCGGTGTGAACGTCTTGGCGTTCTGCTCGGGGCGATTCAAGTAGCCACGGGCCACCTGCGGACCGCTGATCCACAGCTCGCCCTCCGCGCCGTCCTTCACCAGCTGGCCGTCCTGATCGACGACGTAGAGTCGGAACGAATCAAGCGGCTTGCCGATGGGCGCATTCTTCTCGTATTGGTGGATGGGGTAGGTGGTTGTGAAGATGGTACACTCCGTAGGTCCATAGACATTATACAGTTGGAAATTGGTGGGTGGCTCTACGGGGATGAAGCTCTCGCCACCGACGGAGAGATGGCGCAGCGAATGGTTGTCCATCTCTGCAAACTGGCAGCCCACTTGCGTTGTCATGAAAGCGTGTGTGATGTTGTTGGCCTCAAAGTAATCGTTCAGCGCAATCAGGTCGAGGCGGATTTCCTCGGCGATGATGTACACGGTGGCGCCAGTCGTCAGGGCGGGATACATGTCCATCATGCAAGCGTCGAAACCGTAGGAGGCGTAGGCCGCCACGTGGTCGCCGGGCTGCAGGTTGTAGTAGCGGCGGTACCAGTCACAGAACGTCACGAGGTTACGGTGGGTAAGCATGCAGCCCTTAGGGACGCCGGTAGAGCCAGAGGTGTAGAGGAGGATGAAGAGACTGTCGGGCTTCGGTTCGGTTTGTTGCTGTGCCACAGCAACAAACTCTATAATGTCCTTCGTCAGGAGGACCGAGCCTTGGTATTCGTCGACGAGGGAGCGGAGGTCGGCGTCAGCAATGAGCAGCTTCGCGCTGGCATCCTGCATCATGAAGTTCAGACGCTCCTTGGGGTACGTGGGGTCGAGGGGTTGATAGGCGCAGCCGGCCTTCAAAACACCGAGCGATGCGATGGCCATCCATTCGCAGCGCGGGATGAGGATGGAAACAACGTCTTCGAGGCCCAAGCCCTTCGACGCAATATACGCGGCGATGCGGTCGCTGATGTCGTCAACCTCGGCGTAGGTGTATTGCTTGTCCTTATAAACTACGGCGATGTTCTGTGGCGTCGCCTTCGCCTGTTCGCGGAACAGCGAGACTATCGTCGCGTCCTGCTTCATGGAGAAATTATCGTTTGCCATTTTGTTGAGGGAATTATCGTTTACCATTTCATTGAGAATAATTTCGGTGTAATATTGAGTGAAATCCAAGCCCAGCGGAGGCTTCCGTCGGCACTGGCGCGCTTCAGCCGCTTCATGGTGTCGGTGCCGGTCATATACGAGAATCCGGCAGATACCGAGACGTCTTTGACAATGTCGTAGTCCACCTCAAGCTCTATCTCATGGCCGAGCGTCTTGGCCAACATCTCATCCATCATCGTCACCTTGTTAAATGTGTTCAGCTGTGTGCCAGTAGCATAGTAATGGTATGCCGCGCTGAGCGTCAGCCCCTTCAGTGGGCTGTACGTTCCGCCGACGTATGCGTTCTGCAGTCCGGGCGTGAAGCCGTTGATGAACGTAGTGATGTAGAAGAAATCCATGGCGCCATAGAACTTGTGGTGGGCGCCGTAGACGGGATTGAAGCCCTTGATGACGTCGTGGCGGACGAGTCCGAGATCGCCTTCTTTGATGACGGCGACGTAATCGTCACCGCTCAGATGGTCGTAGCCAGTCTGCACCGTCCACTGGTCGTTGGGTATCCATTGACCTTTCAGGGCGTACATCCACGCCTCCAGCTTGCCGCCGTGCTCTTCGTGCCCCCCTTGGCGGTAGTAGGAGCCCTCGAAGCAGAAGTACTTGGGCTCAAACTTCACGTATCCGCCGTACACCTGTTGCCACTCGGTGCGCGGTGCGTCATCATTGATGCCGCCGATTCTGCCGGCCTGCATGCCGATGTTCATGAACAGCAGCGATGCCCCCAGTGGGAACTTCGGCACGTCGTAGTGGTACCATACGGTCTGCATTGTCTTGTACGGCATGCTGCCGTCGGCGTAGAACGAGCCAGGGCTATCTACGGCGCGCATGTTCTGGTTGTAGGCCACGATGCCGTGCGCCTTGTGGCCGTAACCCTCGTAGCCGAAACGCAGTGCGTCGTGCGTCATGGGCATGACAACCCAGTCGTCAGAGCCGATGATGCGCTCGTCGTCGTACACCAGCGCCTGTCGGCCAATCTGCGCGAACAGTCCATTTCGTGCCGTCGCCTTTGCCCATGCCTCGAAGATGGTCGTCGTGGCCTCGCCCTCGGCACCCCACGTTCCGACGTGCTGCACGGTGGCTTTCAAGTCCAGCCAGTCGCGTTGGAATTCGATTTTGATGCGTTCGCGGTCGATGATGAATGCCGACTGGTCCTCCGACGTCGGATTGTCGGGGTCTACTGTCATTCCGCCGTTGCGTAGTTCGCCGCGCGATAGCAATTCCACTCCGACCGTCACTTCCGACTTCACCGTTTTCAGCGAATCCTGTGCTGCGCCGTTCGTCGGCACCACCGCCATCATCAGCATCGATAGCATGCACTCCTTCATAGTCAAGTCAACACGCTGGTTTCTTTTACTCGAAGTTGAAGATGTTGATGAATCCTGTCAGTTGGAAGACATTCTTGATGTCGGGGTTGACGTTGCGCAGGGTGACGCTGCTGCCATTGGCGCGGGCGCCCTTGAGGATGCCCAGCAGAATGCGCAGCCCGCTGGAGGCAATATACTCCAGTCCCTTGCATTCGATAATCACGTCCTTGCCATTGCTGGTGTACAGCGGTTTCAGTTTCTCCTCGGCCTCTACGGCTGCTGCGGTGTCCATTTCACCTTCGAGTGTGGCAATCAGCTTGCCCTCGATTTCTTCTACTTTTGCGTTCATAATCGTTTCGTTTATAATGTTTCTTGTATATTGTTTATTGTTCAATGTCCTTGCGGAGTGTTAATATATTGTCGCCATCAACGCGTTCGTAGTTGATGCTGTCCATCAGTTCGCGTACGAGGAAGATGCCGAGACCGCCGATCGGTCGGTCCTCAGCCGATAGTGTTGTATCCGCCTTGACGGCCTCTGTCGGGTCGAACGGCCGGCCGCTATCGATGATGATGAACTTGATGAAGCGTCGGTTGTACATCGCTTTGATCTTGATGTCGCCGAGCGTCTCTGGCGGGTAGGCGTAACTCATGACGTTCACCACGGCCTCCTCGATAGCCAATCGCAGCTGTTTTGCCAGCGATTTGTCGAGCCCTATCTTCTCAGTTACCTTCTTTACAAAATCGTTCAGCAGCGGCACTTCCTTAATATCGCTCTTCAACTCGATGCCGTCCACCAGCGTCGCCTCGTCGCTCTGCGGCGTGTAATGGATGGCCACCATCGTCAGGTCGTCGCTCTGCTCGGCGTCGCCGATGAACACCTTCACGGCCTGCGTCATAGCCTCCAGCAGCTGGTGAGCCTGCAGTTGGTCACCGATGCGCGCCAGCGGCAGCATTAGGCGCTTCAGTCCGAATTGCTCGTGCTTAGGATTCATCGCCTCCGTCAATCCGTCAGTGTAGAGAAACAGCGTGCAGTTTGGCGGCAAGACGTACTCCTCGCGTTCGAAGCGTATATCGTCGAACACGCCGACGGGCAGATTTGACAGGGCTTCCAGCTGCTTGGCGTCGTCTCGGCTGATGACTACCGGGCGGTCGTGTCCAGCGTTGCAGTAGCGCAGACGACCCGTCGGCAGATCGAGCATACCGATGAACATCGTGACAAACATGTTGTTATCGTTGCCCTGACATGCCGACTCGTTGATGCGGTGCATGATGTGCGCTGGGTCGTTGTCGTGCCCCGAGAAGGCACGGAACATTGAATGTATGCTCGCCATAAGCATCGCCGCCGGGATGCCCTTGCCCGATACGTCGCCGATGCAGAAGAATAGCTTCTCGTCGCGGATGAAGTAGTCGAACAGGTCACCGCCCACCTCACGTGCCGGCACCAGTGAACCGCACACATCCACGTCAGTCCGGTCGGGGAATGGCGGGTACGTCATTGGCAGCATCCTGCATTGGATGTCGCGGGCGATGTGCAATTCACTCTCGATGCGCGTCTGTTTCAGCAGCGTCTTATTTAAGTTTCGTTCGTTCTGGAAGAAGCGGTACACGATGAAGCCCATAATGGCGAAGCCGACGAGCATCATCAGCAGGATATTTACGCGAACGTCGCGTAGCGGGCCAAACACCTCGTCTTCGTAGCACACGACGACCATCTGCCACTTAGGATTGTTCTTGAAACTGGTGCAGAACACGAAGGCCTCGTCACCTTTGCTCCCGACGAACGAATATGTACGCGAATTCTCCGTATGGCACAGCAGTTTGTCGGTAACGCTGTCGTTGACGAAGCTGATGATGCGCTGGATGTCTTCCTCGTTCTTCTCCGTTGCCCGCGGTCCCGCAATGAGGTTGCCATGCTCCGACAGCAGCAGCGTGTACGACGAAGGATATAGCTGGCGGTAGTTTAGCGTGTCGCCCAGCCAGTCGGTGGAAAGGTCGAGCATAAACACCGCTATGATGCTGTCATTCGCGTCCTTGAGCGGCTGCGCATATGTCACCATGGACGTCTTTGCCTCCTCATAGTAGTACGGCTCCGTCCACACGGACTTCTTCTGTCGGATGGCCTCCTGATAGCTTGCGTTCTGGGTGTAGTCGTGGTGATCGCCAGCTATCTGCGATTTTACCACGTCGTTGTTATGCCAGTAAGCGTACGGCTCGTACAGCCGGCCCTTCTGGGGGTAGAAGTAGGGTTCGAAGGCGATGCCGCAGCCGAGTAGGTTGGGGTGGGAGCGTAGTACGCATTCAGCTACGTCGAACAAGGAGTCGGGATGGTGGATGTTGCGCATGACGTCCCAAAGGTGGCCGTTCAGCGAGTTCACTGCGAGGTTCAGATTGCTCCTCGTCAGGATGACCTTCGTCGTCAGCTCCGCCTCTGCACGCTTCTCCAACTCTTCCTCCAGCATGCCGTGCGTGTAGTAGTACTGGATGCCCGAAATGACTTCCAGCAGCAGCGCCGCCAACAGAATCAGCGTCAGTCCCTTCGATTTCTTGAAGATGTTCATACCGCCTCTTACCTCTTGCTTCCTACCTTTATTTATTGTATTCTGCCGTAAGCTCGCAGATCTTCACGATGACCTGCATGGCTTTCTCCATCGACTGGATGGGAACGAACTCGTACGGCCCGTGGAAGTTGATGCCGCCCGCGAAGATGTTGGGGCAGGGGAGACCCTTGAACGACAGTTGTGCGCCGTCCGTGCCGCCGCGAATGGGCTTCACCTTCGGTGCCACGCCGCAGTCCTGCATGGCGTGCAGCACGAGGTCGATGACGTGCATCGCGTCGGGCTCAATCTTCTCCTTCATATTATAATATTGGTCGCTCAGCACGCATTCCACAGTCCCCGCACCGTACTTCTCGTTCATCTGCTCAGCGCAGCGCGCAATGAACCGTTTGCGATCCTCGAATTTTTCGCGGTCGTGGTCGCGGATAATGTATGAGAGCTTAGCCTGCTCAATGTTCGAAGTAATGCCCAATAGATGGTAGAAACCCTGGTAGCCCTCAGTGGTCTCGGGTGTCTCGTCCTCTGGCAGCATCTTGGCAAACTCGGCGGCCAGCGCGTTGGCGTTTACCATCTTCCCTTTCGCGTAGCCAGGATGCACGCTGATGCCCTTGATGGTAATCTTGGCCGACGCGGCATTGAAGTTCTCGAACTCCAGTTCACCCACGTCGCCGCCATCCATCGTATATGCCCACTCGCAGCCGAACTTCTCGACGTCGAAATGGTGTGCGCCCATGCCGATTTCCTCGTCGGGATTGAACGCCACGCGTATCTTTCCGTGCTTGATGTCCTTATGTTCCTGCAGGTAAACCATTGCCTGTATGATTTCTGCGATTCCGGCCTTGTCGTCGGCACCCAACAGCGTTGTGCCGTCGGTTACGATGAGATCCTCGCCGATGTGCTGCAGCAGTTCGGGAAACTTCTTCGGACTCGACACAATGCCTTCTGATAGCAGGATGTCGCTACCGTCGTAGTTGCGTACGATTTGGGGCTTGATGTCGGCTCCGCTACAGTCGGGACTCGTGTCGTAATGTGAGATGAATCCGATGGTGGGAACCTTCTCCTTCGTGTTGGCCTTCAACGTGGCGTAAATATAGCCTTTGTCATCCATTTCCACATCGTCGAGTCCCTCACGCTCCAACTCTTTCTTCAGGTATTCCGCAAACAGTAGTTGTTTGCTCGTACTGGGTACAGTCTCGCTCTCTTCGCTTGACTGCGTGTCGAACTTTGTATAGTTCAAAAATCTTTCTGCGATATTCATTTTTCTGTTTTAAGTTGATTTCTGACCGCCAAAGGTACGAAAAAATGAGCAAAATACAAAAGAAAAAACCATTTTTCTTTCTTCTTTTAAAGAAATTTCGTAACTTTGTCGCCATGAATGAAATGTCAACGCCCAAGAAACCCCGTCTGGAATGGCTTGATGCCCTGAGGGGATTCACCATGATTCTCGTGGTTGCCTACCATGTGGCACAGAGCGGATTCGGAGAGTCTTGGCGCAATTCGTCATCCATGCCGTTCCTCATCCTCTTCCGCATGCCGCTGTTCTTCTTCGTCAGCGGATTTCTGGCGTATAAGGCATCGCAGGTATGGAACCTCCGCAATCTCGGTGCGCTGGTGCTGAAGAAGTTGCGCGTGCAACTCATTCCTACCGCGGTATTCTTCCTGTTGGCAATTGCGCTACTTTACAAGAACTTCTGGCCGTCAGTCGAAGAGGAACTGATGTCTCCGCTCAAGGGAGGCTATTGGTTCACGGTGGCCTTGCTTTGGATGTTCCTCATCTACTATCCCTTCGCCTATTTGGAGAGCAAGATGAAGCACGCCTCATGGCTGCCCATCGCCCTGCTATTCATTATTTCATTGGTCTTCTACGAGAGTTGCTATCAGCCGAATTATTTCTCATGGGCGCAGGGATATCGTGGCGCGAAGTCGGAGCTTTGTAATTTCCTGATGTACACCAGTTTGGGGCAAGTATTCCTTTACTTCCCCTTCTTCCTTTACGGCAACATCGTACACCGCTATTGGCAGAAAGCCCAGCGCATCATGGATTCGAAGTGGTTCTTCCCGTTGCTCATTGTCATCGTCATCTTCTGCACACTCGATGCGCTGAAATGGCACTACATGCGAATGACCTGGGCCATCGTTCCCTTGACACTGGCGAAGTTCCTGCTACTAACCATCGTCTTCATGTACTTCCGCACCTATCAGCAGTACTTTACGAAGTTCACCGTGATGGGTGCGACACTGCAGTACATCGGACGCCGCACGCTGGACATTTACCTCATACACTTTCTGTTCATGCCCGACCTGCCGCACATTGGCGCATTCTTCAATGCCCATTCCCACAACTTCGTGGTCGACACCACGCTGTCTATCCTCGTCGGTTTGGTTATCATCGGCTTCAGCATCATCACGTCAAACATTCTCCGCATCAGTCCATTCTTCAAGAAGTGGCTATTCGGACGAAGCTAAATTTTATATTTATGAATATTACTCCCAAAGAAGGCATCATAGATGCCAGACAATTAGGCTACCCTAAGTATGCCGTATTAGGAATCCAGCACTTGTTTGCCATGTTCGGTGCCACCGTATTGGTACCCGTGCTTACTGGTCTCTCCGTGTCGTCAACCCTGCTGTTTGCCGGAATCGGCACATTGGTTTTCCATTGCGTCAGCAAATTCAAGGTGCCGGCATTCCTCGGTTCCTCATTTGCCTTCCTCGGAGGCTATCTCTCGGTGAAGACGCTGGGCGTGGAACAGGGGATGAGTGAGACGCTGGCCTTGGACTATGCCTGTGTGGGCGTATTCTTTGCTGGTTTGTGCTATTTCGTGATGGCCGCTCTCATTAAGTCGTTCGGCATAGAAAAGATATTGCGCTATTTCCCACCTGTGGTGACGGGCCCCATGATTATAGCCATCGGTCTGGTGCTTTCGGGCAGTGCCATTCAGAACTGTACCACCAACTGGCTGCTGGCTATTGTGGCTATCGTGACGGTCATTAGCACTAGCGTCTACGGTAAGGGTATCATCAGGATTATTCCCATCTTGTTGGGCGTGCTGGTCAGCTATACCCTCGCAGCAGTGACGGGCGAAGTGAATTTTGCGGCATTAGAAGAAGCAGCGTGGATTGGATGGCCCATTAGTAGCGAGCAAACCGCGTTGGCTGTCATGAACAACCTCGACACATCGTTCCTCGTCTCTACCATCATTGCCATTATGCCTATTGCCATTGCCACCATTATGGAACATATCGGTGATATGTGTGCCATTTCGTCTACTGTGGGTAAGGACTTTCTGAAAGAACCGGGATTGCACCGCACGTTGATGGGCGACGGTCTGGCAACGGCACTGGCTTCGCTCTTCGGTGCTCCTGCCAATACGACTTACGGCGAGAATACCGGGGTGCTGAACCTCACCAAGGTCTTCGACCCCGCTGTCATTCGTCTGGCTGCCGTCTTGGCTATCCTGCTCTCGTTCTGTCCGAAGTTTGCGTGTCTGATTGGTCTGATGCCCGCAGCTACCATCGGTGGCGTGAGCCTCATCCTCTACGGCATGATATCAGCTGTCGGTGTGCGCAATCTGGTGGAAGATGGCGTAGACTTCAATTCTTCCCGTAACGTCTTTGTGGCAGCATTGATTCTGGTCGTTGCCATCGGCGTGAAATACGGTGCCGACGACAATGTGAGCTGCGGTCCCATTCATTTCTCAGGACTGGCCCTGTCGGCTCTCGTGGGTATCATTCTCAACGCCATCCTTCCTGGTAAGTTAGGAATGAAGGTGAAGAGCGTCCACGGCAAGGAAAAGTCCGGCAGCTAACCTTTCGCGCAATGAGAAAGATTGAAGATATTCAGGAACTGCGCCAGATTCAGATGGGCATTCTTGACGAGGTCCATCGCTTTTGTGAGGCTCACGGTCTGCGCTACTTCCTGTCGAGCGGCACACTCATCGGGGCGGTGCGCCATAAGGGATATATTCCTTGGGATGACGATATAGATATCTATATGCCACGCAAGGATTATGAAGAGTTCCTCCAGACTTATACTTCTGATTCAGGGCATTATCGAGCTATTAATCCTCAGACGGAGCAACACTATTATTATACCTTTGCCAAGGTCGTCGACCTCCGTACGCGGATGGTGGAGAAGGAAACGGCTGGATACGAAATCGGTGTCTATATGGATATCTTTCCTGTCGATTATGTGACGGATGACTTGCAGGAGCGCGAACGTATCTTTAAAAAGAAAAAGTTGCTTTATAAGATAAGGAGATGCAAGATTTCGAAGAACAACTATCTACGTTCACGCCTAGCTTATTATGTCTATAAAAATTGGCCTATGAGTGTCGGGCAGATAGAGCGTAAGATTCGGAAGTTGATAGTGTTGACAGAGCCGACGCGTACTGTCTGCAACATGACGGAGGCAGGGCCTGGCATCAAGGGTTGTTTCCCCGCCGAGGATATAGCTTCGTCAGTAGATATTGAGTTCGAGGGCAAGCAGTATAAGACGATGGTGGGCTACAAGGATTATCTGGAGCGTACGTATGGCGACTACATGACGCTACCTCCTGTAGAGCAACGCGTCACGCACAAGTTCGAGGCGTATTGGAAGTAACTATACCCAGATTTTCTTGTCCTGCTTTTGGTATTCAAAACCTTGTGAGGTTTTGCTGGCTTTCTCGTATATCTTTGAGGCGAATACAATGTCATGGAGAGCTAAACCGTAATTGTAGCTAAGAATACGTTCGTCATCATTGGTACGACCAGGATTCTTTCCTTGCAGTACATGGTGAATCTCATCGTATTCGTGGAACTGATTGAAGTACTTCCACGTCTGAATCTGTCCTGTGTCGTCGCCAAACACCTTGTCGAAAAAGAGGTCGCAATTCTGGAAACCACGCACGTGGACGGGAATCACCGTCACACCTTTCTTATATAGACTGTTGTCTGGGAAGAGCAATTCTGTGGCTACGGTGACGCATGATATCACGACATCGGCTTCTGAGAGGAATGTCGTGGGATTGTCGATAATCTCAAATGTCACATTGTCGTAGGCCTTGAAACGTTCAATGAACTGCTCGGCCTGATCTTTATAACGCATCAGACGAATGGTGATGCGACGATCTTCGTTGTCTGCAATGATACAGAGGGCTACGGCGCGTGCAATATTGCCCAATCCTATCATCGAATACGTGTCAACGCCTTTGCGCTGAAAGGTTCTTGCAGCTAAAGCTGCTACAGCACCCGTCCGCATGGCTGTAATCCAATCACCATCCATGATGGCTAAGAGCTGTCCTGTCTCTGCATCATAGAGCGTGATGTCGCTCTTCAGCGTAGGTGTTTGTCCCTCAATGCGACTCACCAGTTTCAGACCAAAATACTTTCTACCATTGTATTTAGGCAAAAGACATGGCATAGAGGTCATAAAATCCTCACCTTGTGGATGAACACTGAGTTTGGCGGGCATTTGGGCATCGTCTTTCATCAGAAAGCCTTGTTTGACCCATTCAATGCACTCTTTTGGACTAATGTTTAGTGCATCTATTTGTTGCTGTTGGATGATGGAAACCATACCTCTATTTTAGTGTTTTGAGTCCTTCAATGAGTCGCGTGTTGTCCTCGTGATTTCTGACGGCAATGCGCATGTATTGCTTGTTGGGGTCGAGACCCGGCTTCAGACTACAGTCACGTGTCAGGATGTTGTGCTGCTTGAGCATGTAGATGACAATCTCGCTGGCTTTGTAGGGTGGCAACACCTCGCAAAGGAAGTAGTTCGCCTGTGAGGGCATCACACGCAGATAAGGAACTGTACGCAACTGGTGTTCGAAGTCGGCACGTTCTGCTACGAACTTCGCGCAGGCACGCTGGTAGTCCTTCTCGTGCTTGTTGTATATTTGCATGAAGAACTCGGCAAACGAGTTGAGGTTCCAGATACTCACCTCTTTTTTAATACGCGCGATGAGATCTTTGTCGGCAGAACAGAGAATGCCCAGACGTAAGCCTGGCACACCAAAGCTTTTCGAGATGCTCTTCATCACCGCCATGTGGGGATAAACCTCCAGCGTTTCATCGCTCAACAATGAATTCGTTGCGTAGTCCTCGCTGAAGTCTACAAAGCTTTCATCGACCACCAAACGGATGCCCTTGCCTTCGCACCATTGCGCCAAGCGCAGGATGTCATCCTTGGGGATGAAATTGCCCGAGGGATTATCGGGGTTGATGACCATCAGTTGGCGGATGTCCTTATCGCCAAAGAATGCCATCAGGTCGTCGGCACTATAGCGGTAGTCCTCGTTTTGCGGTACGAAGGTCACCTGGCTGTCCTTATCATATCGATTGGGGTATTCCTCAAACGTCGGACGGATGAATCCAATCTTGCCTTGCGACTCCTCCATCAACACCTTAATCAGTTCTGCGGCACCGTTGCCTGGAACGATATATTCTTCGCTCACCCCAAAGCATTTGCTGGCAATCAGTGTGTTCACCTTCATGCCGGAGGGGTATTCCGTCAGCAGCGTGTCGAAGTTGGCACGCAGTTCGTCCTTCATCCTGCGACTGGGGAAGTAGGGATTCACCAGGTAGCAATAGTCGAGCATCTGGGGGAATCGCCAGAAACCGCCATAGCGGCCGTAGTATTTGCGCAACACGTCCTGCTCGTCGGCAAACAGCGCCTCGGCAATGTCGAGGTCTTGCTTGTCGTCAATCTCGTACCACTTCTCCTGTCCGATAGGCAATGCCTTCATGTCGTGGTTATTCAGTAGCGAGATGATGCGCAACACGTTCTCGTAGTATTCGTTGTTGCCCACGGCTTTCGTATAAGCATCGAGGAACGGCACGTACTTTTGTCGCGAGAACTCCTTCGACAGCTTGTAGATGTTTACCGTCTTGTAGTACGAGCCCACTTCGTTATAGTCGAATGCGTCCTTCGAGATGAAGTTTACGATGTTCTGCTCGTCGTCCAACCGCACCATTGTACCGTCCATCCACGTCTCGTATTTAGCCACGAGAGCGAGGTTGGGGTAGGGGTTGTCCGCAATCATCGGGATGATGCGGTCGCTGAAGATGAGGTCGCTCTCAATGAGCAGCGTGTCATCCTCCTGCAACTTGTCCTTCACCAGTGCCAGCGAATAGATGTTGTTGGTCTTGTCGTAGACGGGGTTCTCGGCAAGCTCGATACGTTGAACGTTATAATTCGCTTCGATATACTCGCGCAGTTCCTTGCCCTTATATCCTACGACGATGATGATGCGGCTTAGCTGCTGCTTGGCCAACTGACCTAACAGGCGGTCGATGAGTCGCACACCATTCACAGGAACCATACATTTTGTATTGTCCTTCGTATAGTCGCCCAATCTGCGACCCATTCCCGCTGCCAATATAATCGCCTGCACTTTTTACCCCTTTTTACTTTTTTACCCTTTTACCTTTTTACTTTTTTACCTTTTTACTTTTTTACCTTTATCCCTTTATCCCACTTGGCTTCCGGGTTTTACGTCTTTCGTTGTCGTTACCACGCTGAGGCTCTCGTCGAAGTCGACAGCAGAGAGAATCATGCCCTGACTCTCGATACCCATCATCTTGCGCGGCTCGAAGTTGGCCACAAAGAGGATGCGCTTGCCCACCAAAATGCTGGGGTCTTCGTAGAACGCAGCAATACCGCTGAGGATGGTGCGGTCAACGCCCGTTCCGTCGTCAATAGTGAACTGCAACAGTTTCTTACTCTTCGGCACACGCTGGCAGTCCTTGATGAGTCCTACGCGGATGTCCAGTTTTTCGAAGTCGTCGAACGATACCGTGGGTTTTATTGGGGCAAGGGGCAAGGGGCAAGGGGCATGAGATTGGTCAGAGCTTGGAGTATTCTCTTGCTCCTTGCCCCCTGCTCCTTGCTCCTTTTTCATTGTCTCCAGTTTGTCCAACTGCTTCTGGATGGTTTCGTCCTCAATCTTCTCAAACAGCAACGATGCCTCGCCCAGTTTGTGACCGGCTTTCAGCAGTTCGGTGCTGCCCAACTGGTCCCATTCGAACGAGTCCATATTCAGCATCTCGCGCAGCTTCTTGCTCGAGAACGGCAGGAACGGTTCGAAGGCAATAGCCAAGTTGGCCGTCAACTGCAGACAGATATTCAGAATAGTCTCGCAACGCTTCTGGTCGGTCTTCCACACCTTCCAAGGCTCGCACTCCGTGATATATCGGTTACCGATACGAGCCAGGTTCATGGCCTCAAACTGAGCGTCGCGGAACTTAAACTGGTCGAGCAGGGCTTCCACCTTCTGCTTCACATCCTTGAACTCAGCCAGGGCGCCCTTGTCTACGTCCGTCAGTTCACCACAGGCAGGCACCACGCCGTCCCAGTACTTCTTCGTCAACTGCAAGGCGCGGTTCACGAAGTTACCGTACACGGCCACCAGCTCGTTGTTATTACGGTCTTGGAAGTCCTTCCACGTAAAGTTGTTGTCCTTGGTCTCAGGCGCATTGGCTGTCAACACATAGCGCAGCACGTCTTGCTTGCCGGGCATGTCTACGAGGTATTCGTGCAACCATACCGCCCAGTTTCTCGACGTCGATATCTTGTCGTTCTCCAAGTTCAGGAACTCATTGCTGGGTACATTGTCCGGCATGATATACTTGCCGTGTGCCTTCATCATGACGGGGAAGATAATGCAGTGGAACACGATATTGTCCTTGCCGATGAAGTGTACCAGACGCGTGTCTTCGTCCTGCCACCACTTCTGCCACGAACCCCATTTCTCGGGCTCCTTGGCGCACAGCTCTACCGTGTTCGACACATAGCCGATGGGTGCGTCGAACCACACATACAGTACTTTCCCCTCAGCACCCTCTACAGGCACGGGGATTCCCCAGTTCAGGTCGCGGGTCATAGCGCGCGGCTGCAGATCCATCTCTAACCACGACTTACACTGTCCGTACACGTTCGGACGCCACTCCTTGTGACCTTCCAAAATCCATTCCTTCAGCCAATCCTGATATTCGTTCAGTGGCAGATACCAGTTCTTTGTCTTCTTCAGCACAGGTGTCGAACCGCTGATGGTTGACTTGGGATTAATGAGTTCCGTAGGACTCAGGTCGCGACCGCACTTCTCACACTGGTCGCCGTATGCACCCTCGTTGTGACAGTGGGGACACTCGCCCGTCACATAACGGTCAGCCAGAAACTGCTTGGCCTCTTCGTCGTACAGCTGCTCGGTGGTTTCCTCCACCAGCTTGCCCTCGTCGTACAGCTTGCGGAACCACTCAGCGGCAAACTTGTGGTGCGTCTCTGAGGTCGTGCGACTATAGATGTCAAACGAGATGCCGAACTCCGCAAACGAGTCCTTGATCATCTTATGGTAACGGTCCACCACGTCCTGCGGCGTGACACCCTCCTTGCGCGCACGCACCGTAATAGGCACGCCATGCTCGTCGCTTCCGCCGATAAACAACACCTCTTCTTTCTTCAGGCGCAGGTAGCGCACGTAGATGTCTGCCGGCACGTAGACGCCAGCCAAGTGACCGATGTGTACACCGCCGTTGGCGTAGGGCAGTGCAGAGGTCACCGTCGTCCTCTTAAACTTTTTCTCTGTCATATTTTACTATTTTACCTTTTTACTTTTTTACCTTTTCCTATTTTGCCTGCAAAATTACAAATTTTATTTCACATGACAAAAGAAACCCGTGAAAAACCCTCCAAACAATGTTTACTCAATCACCTCAATATAGAAGCTGAACGGACGGAAACCGTCGTTACAGCTGATCATCGCGCTCATCGGGTTCTTCATCCATCCGTCGTAAAAGTTGCCCTCGCCACGAGCCAGAGACTCCACAAACTCACGCATGGAGTACCATGCCGAAGGACACATCCCTTCTGGCTGCTGGCCGTCGATGGAAATCCACTGCTGGCCCTCCCTGACATTGCAGGCATGTTCAATAGGGTTCTCGTATTTCGCCATCAAATCCTCATAGACCGTCTGGCGAATGGCTGTGATTCGTACTTTATTCATAATGTTTTTATCGTCTTTTGCAGTTCTTCCAAGAACGGCTCTTGTGATTATTCGAACACCATTTCGCCAGAATACGAGATGCGTTCACGCTGTTGAGCCTGTACTTCTATGTCCGAATTACCATTGTCAAACACTTCAATCACATAGAGATAGCTATCCTCGTCGTTTCTCACGTTTATCTCAATATGTCGACGTCCGTTCTTTACCAGCGACTCCCGATAGCTGCCTATGCGCTCAGAGAAATTCAGACCTTTGCCCCCACCGTAAGGCACCTGATAGGCACGTCCGAAAAACGGCAGATAAGAAAACAGCGAATCGTTTCTCACCTCCACCGAATAGCTCGGCGACACGCTCTTCGAGCCTCCCTTCATCGGATACATGTGGTCAACACTAATCTTATAATGCCGCTCCTTCAGCGCGACCTTCACTCTGGCAGCATGCTCAGCAGCCCTTGCAGCCCGCTCTTCAGCCGTCGCACATCCTTCCAAAACCATCACCGCCAACAGCACCACCGCCAATGATAATAATCCCTTTTTCATAATCATTCCTCTTTCGAATCCGTCAGCACCTTTAAAAAGTCGGCAGGGCTGATGACCTTAGGTGTCTGAGGATAATGCTTGAAATTACCTGTAACCAGAAAAGAATCCTCGACACTCAAGGAAACTTCATAAAACACGCGATCATCCTCGTCGGGCATTGATTCAAGGAAAGCCGTCCGCGAAGTCTCAATTCCATGTTCCTTGATAAACGAAATCAAAGCATCGGCAACACCAGGCACGAGCTTGAACTTCGTACGATGAAGCACCTCCTGATATTCTTCAATGATACTGCTTTCGTACAAAGGCGTAAACTCACCATCAAGCAACAGCCTCACAACCTTTGCCGTTGCCGACAACGAATTGTGAGTGATAAGGGCCGACACCAGCACATTGGTATCAATAACTGCGTAAATCATACCTTCGCACTCTTTCTTTTACGCATGTCTTCCCTTGCCGCACGAATCTCCGCGTTGATTTCATCCAGCGAGAGTTCCGGCTCCTTGCTCAACTCTGCAGCACTCCTTTGTTGCATAAACAAGTCCAACGCACTTGGCGAACCCTTGATGGCAAAGGGAATACTGCGACTTCTTATCACCGCCTTCACGAAGATGTTGAACGCCGTATTAGCACTCATACCAAACTGCTCGCAGAGTGCGTCGAATTGCGTTTTCATTTCAGAATCCATCCTGACTGTAACTGCCGATTGTGCCATAATTTCTTATCTTTTACCTGCGTTATGATAGCACTATGCCATCATTTCGCTGGCAAATTTACGGATAATTTCTGATAAAAGCAAATTTTTCAGCAAAAAATATAATATGTCGTTACTGTAAACAAACGGAACGATTCATTTTGTATATGAAAAACCGTTTATTAACTCAAATCATCAATCGAGTTTATAAAACCGACGAATCGAATTAATAAAGAGGGAAAAACACCCTCCGAAATCACAAGATTCCGCAAGCGCATCAAAGCCTTGCGGAATATTGTTTTATTTCCAGAAAGGATCAGGTACTCTGACCTGTGAATAACGGTTACATCTTCACCATTTTCTTTCCGTTGACGATGTAAACACCGGGAGAGAGGTTTTTCCATTCTGCGTCCAGCTGTTCTTTGCTGGCTGAGAATAACAACTGGCCACTTATGGAATATACCTTCACGATGGCCTCACGCTGGGCTTTCATCGGAATCTCGTCAATACCCGTTGTAGCATCATCATCAAAATCAATTGACAACACCCTATTCGATGAAGATGTCGTCATATAAGCTTCAAACGGATAAACCTTTCTCATATCTCCGACGAACCTGCTACCTGCATCATACGAACTGGAGTTTGTTACGAGATTATTCGTAACGTTCAACGGATAAACTGCTGATGATTTCTCAACCACCCCGAATGCAGGTACAAACGTCTTTCCGTTCGATGCAGAAGTCACTACATCGCTTGTCTGATACACTTTTGCATTGGTCGCCGAGAACGTCACGTCACCACTCAGGATATACTCACTATCATAACTTGAATTCTTCGGCATCGAAATGATATAAGGAGTGAAAACAAACCTTGTCGAGCATCACATCGGGGTTTGTATCCAGTTCAGATCCCTCTTTCGGACAGAATCGCTCCCTCATGCGCTGGATGGCGTGTGTGTGAATTTGCACATAATACGGCGGCCCAAAGCGGGTGCCGCGCAGGAAAAACACGTCGCGCAGCCCGTTGCCAAGCTCCACGATGCAATGCTGACGGTGAATCCATTCCTTGTTCTTTCCGGTTCGGCATACGATGGTCAGGTGCCATTTGTTGCCGTTCTTCGACCGGAAATAGTGGCTCAGTTCCGTTTTCTTCTCTTGTTTGCCATACCTCGCCATTTTCTCCAGTTCGGCCATGGCAATCTTCTTCGCCTTGCGTTGCACGCTTTTGTAGTCGTCAAGCAATTCACGCAGGATGTCGTCTTCGTTATAGGCAGGAATAATCATCTCATTATAATTTGGTGTACGGTGCATATGCCTCTTCCATGCGGATGGCAGGGCTATTGTCGTTGCTGCTGCGCGAGGCGGCGACGCATCCACTCCCTGGCCCTGATGGCGATGTTCCGTTGCAGGCACTCGCTGTAAAGCCACGGCTCGCAGCTATGGATGTCGCC
>Ga0310690_10004808_pt1 | contig 18845 bp, 17 predicted proteins | sample AusTroGonzalo_MG_2_FD_207661 | JGI IMG/M metagenome (GOLD analysis project Ga0310690, IMG submission 207661) | Bovine rumen microbial communities from tropical cattle in Woodstock, Queensland, Australia - Gonzalo_04 (v2) (version 2) | ecosystem: Host-associated > Mammals > Digestive system >...
AACCGCCCAAGTATGAAGACCTGGCCACCTCTAAGGAAGTTTTGTTCACTGGCATCAAGGTCATCGACTTGTTGGAGCCTTATTTGAAAGGCGGAAAAATCGGTCTTTTTGGCGGCGCTGGTGTGGGCAAAACGGTGCTCATCATGGAACTCATCAACAACATCGCCAAGGGTTACAACGGCTACTCGGTGTTCACTGGTGTCGGTGAGCGTACCCGTGAAGGTAACGACCTGCTCCGCGAAATGATTGAGTCGGGCATTATCAAATACGGCGACGAGTTCGTCAAGGCCATGGAAGAAGGCGACTGGGACCTCTCGAAAATCGACAAGGAAAAACTCGCCACCTCGCAAGCCACTTTGGTCTTCGGTCAGATGAACGAGCCACCCGGGGCACGTGTCTCGGTGGCTTTGTCAGGCTTGACTGTGGCTGAGTCGTTCCGCGACAACCTGGACGACGGCGTCAGCGATATCCTGCTCTTCATCGACAACATCTTCCGTTTCACGCAAGCTGGTTCCGAGGTGTCGGCCTTGTTGGGTCGTATGCCTTCAGCTGTGGGTTACCAACCTACTTTGGCCACGGAAATGGGGCAGATGCAGGAGCGTATCACTTCGACCAAGAACGGATCCATCACCTCTGTGCAAGCCATCTACGTTCCTGCTGACGACTTGACCGACCCCGCTCCTGCCACTACCTTCTCGCACTTGGATGCCACCACAGTGTTGAGCCGTAAGATTGCCGAATTGGGCATCTACCCTGCCGTTGACCCGCTCGACTCCACCTCGCGCATCCTCGACCCGAACATCATCGGTGAACACCACTATAACACAGCCCAGCGTGTCATCCAGCTACTGCAACGCAACAAAGAACTTCAAGACATCATCGCCATCCTCGGTATGGAAGAACTTTCCGAAGAGGACAAGATCGTCGTTCACCGTGCCCGCCGCGTGCAACGTTTCCTGTCACAGCCTTTCCACGTCGCCGAACAGTTCACTGGCTTGAAGGGTGTGATGGTGCCGATTGAGGAAACCATACGCGGCTTCAACATGATTATGGACGGCGAAGTTGACCAATACCCCGAAGCGGCCTTCAACTTGGTAGGCACCATCGATGAAGCCATCGACAAGGGTGAGGAACTGCTGAAAAATGCCACTAATTAATATTAAGGTGTGATGAAAGTCGAAATCATTTCACCGAGTGCAACATTGTTTGAGGGCGAAGCCACATCGGTCACCGTGCCGAGCAAGATGGGGCCTTTCACCCTGTTGGAGCATCATGCCGCCATCGTCGCCATCCTTGAGGCCGGCAAAGTCACCCTCACCGATGCCAGCGGTCAGCAGCATGAATTTACCATCAAGGGCGGCTTCACCGAGAACCACGATAACCAACTGACCATCTGCGTTGAGTCATGAAAAAAGATGTGCTGACAAAATATCTGGCCGTTTTCCTGTTGGTCTGCCTCGTCTTGGACGGCATCCTGCTCTGCGGGTTTGCCCACAAAGACTGGTGGAACAATTGGATGGTAACTGCCCCAAACCTCTTCATGGTTTTGGGAGCGTTTTATTGCCATCTGATGAAAACGAACACCGAAAAGCACCCTGGCAAGCTCACTTGGTATTATGTCTTCAAAGGCATCAAAATCTTGCTATCAGTAGCCGCCATCGTGCTATACATCTTGTTCGTCAAGGAAAGCAGCAAGGCTTTTGTTATCATCACGGCTTCGGCCTACCTTATTTCCTTGGTCACTGAAACCTTGGTTTACACCCACTATATCAAGAATTTGAACAAAGAAAGCAAAGCATGAAAAATGTTTTTCGTCATATTGCGCTTTTCCTCGCTTTCGCCTTAGCCCTGCTGGCGCCAAATTGGAGCATTGCTCAAGACAGCATCCCAACCACGCCGACAGAAGAGAGTCCTGCTCCAGTCGAGAAATCGGAAAAGTTCGATGCCAAATCGTTCATCTTTGGGCACACCGGCGATTCCTATTGCTTCCACATTACGGAAATCAAGGGCGAACCTGTTTGCGTTTGGCTGCCAGTCATCGTCAAGTGTAAAGGTGGCAACTGGCATTGCTTCTCATCAAAGCATGTCTGCGAGCTGAAAGAAGGCGAGACCTACAACCATAAAGATGCCAATTTCTACATCAACCCCATTAGTGCCGCAAAGTATCCAGGCAAATTGGTGGAACTGAAAGCCGACGGAAGCATCTCGCGCCCGTTCGACATTTCGTTCACCAAGAACGCCTTCGGCATCTTCCTTGTTGCTGGCTTCCTCTTGGCATTCTTCTTGCCCGCCGCAAGGAAATACAAGAAAGACCCGATGGCCAAGCCCACGAAGTACCAAGGCTTGGTGGAATGGCTGACTTACACCGTGTTGGACGGCATCATCCGCCCCAACGTTCCCGAAAAGAAAGTGAACAAATTCGCACCTTATTTATTAACGGTGTTCTTCTTCATCTTCTTTGCCAACCTGTTCGGCCTGATTCCGTTTTTCCCGTTCGGCGCAAATGTGACAGGTAACTTATCCATCACAGTTGTCCTTGCCTTGCTGACCTATTTCTTCGTGAATGTCTTTGGCAACAGGCACTACTGGAAAGACATCCTTTGGCCCGACGTGCCCATCTTCCTGAAAGCCTTCCCCCTGATGCCCATCATCGAGCTGATTTCCACCATCACCAAGCCCTTCGCCCTGATGGTCCGTCTGTTCGCCAACATCCTCGCTGGCCACATCGTCATCATGGTGCTGATGGCCTTGATTTTCATCATCGGAGGCATGTATGGTGCGGGCATGGGCGGCGTAATGAGTATTGTCTCCATCTTCATGACCATCTTCATGACGGCCTTGGAGCTGTTGGTCGCCTATATTCAGGCATATGTATTTACTATATTGTCATCCCTATTCATTGGCATGGCACAACACGAACCTGAACACGAATAAACCAGTAGGGACGCATTGAATGCGTCTCCCGGAACAACAAAAACAACAATAATACAAGACGCATTCAATGCGTCTCTACAACAAGACAATAAACAATCAAACAAATAAACAACCAACAATTCAACATCTAAATTTTAATCATCATGTTATTATCAGTCATCCTTGAAGCGGTATCGTACGTGCCTGGTTTGGCCGCCATCTCCGCTGCTATCGCAGTCATCGGCGCCGCTATCGGCATTGGTAGAATCGGTCAGTCGGCCATGGAAGCCATGGCGCGTCAGCCCGAAGCCGCTGGTCGTATCCAGTCTGGTATGATCATCGCCGGCGCTCTCGTCGAAGGTGCAACACTGTTCGCCATCGTCGTCTGCGTATTGGCCGTACTCGGCTAAAGTCTGGGGCAGACCCCAAGACACGAGACTACAGGTCGGCCCTTCGACAGGCTCAGGAACCTCAGCTTTTACAGAAGTGCAAGGTGCCCAAGCATGTCGAAGGCCCCTCGGTCTCGCGTCAAAAAACGTAATCTATTTACAATCGAAAAACACTGAAAAATGGAACTATTTCTTCCCGAAAGTGGATTAGTGATATGGATGCTCATCGCTTTCCTTATCGTCTTTGCCATCCTCGCCAAGGTGGGCTGGCCGATGATTATGGGTGCCGTTGAAAAGCGCAACGCCCACATCTCCGACTCGCTATTGGCTGCCGAAGAAGCCAACAATGCCCTCGCTGGCATTGAGCAGAAACGGCAAGAAACCATGGCGGCAGCACAAGCTGAGCAAATCAGAATCATGAAGGAGAGCCAGGAGCTGAAGAATCAGCTCATCGAAGAGGCAAAAACGCAAGCCCGCATTGAAGCCGAAAAGATCGTGGCCGATGCCCGCTTGAAAATCGAAAAAGAGCAAGCCGAAGCCATGGCTCAAATTAAAAACGAGGTCATTGCCCTCTCCGTGGACATTGCCGAGAAGCTTCTGCAACGCGAGTTGAGCGACCGTAAGTCACAAAGCGACTACATCGAACAACTGCTCAAAAACAACCAACCCCGCATTGAGGCCTAAACTATGGACAACGGAAGAATATCGGTGAGATACGCGCGGGCACTGTTCCAACTGGCTCAACAGCAAGACTGCGAAGAAGCGGTTTACAACGGCCTGACACGCTTTGCCCACAACTACCTTTTAGCCATCACCCAATTCAATGAAGTGTTGGCTGACCCCATCTTGGCTCGCGAAGAAAAGGTGAAACTGATAGAGATGGCCGTGGGAGAGCCTTTGCACGATTGCTTGAAACAGTTCATCACCTTCGTAGCCAACCAAAAGCGCGAGGACAAAATGTTCCTCATCGCCATGAAATTCATGGAGATGTATCGTGCCAAACACAATATATTGAGTACACAGGTCACCACAGCCACCGAACTGTCCGAGGAGACTTACGATAAAATCAAGGCCTTCATCAAGCAAACTTTTAATGCTGAAGCCGAAATGGATGTCAAGATTGACCCAAGTCTCATCGGCGGCTTTATCCTCGACATTGAGAATACACGGATGGACGCAAGTGTGGCGGGACAACTTAACACGTTGAAAAACAAGTTGAAATAAACAAAAACACTACATATATGGCAAACATCAAACCAAGTGAAATATCGAGCATCCTGCAGATGCAGCTCCAGAGCATGAGCAACAAAGTTCAGTTCGAGGAGATTGGCAAGGTGCTGCAAGTGAGCGACGGCGTGGCACACGTCTATGGATTGGATAAAGTGCAGTCGAACGAATTGGTTGAATTTGAGAATGGCACCATGGGCGTGGTGCTCAACCTTGAGGAAGACAATGTCGGTGTGGTGCTGCTCGGTCCCACCGAAGGCATCAAGGAAGGCGAAACAGTGAAGCGCACTCAACGCATCGCTTCCGTCCTCGCGGGCGAAGGCATGTTGGGTCGTGTCGTGGATGGCCTCGGTCGTCCCATCGACGGCAAGGGTGACATCCAAGGCAAGACTTACGAAATGCCCTTGGAGCGCAAGGCTCCAGGCGTCATCTTCCGTCAGCCCGTGAACCAACCGCTGCAAACTGGTCTTAAAGCCATCGATGCCATGATTCCCATCGGGCGCGGACAACGTGAGCTTATCATCGGTGACCGCCAAACGGGTAAGACCGCCATCGCCATCGACACCATCATCAACCAGAAGGACAACTTCAAGAACGGCGACCCAGTTTACTGCATCTATGTCGCTGTGGGACAAAAAGGTAGCACTGTGGCCAACCTCGTGAAGACCCTTGAATCTCAGGGCGCGATGGACTACACTATCGTAGTAAGTGCCCCAGCCTCCTCCCCTGCGGCCATGCAGTTCTACGCCCCATACGCGGGCGTCGCTATCGCTGAGTACTTCCGTGACACAGGTCGTCACGCCCTCATCATTTATGATGACCTTTCGAAGCAAGCCGTGGCCTACCGTGAAGTCTCCCTGATTTTGCGCCGTCCACCAGGACGTGAGGCTTATCCTGGCGATATTTTCTATCTCCACAGCCGTTTGTTGGAGCGTGCTGCCAAAATCATCAAGAACGACGATGTAGCGCGCCAAATGAATGACTTGCCCGACAGTATCAAGGACATCGTGAAAGGCGGTGGAAGTATCACCGCACTGCCTATCATCGAAACGCAAGCTGGTGACGTGTCAGCCTACATCCCCACCAACGTGATTTCCATTACGGATGGACAGATCTTCTTGGAAACCAGCTTGTTCAATGCAGGTATTCGACCCGCGATCAACGTAGGTATCTCTGTGTCGCGTGTGGGTGGTAACGCCCAAATCAAGTCCATGAAGAAGGTTGCTGGTACCTTGAAACTCGACCAAGCCCAATTCCGTGAGATGGAAGCTTTCTCCAAGTTCGGTGCCGAACTTGATGCCGCAACTTTGGCTATTTTGGACAAAGGCCGCAAGAACGTGGAGCTGCTGAAACAGCCGCAATACACGCCTATGCCCGTTGAGAAACAGATTGCCATCATCTTTTGCGGTACCAATGGCTTGTTGAGCAAAGTGCCTGAAAACAAAGTACTAGAGTTCGAGAAGCAGTTCTTGGACATCATGGATGTGAAGCATAAGGACGTGATGGCTCAACTGAAGGCTGGCAAGATTGATGACAACATCAAGGCAGTACTCAAAGAAGAAGCTTTGAATCTGAGTGAACACTTTAATGCATAATGCTAAATTAGGAATGCTGAATGATTCTTAACCCCTAATTCATCATTCAGCATTCATAATTCAGCATTCATAATTCGAAACAACATGGCATCACTAAAGGAAATACGGGCCAGAATCGTTTCCGTCGCCTCGACACAGAAAATCACGAGCGCGATGAAGATGGTATCGGCGGCTAAGTTGAAAAAAACCGAAGGCATCACGACTCGGTTTTTGCCCTACAAGAACAAGTTGAGCGAAGCGCTCTCTAACTATCTTGGCTCTTTGGAAGGCGAAGTATGCATTCCATTGGCCGAGCGCCGCGAAGTGAAAAAAGTTGCTCTGATGGCCTTCTCGTCGAGCAGTGGCTTGTGTGGAGTGTATAACTCCAGCGTCTGCAAACTCTTTAAGCATGTTTACGACGAGTATGCCACAAAACTTGGCGCAGAAAACGTGATGGTTTTCCTCGTCGGCAAGAAAATCAACGACTACGCCAAAAAGTTCGGCATCAAGGTGGAAAAGCAATACGCGCCTTTGGCCGAGAGCATGTCTTACGACTTAGCCATGGAAATCAGCGATATGATGGTGGAACTTTTCCTCGACCATAAGGTGGACTGCGTTGAGCTGGTCTTCAACCACTTCAAGAACGCTGGCGTGCAAGTGCCCACACGCGAGGTGGTGCTACCGCTAAAATCCGAAATTTCAGAAGAAGTACAAAGCTTTGACTACATTGTGGAACCCAACAAAGAAGAATTCGTCAACGACTTGATTCCAAAGGTAGTCCGCACCAACTTCTACTCCATCATGCTCGATACTCTGACAGCTGAGCACGGTGCCCGTATGACGGCCATGCACATTGCCTCAGACAATGCCGACCAATTATCGCAAGAGCTGAAAATACAATACAACAAGGCTCGTCAGAATGTCATTACTAACGAACTGATAGACATCGTTGGCGGTGCCGAGGCGTTGAATGGGTGATTATTCCCTCACTCCTGATAATACACGCGTTTCACCCTCTGTGAGACGCGTGTCATTATTTCATAAGGAATCGTTTGGCTGGCCTTAGCGATGTCGTTAACATCGTGACCAGCGCCGAAGATGACCACAGTATCACCCTCTTCGGCTTCCACATCAGTCAAATCCAACATGCACATGTCCATGCAGATGTCGCCAACCACCTTGACAGGATGGTCGTGCACATAAAACACGCCATTCCCATTGCCCAACAAACGCGATAGGCCATCGGCATAGCCTATGGGCACGATGCCAATACGCATATCATGCTCAGCATGGCCATGGCGATTATAGCCTATGCTGTCGCCCGCTGGAATGTGCTTGATTTGGTTGATGGTCGTTTTCAACGAAACCACAGGCTGCAAGACATCCTTGTCGGCATCGCATGTAGGCACACCATAGAGACCGATGCCCAAGCGCACCATTTCGAACTGGTACTGTGGGAAACGCGTGATGCCTGCCGTATTTAAGATATGACGAATGACATCAGGAAAAGCCTCAACAATCATCTGGCTACCTTTCTCAAAATTATGAATTTGCTTTAAAGTGAATTCGTCCTCGGCGGGATTGTCAGCCGTGGCCAAATGCGAAAACACACTCTTCACATGCAGCATCGGGTTATCCTTGATGCGACTGATGAGTTCGGGCAACTCGCTGTTAGCGAAGCCCAAGCGGTGCATTCCCGTGTCCAATTTAATATGCACATTCAGCGGGTGCGCCTCTGGCAAGGCAAGGTTTTGCATCGCTTTCTCTATCATTGCCAAATTGCGGAAACTGAACACTTCTGGTTCAAGATGATATTTGATAATATTATCGTAGCTGTTCACCTCGGGACTCATCACCATGATGGGCAGGTTGATGCCCGCACGGCGTAGTTCCACGCCTTCATCGGCGAAAGCAACTGTCAGATAATCAACATTATGGAATTGGAGCACATTAGAAACTTCGAGGTTGCCACTGCCATAGCCGAACGCTTTCACCATCACCATTAGTTTAGTCTCAGGCTTAATTTTCGAGCGAAAATGGTTCAGGTTGCTAACCAGATGATTGAAGTTGATTTCCAGCACTGTCTCATGTGCCTTTTCCTGCAACTCCATACTAATTTGTTCAAACTCGAATACACGGGCGCCTTTCAGTAAGATTGTCTGGTTGTTAAACTTAGAGAAAGAGAAATGAGCCAAAAAGTCAGCAACATTGGGATAGAAATAGCTCTCCATGTCGAATTTTGGTGCCTGACGCGAGATGACTTCACCAATGCCAATGAGCATATCAACCTCTTTAGATTTCAACAGTTGAGCAATCTCGGTATATAAATCTATCTCGTTGCGGCCACTTTGCAGGATGTCGGACAAAATCACCACATGGCGTTTGTGTTGGTGTTGCTGCTTCATCACATCCAAAGCAATGGTCAACGAATTAACATCGGAATTGTAGTAGTCGTTGATGATAGTGCAATTGTTCATGCCCGCCTTGATTTCAAGACGCATAGCCACCGAAGTCAAGGCATGCAGACGCTCAGCAATGCACGACGGGGTGTAGTTCATCAACAGACAAACTGCAATACAATGGATAGCGTTCTCGATGGAAGCATCATCGGCAAAAGGAATGACAAAAGACATTTTTTCACCTTGGTAAGTGCATTCTATTGTCGAGGACTTTTCGCCTTTAGTTACCGAATTCACTTGTAAATCAGCCTCATCAAACTTTCGGCTCCAAGTAAACAATCGAACTTTCCCAATGAACCCCGAACGCATTATAACCTGTTGTATATCAGCATAATCCATACAATACACCAAGGATTCCGCTTTAGAAAACAGGTTCAGCTTCTCCCCCACTTTTTGGGCGCGGCTGATGAAATTCTCGTCGTGCGCCTGACCGATGTTGGTAAACACTCCGATTTTCGGCTCGATGACCTTACGCAGCGCATCCATCTCGTTAGCTTCCGAAATGCCCGCCTCGAAAATAGCCAAATCGTTGTTTTCGCTCATCTGCCACACCGAAAGCGGCACGCCTACCTGCGAATTATAGCTTTTCGGGCTACGAACAATATTAAAATCAGGACTAAGCATCTGGAAAAGCCATTCCTTGACGATAGTCTTACCGTTACTGCCCGTGATGCCGATGACGGGAATGTCGAACTGCCGACGATGGTAAGCCGCCAATGCCTGCAATGCTTTCAAAGTGTTACCGACCACGATAAAAGCTGCATCGGGACAAGCCTCATCCGGCATCCGACTCACCACAAAGGCACGCACACCCTTGTCGTACAAGACTTTGACATACTTGTGTCCATCGTTTCTCGCACTGACAATGGCGAAAAACAAAGCCTGTTGGGGAGTGATAAGCTGTCGGCTATCTATCAGCAAATCAGAAATCTGTATTTCTGTCGTGTTGCCTTGCAACTGTCCGCCTACGATTTCCGCGACTTGCCGTATGGAATAAAACTGGTGCTGCATACGCTACTATTTGCCGCAAAGATACTAACTTTTCCTTGAGATTTAGAAGATGGTTTTCGGCAAAAACGGAAGACTTTATGTTACTCGCTGATCACCACAACATTCTCGTTGTTCAGCCGTACTTTCAACCAGCGTTCGATACGGCTTTCCAATTCCTCATCGATGGGATTTTCGCTGCTGATCATGGCCACAATCTGTTCGACGGGCTGCTCACTGGTTGAGTTCATGACAGACCCTCTTGTCAAACTGAGGCTAGTGATTTCGGGGTACTGCGCAAACAATTCTTTCGAAATGGCCTGGACGGGAATTTCCTTGGCCTTATAGTCGGAAAGCACCAATTCAAGACTGGAAATACTATCGTTCAACTGCTTAATATGCTTGTCATTATGCTCATAAATTCCCCTGACAATTTCGGCTTCGGAAAGTTCCTGACGCATACTGGTGGCATCCTCGTGGAAGATGATTTGGCTACGCGTGATGCCATATTCCTCCGCGCTTTTGTAGATTCTCTGCTTGGTTTCAGGCGTCAAAGTTTCGCCAGCAAGGAAAAGTTCCAGCGTGGACGACTTGCGCGAATAAGTCGCTTTGTAGTCATAGATGAAACATTTGCCCAAATTTTTGTTTTCGGACACCACTTTCTCCGCGTGAATTTTAAAGTTATTCTCCTTTATGACACTGATGGCAGAGATGATGCTTGGCACAATAACAACGAGCAAAATGATATAAAAAGCACTTTTCGGCAGACGACGTTTCTGCTCATCCGACTCCACTGCGGGAAACCTAAAGTACTTCACGGCGAGGAAAGTAGCCAAAGCAATGAAGATACTGTTGATGGTGAACAAATAGAGTGCACCCAAAACATACCCCCAATTCAAGATGGAAATTCCATAACCGACAGTACAAAGCGGTGGCATGAGCGCAGTGGCGATGGCAACGCCTGAAAGCACCGTGCCCTTGTCTTTTCGCGAGATTTCAATAATACCAGCAAAACCTCCAAAAAGGGCAATCAGTACATCATAAATGGTTGGGTTGGTACGAGCCAAAAGTTCTGAAGGATTAGCCAAACTCAAAGGGCTGAGCAAGAAAAACAGCAACGAAGCGATAATACTAATACCCACCATCACTGCAAGATTCTTTAACGAGTCTTTCAGCAGACGGTTGTCTTCGGTGCCGAGACCCAATCCAAAGCCCAAAATAGGCCCCATCACAGGCGAAACCAACATCGCGCCAATGATGACAGGAATGGAATTCACGTTCAAACCCACCGAGGCGATGATGATGGCACAAGCCAGGATGAACACATTGGTGCCCTTGAAAGCAATGTTCTTGCGAATAGAGGCAGTGGCATTTTCGTAGTCGATTTCTTCCGATAGGTAGATGAGAGCCTTGAGATATCGGAGGAGCTTTTGGAAGAAAGTTTTCATTTTTCAGCTATGATTTTAATGCAAAAGTCGGAAAAAAAGTAAAATCGCACAATATAAAGGAGTAATTTTCAAATTCTGTTTGCAAGATTTTCCGAAAAGGACACTCTCATCATCTTTGGAAGATACTTCTAAAAGCAATCAGCATGGGAAAAATCTCAACACGCCCCAAGAGCATGATAATCATGGCCACTACTTTCTGGAATCCCATGAATCCAGCGTAGTTTCCCATCGAGCCGACGGCACCAAAACCTGGTCCCACGCTACCAATACAAGCAATAGAAGCCGAAAGTGAGGTTTTGAAGTCCATGCTAACAGCAAAAACGATTGCGCCTCCCGCGATGATGAGAATGTACATTCCCATGAAAGCCAAGACCGAGATAAGGTTCTCTTCTGTCCTCACTTTCCCGTCAAGCTTTACATTACTGACATTGTTGGCCACCATGAGCGACCTAACCATGCCTTTCAGGCTTTTGATCACGATGACGAAACGGTCCATTTTCATGCCACCCGAGGTGGAACCTGAGCAGCCGCAAACGATAGAGCAAAGCAAGAGCACGCCCATGCTGCCCCTTGGCCAAAGGTTGGTGTCGGCGGTAGCGAAGCCCGTGGTCGTCGAGAGCGAACAGACTTGGAAGGCTGCCAAGCGCAAGGCTTTCGGGAAAGACGCACAATAGCCGCTGAAATACAAGTTGGCCGTCACGATGAGTGTGGCGATGGCAACAAGAGCCAAGAACCATCGGATGACTTGCGTGTTGAAAAGGTTCTTGCGAGTTCGACGGTCAGGCCAAATGGTAGAAAGCATCAGACTGAAGTTGGTGGCTCCCATCAACATGGCAACGATGAGAACGATTTCTACAGCAACATTGTTGTAAAACGCAACGCTCGTGTTCTTGATGCAAAAGCCGCAGGTGCTGCACGCCGACATAGCCAAAGTGGTGGCATCGAACCACGACATCTTGGTGAGTTTCAGCGCAATAGTCGAGGCCGCAGTGATAACGACATAAACGACGAGCATTCTGTAAACAAAGAACTTCTTGCGTCCGCCATAATAGGATTTGGCGAGATCCGACAATTCGGCACTAGCCAAAATGGAATGGCGGTCGTGTTGTGCCGAAATGACCAACGAGACCAGAGTGACAATGCCAATACCGCCAATCCATGCGGAGGCAATGCGCCAGAATTGCAAGCCATTGGGCAAGGCTTCAATGTTGTTCAGGATAGATGCACCCGTGGTCGTGAAGCCCGAGACACTCTCGAAGAAAGCGTTAACGACGGTGAACTCGCCTCCAAACATGAGATAAGGGATGGCACCAAAGACACATGCAGCAATCCAACACCCTGTGACGATGCGATAGCCCTCCTCGACGCTCATGTTCTCTTGCGGCTTGGTGCTGATGATGGCAAAAAAGCCACATAGCGTTGAAGTCATCGCGGAAAACACCAATGGGTTCAAGCTGTCGTCACACTCGTTTCGGAAAGCGATGAATGCAGACAAATACATGAGGAGAGAAACGCCTATCAGCGAAAATCCAGCATAACGTAGGGTTGTATTCCATTTCTTCATTTGTCGTCGTTCTTGAAAAACAGCAACAAAAATATTTTGGCGGTTTTTATGAGTCAATACAATATTATTTATCTTTGCATTGACAAAATCAATAAAGAGATGACGCTACAACAATTGGAATACATCATTGCCGTGGACGAACACGGTTATTTTGTGGCCGCAGCCAACGCTTGCAATGTGACGCAATCGACTTTAAGCCTGATGATTAAGAAATTGGAAGAGGAATTGGATGTGAGGATTTTCAATCGCGACACCCATCCCGTCACGGTCACCGAAATGGGTCGAAAGGTGATTGACGAGGCAAAGATGGCCATTTATCACACCAAGCAGCTGATGGAGCTGACCCGCACGGCAAAAGAACAGTCATCGGGCGAGCTGAGCATTGCCATGACCACAACGGTGGCACCCGTGCTGATGCCTGGACTTTTTCATTACATGCGAACGAAATTCCCTGCAATTCGGCTGCGAGTCGAGGAAATGATTACGGCCACCATCATCGCCAAGCTCAAGAAAGCCGAGGTGGACATGGGCATCATAACCTATCCCGTCAACGACCCAGATTTGCTGGAAGTACCGCTGTACCACGAGCGTTTTTTTGCATACGTTTCCCCAAAAGATGCCTTGTACCAATCGGAAAGCATCGAACGAAAGCAATTGTTGAAGTATCAAGTGTGGACGATGAAGAACGGCGTGAGGCTGTTCGACCGCTCAAAAGTGAAGTTGGAAGAAGAAATTACCTACGACAAGTTGTATGAAGGCGGTCGAGTCGGCATTTTGATTCAGATTGCCAACGAAAACGGTGGCATTACTATTGTGCCAGAGTCGCATTTGCATTTGATGCCCGAGAATGAGAAAGGCTGCATCCGTCCCATCGTTAACCCCACGCCTGAAAGGACCATCGGATTGGCGTTCAGGAAGGATTATGTGCATGAGCGCATGATGAACATCGTCATCAAAGCCATCAAGATCTTGGTTCCGGCAGAGATGATTGACGGGATGATTCGGACGGACTACCTGAAACTATAACTTGGCTTCAACAACCTCGGCGATTTGTTCCAACCAAAGCTGGTCGGTGACATCGAAAGTGCACAAATGCTCACTGTCGATGTCGAGCACCCCGATGACTTCCTCACCTTTATATAAAGGCACCACAATTTCGCTCTTCGACTCACTGCTGCAAGCGATGTGGCCGGGGAATTGCTCGACATCTTCCACAACGATGGTTCGTTTTTCTTTCCAAGCCGTGCCGCAAACACCTTTGCCAAAGCCGATGCGCGTGCAAGCCACAGGTCCTTGGAACGGTCCGAGCACCAATTGTTCGTCGATGACGCGATAGAAGCCCGTCCACCAGAAACGGAAGGTTTCGTGAATCAATGCGGCCACATTGGCCATATTCGCGACGGGGTCGCTTTCACCCTTCACCATCGCCTTGACTTGCGCGAGAAGGAGTTTGTAGGTTTCGTTTTTATCCATAGTTCAATTTGTTTTTACGATGACTTGTGACAATGACGATGACAACTTTTACGATATTAGAGATTCTTTCTATTATTTAAAATGCTCATAATCAATAAATTACTTAGTATAAAAATCCGAACATCCACAGCGGGATACGGTTGCCAAAGCCGACTTCGGTATCATCCACAGCCAAATAGCTGTTCGGAATGTCCTTGATTTGGTCGAATTTCTTTCCCTGCCCTCCGACTTCAAATAAGTTTGTACCGTCAAGCAGGAAGTCGCCTTTTTTCGGCATGGTGAGATTAGCCACCGCCGAGGTTTGGTTGGCAAAGAAAGTCTCCCTGACAGTACCGATTTCGCTCTTGACCGCCAAAGCACGCATGAGATTGGTGTTGTTCAAGTAAATCTTTTCGGGGGCAATCATGTGCTTGTAATCCTTGACATTTTCGGTCAGCAGCAAGGTCAATTCGGCGCGATCGAGGGCATAGAGCATCTTAAGGCAAAGGTCGCGGCTGGTGTCCAATTGCACGGTCAACTTGTTGATATTGGGCATCAGCGGCAGGTTTTGCGCAATCAACATAAGCAACACCTTGGTTTTCTTCACAGTGCTATATGTAACCTCTTCGACAGCGGGCAAGTCGGTATCAATCACCAAGTTGGCGACTTCAGCAAGTTGGAGCAAGTAATCCTTTTTCGCGTCCTTGTAGAAAGGATAATAGCCGCTTTCCAGATAGTTGGAGAACTGTTTCAACACCTTGGCTTTCTGGAACAAGTCGAAAGCAATGTCGATGTGGTATTTCAGAAGGTCGTCCAAGGTGATAGGCTCGGTGGTCAGTACACCCTCAAACTCCATGTATTCACGGAGCGAGAGGCCGTGCAGCGTGTAAAGCATTTGCCTCCGCGACAAATCCACCTTCGAATGGTCAATTTCGAGCATTGAACTGCCTGTATAAACAATGTATAGGTCGTTATAGGTGTCATACAGATTCTTGATGGTGATACTCCAGTCGGGATATTTGTGTACCTCGTCAAGGAAGAGGCGTGTCACGCCGTGCGCGTATTCGTAGGCCACCAATTCTTCCAAAGTGTGCGTCTTAAACCACAAATTATCCAACGAAACATACAACGCCTCGCCTTTTTTCGGGAAATATTCCTTGATGCGTTGCAACAAAATCGTCGTTTTCCCTACGCCTCTGGCTCCTTTGATGCCGATAAGCCTCGTCTCCCAGTTGATCTTGTCATAGAGGTAACGCTTGAATTTCAAGCTAGTAGCCGAAAGTTTCATATAGAAAGCATCGGTAATGGGTTTTACGATGTCGTCTTCCATAATTTCCTATTTTAACGCCGCAAAGATACAAAAAATCACTTTTCCATCTGTGATTTTCTTGAAAAATTCGCTTTTCTATCTGCGAAAATTCATATAAAAATCACTTTTCCATCTGCGAAATTTAGCTTAAAAATCGCATTTCCATCTGCGAAAATAAGACCACGAATCAAACGAAATTTGCGAATATCGATTTAGAAATTTTGCAGCCAATGCTGCGAATGCATACAGAATTCGTATTCATTCGCAACGAAGTTGCAAAATTCTATCCGAGACAATTCGTTTCATTCGTAAAATTCGTAGTTAAGTTTTTGAAAATTCGTATCTTTGCGCTCCTTTTTAATAAGCACGAAAAATGAAAAGAGACATACCCGTACTGCTGCTCACCGGCTACCTCGGCAGTGGCAAGACCACTTTGGTCAATAAGATTTTGAACAATCGCAAGGGCATTAAGTTTGCTGTGATTGTCAATGATATAGGCGAAGTGAACATCGATGCCGACCTGATTGAAAAGGGTGGTGTCGTTGGTCAAAAAGATGACAGTTTAGTCGCCTTGCAGAACGGTTGTATCTGCTGCACCTTGAAGATGGACTTGATCCAGCAACTGCATGACATCATCGTCATGCAGAAGTTCGATTATATCGTCATCGAAGCCAGCGGCATTTGCGAGCCAGAACCCATTGCCCAGACCATTTGCTCTTTCCCCGACATGGCATGGCAGCTCACCAAGGATGGCATTCCTATTTTGGATTGCATCGTGACCGTGGTCGATGCGTTGCGCATGCAGAGCGAGTTTGGTTGTGGCGATGACCTGATGAAGAAGAATCTGGCCGAGGATGATTTGGAAAGCCTTGTTATCCAGCAGATTGAATTCTGCAACATCATCTTGCTCAACAAGGCCTCGGAAGTCACACCCGAGGAGTTGGGGCGCGTGAAGAGCATCATCCGCGCTTTGCAGCCCACTGCCGAAATCATCCCCTGCGACTACGGCGAGGTTGATTTCGACAAAATCCTCAACACCCACATGTTCGACTTCGACAAGGTGGCCACCTCTGCCACTTGGATTAAGGAAGTGGAAGGTGCTGTCATCGAGGATGACGATGATGACGACGACCACGATGAAGATGAGCATGATCATCACCATCATCATGACCATGACGACGATGACGATGAAGAAGAGGAGCATGGCCATCACCACCACCATCACCACGACCACGAGGGTGGCGAGGTGGAGGAATACGGCATAGGCACCTTTGTGTATTACCGTCGCCAGCCGTTCAACATGGCGCGTTTCGATGAGTTTGTGGCGCGCAAGCTACCGAAGAACGTCATCCGCGTGAAGGGCATCTGCTACTTCAAGAACGAGATGGACAACTGCTATATCTTCGAGCAAGCGGGCAAGCAGGTTCAGCTCCGCGATGCCGGTCTGTGGTTTGCCACCATGCCAGCCAACGAGCTGGCCATCATGATGGAGCGCGAGCCTACCCTTCGTCGCGACTGGGACGACACCTACGGCGACCGCATGCAAAAGCTGGTCTTCATCGGGCAGCATTTAGACAAGGAAGCTTTGACTCGGGATTTGGATGCTTGCTTGACACGGTGATCGTTTCGTCACAAAACCTGCAAAACTCGCAAAACACTTTTTGTTGGAAAGCTCACCAACCAGCGGCTTTCTGGCTGCCACCCGATGGGGTTGGCAGCCTCGCTTTTTTTTGAGTTTTATTTGGTTTTGATAGTTTTGTAATGAAAATTTGTATTTTTGCGCTGGATACTAAAGCGAAAACCATGGGTGTGACATTCGACAACGAGAAGCAGATGTTTGTGTTCGACTTTGAGCACGACGGCACTGAAGACATCGTCAACCTAACGGGCAATGGCTATCAAGTGGAAGCCTTCGGAAAATGCTTCTACTATGGTTATGAGTTTTCAGACCAAGTGGATAGCAATGTACGCAGTGCGTTTATCAACTATGTGAAGTTCGCCAAAAACCTTCAGAACAATCCCGACCTGACGACTTTCATCAAAAATGCCATTGACAACTTAAGCAAGAAAATCAATTTGTACAACTACAACCTTGTGGTAATGCCCGAGTCGTCAAGCAAGGTCAACCAATATATGTTGCGTTATATTTATCGTTTTGCCCAGCCCACCTTGCGAAAGATGGAGTTGGTGAAGGTTTTGCCCGCAAACATTTCTTTCGACATGGATGCCTATTCGGAACAATACCTTGACGATGTGTTGGAGGATGGTCGCCCGCGCTACACCGAGGCACAAAAGGCAGAAGCAAGGCAATCCATTGAAAAGATGGTTGATCTTATCCATCAGAAGGACTATTTCACCATTGCCAAGGATGTGAAAAAGAGCCGTTTCCGTCCCTACATGATGGACTTTTTGAGGTTCGCTTCCGAAACAGACGAAAAACTGTGTGCCTCCATTCGCCAGCAGAATGTGCTGATTATCGACGATGTAACCACCAGTGGTTCAACCTTGAACGAGATTTTGAGAACGCTCCGCATCCTCAACGAAGACAACGAAATCACCATTTTCAGCCTTATTGGACGAAAAGATTTGATGGCTGAGGCAGTTTAAAGACTTTTTTCTTGTTGATAACTTTTGAGGCTTTACCCTTGCGAATTGCAAGGGCATTGTCTATTTTTGCCGCCATAAACGGAGTAATCATCTAAAAACGAAAATACAAAAAGAAGTAAAACGAAGATAATCAGACATAAAAGATAGCGTTTGTGGCTATCCTTGACTCTCAATTTCCACAATGTCCTCTTTGAGGGCAATCACATCAAGGATTAGTATCCACAAGCCGTATGTACGGCGTGGAATACTTGTTAGATGTGATGGGCGTGGAAACCCGAGAGTCAAGCAAGAATTTGGTTCCACGCTTTTTATCTATCTCAAAATTATAAACAAACCATTATCAAAAATGCCTACACAAGATTTTAACAGAGAACAACAAAAAGTAATTGATGCTTGCATTAACGATCCTGCGCCAATAACAATTATACAAGGCAAAGCAGGCTCGGGAAAATCATATTTGGTGCGAGAATTGGCTCGCCTAATGAATAATGTCGTCATATTGACACCAACAAATATGGCTAAAACGGTTTATCAATATGCACAAACATACCATTCATTCTTTTATGGGGAATTTGATAATTTGGATGAAGGTTTTCAAAACGCACCTGATTATCATTTTCATAATAATTCTTGGTGTGTTGATAGGGTTAACCAAGCCAAGGTTTTGATATTTGATGAAATCTCTATGGTCCGTTCTGATTATTTTGAAATGATGAACAAAATTTGTCAAGCGGTAAAACGCAGTACATCCCCATTCGGTGGCATTCAAATTATATTGGTAGGCGATATGTTCCAATTACCTCCAATTGTCGAAAATGAGGAAACATTACGTTATTTGATAAAAGAATACAAAGGGGTGTACTTTTTTAACAGCCATATTATCCAAGACAACATCAAAAAGATTAGATATTGTGAG
>Ga0310690_10004809_pt1 | contig 18844 bp, 30 predicted proteins | sample AusTroGonzalo_MG_2_FD_207661 | JGI IMG/M metagenome (GOLD analysis project Ga0310690, IMG submission 207661) | Bovine rumen microbial communities from tropical cattle in Woodstock, Queensland, Australia - Gonzalo_04 (v2) (version 2) | ecosystem: Host-associated > Mammals > Digestive system >...
GTTCATGGCTAAAATATGAATTAAGGCGACCTAATCCATTGGAACAATTCCATAATACGATTGTCATTGTCTTTTTCATACTTTCTCCGTTTTCTTGCTGACCTCTTGGCCAACATATAATTTAGCGTATAATTTTCTCTTGCTGATAGATTTTCATCCAGCTTCCTCTAATAGGGCTTCTGACGGACTTCAATCTATCAACAATATTATTATACATTAATTTTAATTTTTTGTAAATAATTTTTTGAAATTTTTTGCAAATTCTGCTAAAAAAATCAATTTATTAATTAGTTATAGATTTTATCTATAGTCCTATCTAACTCATAATACCAATCTAAATAGCCTGCCATATTGCAAACTGGAATTTGATAATCGTCTTCCATAACTATAAAGTCTTGACAGCCATAGTCATCACAATAAATTGGCCAAGTTTGACCTCTATATTTTAAGAGGCCAACACAAGGAAATTGGTCTTTATATGGTTTGTATGCAGCAATTAATTTATTTTTATAATCAAAGCATTCTTCATCACTTGGAATTCCGCCATCAACATAGTATCTCATATCTTGATACCAGTCAAAGACGATTTCCTTAGCATGTTTCCAAGCTTCAGCTGTTTCATTATAGAATTCAAGAGTTTTTGGTTCTAGTCTTCTATTAATCCAGTCTAATTTGTGTTGATATAAATTAAATAATTGTTCACCAGTTAAATTAATCATAATATATTATACAATTTTTGTAAATAGTTTTTTAAAAATAAAACCCTGAACTTTCGCCCAGGGTTAATATATGAATTTAAGAATTAATTATTTTTTGCTAACCTTCTTACCTTTTTTAGCTTTTTCTTCTTTTTCCTTAATTTCATTTATTTCATACCCGAGGGCACGAGCGATAGCAACGTCATCTCCTTCAAAGTCTTCAGTTGCTAATAAATCAATACCATTGTCAACATATAAAGTAGTGTCTGCTGCAGCATCAATACTTGTAACAATACGTTCAAATGGATTTTTGTCCTCTGTTGCAAATAAAGCACCTCTTGCAACATCAGAACCAGAACCAATTGTAAAATATCCTTCTATTTCGGATACACTAAAGTCATTCCAAATCATCCAAGCTCTATCTTTATAAGCAAAGATAAAAGAGTTTGGCATTAATTCACATGAACCACCATCTGGAATATCAACATTAATACCATTTTGTTTTAAACCAGCAGCAATTGTTGGGACTAATGAACAAATAATAAAATCAGTAGAGACTTCTTGATTTTCTGGAATAAGATTTTTGTCAATAATATTCATATATTGAACAATTTGGGAGGCACGAGCAGAACCAACAGAGCCCATAATAGCTCCTGGAAGTTCTGTAACTGGCCAAATCTTTGTATTTGTATGATCTTTAGAGTCTCCAACGCTAACTTGTTTGTCTGCACCTAAGACAATTCTATTTTTTTCTTTAATTGCAATAACTAATGACATGTTAGCTCTCCTTCTAATTTAATAAGTCTGCCATAGCGGCAGTTGCAGAACGCTCAGATTTAACTAAGTGGACGTATCCAAATAATTTCTGACCCACAAATCTTTCAATAAGAGTTTCAATACCCTTTGATTTCTCAAAAGATGCTTTATCTCTTTGTCTGTTGTCAGCATCAAGCCAGACTTCGCTGCCTTCTGCTGCACGCGCAATAATTAATTGTATATGTTCTTTTGTCAAGTTTTCAGCTTCAGAACACATAATTAATGTATTATCAAAATTTCGACCTCTTAAAGACTGTAATGGCTCAACAACAAGAGTTCCCTTGTCTAACATAGTTCTAACACTGTGTTCACCAGCATGATCAATAAATGGTCCTAAGAATGGCAATAATTTATCAATTACTTCGCCAGGTAAGGCGCCTAAATCTTTTGTATCCTTAACATCAACATTATTTCTAATCCAAACAATTCTTTCAAATCGTCCAGCTTTTAAAGCTTCTAAAGCTGCAGAGACTAAAATTAATGTTTTACCTGTTCCCCAAGTTCCTGTTAATAATTTAACAGTTTTAGTTGGGTCTTTCATCAAGTCAAATGCGCAAACTTGTTCATCATTCCTTGGAGTAATAACAATATTTTTACCTTTAGAGTATTTTCTTGTGCTTGACTTTTGCGGTTTTTCTTCCTTTACTTTTGGTTCTTCAAGTGGGACTGGAGTCATATCTTTGACTGTTTTGATTGCTCCACCTGTGAATTTTCTTAATTTGCCTTCTTCATAACAGTAGAAAGTCGTAGACCTGTCTTCTGTCCTGACAATTAAGTATTCATTTTCTTTAAGTTGAAATGGAATTTTACCCTCGGTATATAGGGCAAGTCATTCATCAGAATTGGGATTCCATCTTTTCCAACCAGTATAAACTGATTCTGCCATATAAAATCTCCCTTACTGATAAACTTGACTGCTATGTCGGTGCATCGCACCCTAAATAACTTTGCAAGTTATCATTTAATTTAGCTAATAGCCCTAAAGAAAAAGCGTCGATTTTACTCGACACTATTTTGTTTCGTCAGCTTTTAAGAGTTTATCAACTAATTTATTTTGGACAGCTAATGTATCTTTTAATAAGCTATTTTCTTTCTCTAAAGCTGCAAGTCTTGAATTGGCTTCATTAACAACACCTTGGAATTGTCTGACTAATTCGTCATATTGTTCAATAGGAACTGTTTTTGGAGCCTCAGCTTGTTTTGGTGCTTCAGCAACTGGAGCTTCAGCAACCTCTGGATTTTCTTTGGCCATAAAAAATTTCCTTTCAATAATATATTATACGATATTATTTTTGTATATTTAGCGGTTAATATACTTTTACAAATATACTAACCGCTGGTAAGAAGGATGTTCGTCTCACTTTCCAGGTAGCGAGCTTTTTGCTTGAAGGAGCAAGGACACATTAGCACACCCTACGTGCAGGGTAATTAATTTAGCAAATAAAACCCGCAAGCCTTAACTTACGGGTTGCATTATGAATTTAGCTAATAATTTTAGCTAGGCTAATGAAGCTCCTGAAGCAAGAGCAACAAGCTTTTCAACGTCATATGGACGGATAGCCTTTTGAGCCTCTGTTGGGACATAGTTAGCGTCGAAGACAACATCAGCTTCTTCTGGAGTTGTGACGATTTCACTTGCTCTATATGTTGCAACTAAGCCCATATTTAAGTCTAAGCAAGAAGTACCTAAGTATTTCATTACTGTATCTTTCATATCGCCAGAAACAACACGGCTTTCGGAGTCAAGTAACATATTGAAGATAACAACTTCATCAGTAGTTAAGTCAATACCGAAGGACATAAATGCTCTTGTATCACCTTTAACATGAATTTTTAATTCAATGTTCTTTGGGTCCCAAGCTCTTGTATTAATGTTCTTCTTATCTTGATAACCACAGTAGATTTCACCACTGTTTAAGTTAGAGCAGAAACCATGGAAGGTTTGAATGACGTATTTAACGCCTTTTCTCTTTAAACCTTCTAAATCAATATCATAATATTCTGTTCCGGTTGGGCTTGTGACGTCACCAGAGAATAAGATACTGTTGGCGTATGGCTTATTGCTGTAGTTGAAGAAACCCATTGTTTCAACATTACCCTTTTCATCGATGACGACTAAAGAAGAGTCAATGTCGAAAGCATGTTCCCAGTGAACAAATGTTCTAACATGGGAGCCTCTGACTGGAATTCTAGAACCTGCTGGTAAAACATCGATACCTTTGCCAGAAGCAGAAGTATTGACTGGGACACCAACTTTGAAGAAGTCTTCAGAAACATAGACTTTGCCTAATGTTTCTTGAGCTCTATAGCCAGCCTCGATTTGAGTAAATGTAGCATCTTTAACCATCTTACGAGTAGCTTCGTTTAATCTAGATTTTCTCCACTTAGCTTCGTATTCAGTTTCTTTGTGCTTTTTAACTAATCTATTCTTTGTGAAAGCAAATGTACGGTTTTGACCGTTGTCTTCCATTAAAGTAGTAACAAATTGATATAAAGCAATTGGATTCTTTGCTGGAATCATCTTAACGATTTCTAATGCTTCGGCTGGGTTAGCTCTAGACATTAAATATTTGATATTTCTTTCAAATAAAGAACCATTAGCAGCGTAAACTTTAGCTGCACCTAAGACATCACCTGCATCAAGTTTAGCTTGAGCTGCCTTGTATGGAGAGCGATCATTAGATGCTTCTTTAACTTTACCTTGCGCGCCAACCTTTTTAATTAATGTATTAAAATACTTAGCTTGCTTTTTGGACATTGGGCAATCTTTAACGTATGGGATAGCTTTTCTGATTAAATCAGCTGTAGCTTTGTCTAATGTTAATTTAGATTTTTCACCACAACGAGTGACAGAAATCTTAATTAAGTCTTTCTTGAATAAGAAGCGAGCAAAGCTTGGGTCTTTATCAAGTAAAGTAATAACGTTATCGCCGCAACGAATATCAGCATCTTTGTAATAGCCATGTTCATATAAGTAAATGAATTCATTAAATTCATCTAAAGACCATGGGCGCTTGTAATCACAATAAGCTTTAACGATGTCAGCTAAAACAACATCAGCTTCGTCAGATGTTAAAATCTTGAATTCACGAAGTTTGATTTCTTCACCAACTGGATAAGATGGTAAGTCCTTTTCAGCTCCGAATAAATCGATAGCAGAGTTTGCTTCACCGTAAGCTAAGAAGTATGAAACAACTTGGTTAACAAAAAGTTCACCTCTTGTGTAATACTTAGTATCTTGAGGATTTTTATAGAAAGATGCTGGAACATCTAATCTAAATAAATCAGAGATTTCTTGGACAGACTCTGCGCTTAAACGTTCTGGTCTATCGACGATAATACCAAAGTTAGCGTAAAGGAATGCATTGTAATAAGCAACTTTTGCTTTATCTTCTAATGCAATTGGAGCTTCCAAGAGATAATGTCTAGCAATCAAGATTTGTTGTAAATTGACTGTGTTCTTGGATGGAATAGTTGTGTTACTTAAACGGTTAAATTGTGTAATGTTCATAAAGAACCTCCTAAAAAAATAAATAAGCAGCCTCGTGACTGCCAGTTTGCCTAACAATACTAAAGCTGCTTTAATATTTGGTTTAACTGGCCTGACTATAATGTACCATTCTGTAGATTTTAGAAATAAGTACAGGCTCTCGAATTTGTGAGTGGTATGTTTTACTCTTTCACGCTCAGGTAGGGTGTTATACCAACGCTCACATAATTATTATACGATAAATTTTTTAATTTTGTAAATACTTTTTAAAAAATAAATAGACTACAAACAGTATTTGAACTGACTAATGCGGCCGATTCTATTAACAAACATTTGTTAGATAGGCGATATCGCTATCGCTTAGGCTGAAATAAGCACAGTCTCCGCCTCTTTTGCTTGCAACTAACTGCTTCGCAGTACCCTGGATCTCCTCTAACTAATTTAATCGGGCATTGCTACAAGTCGTACCGCTCGAGGCAAATACTTTTTTGTTTGTAGTCTATCTATGGAATCGGAACTAACTTGGCTAATTTAAACTTTCAATGTTTTGCGGAAGAAATAAGTATAGTTTCTCTGAGGAGTTATAAAGCCTAACCCTCATTGGATGCCATATAATTTAGCGTATCTTTTTTAATTTTAATAAAAATCTGCTTCTGTAACATCGGCGATTATCTCTGTCATTTCGACAATTTCATTAGATAATCTATCAATTTTCTTAGTTATTTTGTTTTCTTTAATTTCTAAAATAGAAATTAACTCTTGTATCTTTTGGTAGTCTTTGCCAAGCGCTGATTTATATTTTTCTGCCCTATTTAACTTACTTATAAGCTCGTCAACATATTTACGCGCTTTAACATTTAACTCTAACTCTACTTCTGGATCAAGCATTAATTTTCCCTCTCTAATAAATCTAATTTTGCTTTTTCTGCTGCAAGTGTTGCTTCACATTGTTCAATATCATTATTGATTTGAACTGCTTGCGCTTTTAATAACTCTAAAGATGACTCAAGTTCTTTGACTTTTGTTCTTTGAACTCTACGTTTCATAATGAGTGTTTTTCTATCTGCTCTTCTTGTACGCATTGCTGTTGACCTCCTGTTATATTAATACTATACAATAAAGCCCGATATTTTTTGCTTACCGGGCTTTACTTTTTTCTAATTTTCTGAAATATACTTTTCTCTGAGAGAAATTATATCAGTTTTGTATGGATAAGACTTAGTTTCCTTGTCCCTATCAGTATTGAAAATCTTTCTACACCAGCCATAGAACTTATTAGCTCCAACAGTAGTTAATGCGCCTGTTCTACCATAATAACCAGCTCTTAAAGTAGCATCAGCTACACCTCTCATGAACTTCCAGAAAGTATAATAGCCTGTCTTTAACTTGGTCATAAAGCCAGAAGCATCAACAAAGACGAAACCTTCGATATATTCGCCGTTAAGCTTATAATCTTCGTCTTGCGCTTGCATATATAAGTCTCTAAATTCTTCCCAAGTCTTTAATGTGTAAGCTAACTTCTTAACTGGACAACCGATAACTTGGGCATAAATCTTTAATGTTTCATAATCAACAGCCTTGAATGTTAAATTATTATGAATAGCATCAAGTAAAACTAATTTTGGTTCATTATACTTAATGATATGTGGGTCATGTTCTGGGTCACAACATTCAAAGACTAATGAAAGTGGAATACTTGGGCTGCTATAATATTCACGTAAGAAGTGTAAAATATTATCTCTATAAGGTTCTAATGCTGCCTTAATATATTCAACATAATCACCCTTATTAGTTGACTTAGAAGCAATGAATAAATCATCATTATTATAGTCATAAGAAACAACTGCTAAGAAACCATTTTCCTTAACATAAGCAGAAACTGGGAATTGTAATCTACTCTTTAAAGCAACTAATTCAGTTTCTCTAACTTCACCAATTCTGAAGAACTTTTCATAAGATCTTGCCATAACCTTCTCATTCTTAGTATCTAAGAATAGGCCACGTGCTAAGATTGTTTGTCTGTTCCAGTTGGCAGAATAGAAAGCTTCTCTTGTAAAGTTAAATGAAGAAATATCTTGACCTAATTTCTTTTCTGTAACGAACTTATTATCTCTTAAATAAATAATTGCATCGTGCACAGTATCAACCTTAAAAGTTGTAGTATCTACATCTTCTGTAATTGGTTGGCAGTTATCTAATTCAACAACTGTAAACTCTGGTTTTCCATCACAGACTTCATTTGTAGTTAATTCAACAATTCTTAATTTGCCACCAAATTCAACTTCGCCTTCTAAGTTATAAACTCTGTCAGCAATTTGACATGGGTCATTTTGAGTATTTCTGTGACCATGAATTAAGTATTGATTTTCCTTAGACTTTAACATCCAAGTGTCAGCAATTTCTTGATAATCATTATATTCACCAACACCATTAATAAATGCATGAGTTGGAATGAAAACTGGGTTTGTAAAAATACCTGGAATACCACCATGGCATGCTAAAATCTCAACCCCATGATACATGAAGTGAGACATTTGTCTAACCTTACGGTAGAACATACGAGCCATCTTTTGGTCGAAGCCACCTAAGATTAATTGGCCCTTAGTCTTATCTTCAAATTCCTTAGACTTTGCTGGAGCATCATTACCGTAGTCTCTTAAATGTCTTTCATGATTACCCTCTAAGAAACAAACATTTGGCTTATCCATAATAGAATATAACCACTTCATTGTTTCAGCATTTTGATTGCCTCTATCAACATAATCACCTAAAAAGATGTATTCAACATCATCTTGTAAACCATTCTTGAAGTCTGGATATTGCATTAAAGTATCATAACAACCATGAATATCACCAATGAAAACAATCTTTCTATAAGAAGATAAATCTAATGGCTTTTCCATGATCTTATCTAATTCGTCTGGCTTAATAACTTCAACACGACCTGGAACTGGTTGAGTAGCAAAACGAGCATAGATATTTCTAATGCCGTCTTCTGGAACCCACTTTTCTTCTGGTCTCATTTTATTTTGTTCTAAGCATTGTTCAAGTGGAACACCTGTAAAATCAACAACATAAGTTCTATAACGATACATATCCGCTAAATCCTTGTATTGTTGAATATCCTTAGTCTTAGAACCAGTAGCGTCTAAAACAGTTAATTCGCCGCGAGACATTCTATATTCAAGTAATTCAAAAATTACTTTCCAAGTCTCTTGTTCTGTTTGATGGTTTCTAGCAATAGCAAAAGAACCATCTGCTTTTAATTCACGGGAAGAACATAAAACCCTGATATCATCTGGGCATAAAGTATAGGGAGCTAAACCATTCTCTCTGACCCAAGTTGACTTCCCGCAACCTGGTGCTCCTCTTAGGACCAATAAAGTTCTCATCTGTAACTTTCTCCTTTTTAATCTAGTTTATTATACAATAAAAAAGACGTTCGTAAACGCCTTTTTTAATTTTTGGGTTATTTTTAATTTTTAACCCGATTATTTACCTAAGTTTTCGAAATACTTTTCTTTTTCTTCATGGCTTAATTTAACAAACTCATTGAAGTCATTGTAAGTGGTATTTCTTTTGCCTTTAGCTTGACAAGCTTGTTGCCAAGCTTCATAGTTGTAATATTTGCTAAGTAAACCTGCATCTGCTAATGCTTTTCTAATTGTAGAGCTCCAGCAGTGAAAACGATGGGTTTTTGGGCCATGTTTTTTCTTTGGTCCAGCGCTTGCAACTTTTTTACCTTTTCCTTTTGCCATTTTTATTCTCCTTTACTCTCAATCCAATTCAAATGGATTAATATCATCTGAAACTTCCTCTACTGGCATGGCGAAGTCGATAATCATAGGTTGTAAATCATGATCATCAAAGCTTTCCCAACCATCTGCTTTTACATCAATTACGAAATTATCTCTACCTTCAAATAGCTCACTATACTTATCCATAAATGCATTAAGAGCAGCATCATCGCTCCAATCACTTCTATCTTCAGGGCTTCTCTTTAGCCACTCTTCTCTTGCAGCTAAAAGGATTTTTGCAAATTCTTCTCTTCTTTCAGGTTTAATTAATTCTAAAATATTATCTAAGTCTTGCTTTCTATAGCCCTCTTCTAGGCCTTCATTAATATCATCTTCAATTGGTGTAGGTTCCTCAGCAACAGGGTCATCCGCAATTCTAATTTTATCTTTAAGCATTTCTTCGCCTTTAACTTTTTCTTCCGGTGTTTGAAGGTCAGTTCTTTTTTCTTTATATATTCTTTCAAAGTCGGAATCTAAAAATTCACCTGTTTGTAAATAATATAACTCACAGGCTCTTTGCCATAAAAATTCTCTTGGTTCTGTATCAAGTTGGAAATCCCAAGCTGGGCCTTCTTTGTTAGGATTTTTAATCTTATCAATTAATTTTCCCCAAGTAAGATCTGCAGGAATATCTTTAATTTGAAATTCAGTTGGGTGTTCTGCCGCAAGCCAATCTTTGACATGGGCTTTCATAACTTCATTTGTTTCAAAATATTCTACAGTTGTTTCATTATGTTCTTTTGGCCAAAGTTCTTCAGTTAATATAAATTTTTCCATATCATATAATTTAGCAAAAAATAAAAAAGACCTTATTTATAAAGTCTTTTAAATGCTTGTTCGCAAGTTATTTTATGCTTTTTAGCATATCTAGAAACTTTGCGATTATAGTAATAAGAATAATTTATATTCCCTGGATAATTATTATTAGAAGTAGCTGTGCTATCATAACTTGTTGGTAATTCTATCGCAGTGCTACTTGGGTCAGAATTATGCTGTTCTTGCACAACTTTATCTAATATACCAGTAAGTTCTATCTCAGTAATATTGATAGGTTGAACTGCTGTATTATTTTCCATATCTTTTACTCTTATTCCATTCAATTAGTTCTTCAAGAGTCATTGGCACTAAATCACAAACATCAACACCAACATTAAACGCGTGATCACCAAGATTGAAATCTAATGGGTGGTGTGTTCCGTCTGATTTATTAGAGTGAACGTGACCATATAAGTGATAAGCACCATGATGCTTTTTATTCCAAACTGCAATTGGATAGTGGAATAAACAGACATGAACTTTTTCACCATTTACAGTATCATCTAATTCATGATAAGCTTTAACCCAGACTAATAAACTTGGGTCAAACTCTTTTCCATATAAGAAGGCATCATGATTTCCCTTAACAAGAAACTTCATACCATTTAATCTTTTTAAAAAATTATTCGCACGTGAACCTTTTGTATCAAAACAAAAATCACCTAAGATATAAACTTCATCACCTGGTTTTACTTTCGCATTCCAGTTTTGAATAAGCGTTTCGTTCATTTCATCAACATTAGCAAAAGGACGAGCTTCTGGCTCGAATTTTAACATGTTTGCATGGTCTAAGTGTAAATCACTTGTATAAAACTTCATATCCTTTCAATTCCTTTCTTTAAGTATTATCCCATTCTTCAAATAGGACAGAATTTTTAGTATCAGTGTCTAATACTGCATCATAATAAACGCCATCTACTTCATTATTAATATGAATAATCAAAGTATATGTTTTGCCTGTTCTTGACGAGATAATCGCTAAAACTTCTTTAGCTTCTTCTTCAGTCAAATGCTCAATGTCTTCGACATATTCATCATTTATTAGTCTATCGATTAGTCAATCAAATCTACTACTCATCTTTCTGCGCCTCCGCACCAAGTTTAGCAGATTTTTCTCTGCTATTATTTAGAATATCAATAGCTAGTGGCACATGCTTTGGCAATAAGCCTTCATAAAATGTAGTAAGCACTTGATGTTTTGCTAATTCATTTGAAAATTCATTTTCGTCATCTAAGATAACATAGCTCTCAACTTCTGGATGTCTACTTAACCATTCTCTAATTTCCTTATCACGATCATGTAGCTCTTTTGTCCTGTCAACAAATTCAAGTCCTACATTTCTTAATGCATTCTTTACATCATTTCTTGATTGTGGAAATAAGCGCCAAGTAGAAGATAAAACAATTTGAGCGCCAGTGGCATCAACTATTTGTTTTAAGCACTCTAAATGATTTTTAGCTGGAAGGTCATTTTCCTTTTCTAAAATCGTAGGTGCATCATTCAAAACTCCGTCAATGTCTAAAAATATAATTTTCATTTTATCCTCTTGCAATTTTGCTAACTAATGACATATCAACCTGTCCTGCATAATTAGCCTTAAAGTGCTTCATAACGCTTGGAATTGATTTGTCCTCAAGTTTGTCTATAATTGTTTTAATTTCATCTTCTGTGAGTTGTTTTGGAAGATACGAGGCAATAGCAGCAATTTGTCTAGCAATATCTAAAACCTTAGTTTGATTACCAACTTGCTTATAGCCGGCTCTTTCATCATCCAACTCTTTTAATGTTTTTTGAATTAAACCAAGTAAATCTTTATCACTGATTTCTTGGCCCTTAGCTTTTAATTCAATAGCTAAGTTATTGTATTTTGTAATTAAGACAGAATATGCGCTTCTTTTAGATTGGTCTCTGTCTTTCATTGCTTGTATATTTGCTTTTTTAATTTCATCAATTAACATAGCTATGTTTCCTTTCTTTTAGTCTTTAAAAAATGCGTCTTGATATTTATCCCAGGTTAATCCACCAACATTACCTTCTAATTCTTTAGAAGTTGGTTTAATGAATTCTTCGTCAGTAATATCAAATCTGTTAATATCCTCTAAATAAAAGTAATCTTCTTTACCAGAGCTTAAAACTGCAATAATATGGTCCTTTGGAAAATTACTGTATTTGACTCTAACAGGCCAAATGATATGTTCTTGACCGCTTTTATATTCAATTTTTAGTCTCATACTAGTTTTCCTTATATTCTGGTAAGCCTAAAATCCTTTTACAAAGATTATAATTTCTATTATTTTCATCAGTGTCTGCCTCATCAAGAGGTTTACTCCAGCTAGCATCTTTTTCTAAATAACACAATTCAATTAAAACATGCTCTGGGATTTCACGATGGAAAAACATATCTGGATGTTCTTGGACCTTTGTGTGTTTCTTCATGTATTCAATAGCTTGTTCAAGTTCTTTACTTGTTGCAGCTTCTTGCTTAGAAGTAACTTCATTAATAAAGTCTTTTAATATATCAAAAGCAGCATTTGCTTTTGGGTCATGTTCATTATAAGCATCAACTCTGAGCTTTAAATCCCAGAGAGCAGATAAATATTTATTCATCGATAACCTCCCTTGTAGAAACGATAACAGTCTTTCTATTAACTTCAATTTCTTGGCCGCAACATGGGCAGGTAATCCAAGCAAGTGGATTATTAATATCTCTACTTAATTTTTCAAAGTCTTCAACTTCACATTCAAAGATGCAGCCACAATTTCTGCAGTGAATTTCATAAATAGTAGTTAATTCTCTACTTGGATTTCCGTCTTTAATAATTTTAATCATTAGTCATTACTCCTGACATCTAATTTAGAAACCAAGCTATTAACAGTATCATTTGGATAAACTGTTCCAAAAAGTGTTTTTCTTGGCTCATCTTTCTTTTTAGCAGCCTCTTCGGCTTTCTTTGCATCCATTTCTGCTTTTGCTGCTGCTTTTTCAGCATCTGTATATAAGCAGTAAGCCTGTCTTAAAGCTTTAAAAGCTTCATCTCTCAACTCAGCTGAGTTATAATGGATAGTAATTTCATCTCCATCTTCAAATCTAACATAGATATAATACATTTTTTTCTTATCATAATAATGAAAACGTTGGACCTTAGTTAAATCAAAACAGGTTGTGCCTAACATAATCATGGACTTTGGACTTGTCCTAAATAAATCATCAAACATTATTGTTCTTTCTCACTTTCTCCTGTAAATTCATCAGGAACTGGGTATACTGTTATACATTTAGTGCTTGTTGATGCAAACACAAATATGTAACCTTGATATAATTTAATCCTTTTATGAGGATTTCCATATTGCTTTTTAGCAATATAAGCTTGTAGAGGGCTGGGCTCCATATTTCCAGCAGAAGTTCCAAATCGAGAAGCTTGTTTCATCATTTCTCTGGCTTTCTTCTTGCCCCAGCCGCATCTCTCTGCTGCTCTTAAATATGAATGGTCGGTATTAGTCGTTTTAACTCTGCTCATAATTTCCATCCTGTCTGTCTACATAACAAGCAAAGTAGCCGCTCAAATATGTCATATTCCAGCTTGACTTAGCTAATAAATCAATTTTTCGTTCCCATTTACCTTCCATGCCATAGCGGCCGATAATATAGTAGTCAAAACTTCCATCTTCATAAGTCTCTTCAGTTTGAACTCTTAATTCTTCAATAACTAAATATACTTCTCGGTCACCATAAGCATCTTTAAGAACTTTGGAGAGAAATTTTTCTAAAACTGTGACATTAAGATTAATTTCCATTAGCCTCTCCCATTAACAGCGAAGTAAATCATCATTACAATAAATACTACAATAAATATTGCACCCGCGATGGCTAATGGTAACCAGAATGGAAACCAAACCCAGAACCAACTAAATGTAGCAGGCAATACTCCAACGCATTTTAATACTAAGAATACAACCCAAACACTCCAGCTAATAACTCCAAAGTCTGATAGGCCCCTACCACAAACTTTGCCTGTGTTTCTCGCATCTTCTCTTTCAAACATAATTAGTCTCCCTTCTTTGGTTCTTTTATTTGTTCAATTTTTTCTTCAAATTCTCTTTTTTCACCCCTTGGGCGTTTAAGCTTTCTAGTATGCTTCCAGAGAATTTCATTGGTATTATAATCTAATTTCATAATGCACCATTCACCAAAACATTCGCCTGGTCTAAAAGCATAGCGATAACCACTAAAATAAGAATAAGAATCATGCCATTCAATATAACCGTGTCTGACATCAATATCATTTTCTGCTAAGTATTTTAAGAATTCTAATAAACTATGATAAACTTCATCAGCAGTAGCATCTCTTAAAGAAGTATTAATACCACAAACAATTTCAGAAACAACAGCGTAGCTACTATCTTCTTCAACGCCAATATGTTCATTTAATTCTTTATAACTCCATGAATCACCCCATTTAGCTGGAAGAGAACCATATAACTTATCAATTGCGTTATGATAATATTCATATAAACATGGGTGAATAAAACCGCCTGAAAAACAACTAGCGTCTGTTCTAATTTGGTCTAAAGAATATCTAAAACCTAATTCGCCTTGTGGAAATAAATCAAAAGCTCTTTCAATAATTGGTTTTGCTCTTGGTAAAGAATAAATAGCCGTGCCGTCAAACTTAATACAACGTTTTTGCGGGTAGACTTCAAAACCAAACTCATTTTTAACTTTCTTTTTTGTATAGTCTGGAGTAGTTCCAGCAATTGGCGCACCAAGCTTAAATTGTTCTTCTGGGTAAGGTAAATAAACAGCTTTATGATAAGCAGTTCTATATTCTTCTACGGCTTCGTCATAAGCTTCTTCTGTTTCATAATCTTCTTTTTCTGGGTGTTTTAAATTAAAGTTTTTGTCTAATTCAAATGGTGAGCTATCAAGCTCTAAACCGCCCCTGACATAAGTCCATTCACTCATTACTTAATATTTCTCCCTTGGGTAATCAATCTAATAATACTTCTGTATTCAACAACTTTTTTCCAAGCTTCATCATAAGTTAAGTCAGCAAAGTTAGTATGTTGTAGAGCATCTTTATCTTCAAAAAACTTTTTAAATAAGTCTTCATTATATAAAATATCACTCTCGATATTTTTATTATCATTATAGATTTCAACGGCATCATCAAAGGAAATATGAGCAAAATAAGCATTTACAGCTGCGTCTAAAGAATTAAATTCATCTTTACCATATTTAAAAACGCCTGGAATGCCATCTTCATCGAATGCTCCAAAATCTTCCCAACCAAATCTAAGAGTATACATTACTCCTCATTCTCCTTATTATAACGCTTGCCACCAATACACTTTTTATTTCTTACACGCTTGTCAGCAATAGCCCAAGTAACTACATCTGGAATTTCGCCGCAAGAAACCATATTATTATAGATACCTCTACACCAAGGACAATCTTTGCATGTCTTATTCATTATTCAAAGTCCCCTCTAATAATCAGTTAAAATAATAACATTAGAGTAGTGTCTTTTATTAAATCTTCTTAATTTAAAAACATACTTCTCGCAATCAAAATAATATTTACTAAACTTTTTGATTGCCCCTTTAAGAGACCACGCTCTGCATAAAGCAACATCATCTGTAAAATTATGGCCTTCCATGGCATTTGCTCTTGCATATACATAGATAAACATTATTCGAAATCCTCTTTGTTTAAAACAGTAACAGGTCTATTGTATTGATATGTACCTGGGAGTGGTAAGCCTGGAATTTGAGAATCATTAACGATACATTCAAATTTGCAGTTGCCTTTTTCATCTAAGTATTCTGGATTACCATCTGCCACACCTTGATTATAAATAGCTGTAGCAGCTTTACAAATCTTATGCGGATCAGCTTTAATAGCAGAAGTTTTAACTAAAATATGATAACCACCTGAAGTATCAACAACAACATAATTACCCTTACCAAAAGTTTCATTGAATAATTCAGTTAATTTTCTGTAATATTTACCATAGCAATCAGCTCTAACTTTTGCAATAGCTGCTTCTCTTTGAGCTTGTTTTTCATCATCAAAAACATCTGGCCAATAACCAATAGCATCAAGACCTTTACCTAAACCAGCTAAATCGCCTTTTTTAAACCAAGCTGGGACGTCAACATCGAAATCCATCCAATATCTGCTACCTTTTTTATTGGCTTTTAAATGCTTGATTGTGCTCTCTGCATTACCAAACCATTGATAGCTTTGATAATTATCACTTGTTGTTTTTCCGTTGAGCATAGCTTTTGTAATAGCTTCATTAACTTCTAAGAATTCGTCAATAAATGCTCTACAAACCTTCATATCGTCGCCTGGATTAACATAGAAAATAACTGCTAATGTTTTACTTGGAATTGGATTACCTGTTGATGTAGTATATGCGCCCTTATCAACATTAAATCTTTTTAATCTTTGTAAAAATTGTTCAAAAGTCCATAAGTTTGGATCATCAGCCTTGGAACCCTCTTTAACATTTCTCATTCTAAAAGTTTGAGTTGCTAAAAATTCGCCTTCTCTTCTGGTAATACCGATTTCTTTAGCTTCCTCATCAGTTAACTTTTTATGTCTACTAACAAAAACAGCTGAATAGCTTTCATTAACTTTTGGTCTTTGAATAACGTGATCGAAAAACCATTTTAATTCATTTTCGTCAGCAATTATTTGATACATTGGACTTTCTTCAGCATTAACGACAGCTCTAATTTGATTAACAGTAGCTTCGTCTAAATAGCATCCAGTACCAACTGAATTCTTTTCTAATTCTTTTTTAATTGCTTCAGCGAACTCTTTATCATCACAAAGACTTCTCATTTCTAATTTGTTATCTTTCATACTAAGTCTCCTTTCTGAGGAACTCTCTACGTTATTATACAATAAAAAAAGAGCTTTGTAAAGCCCTTTTATAATTTTTCTTCACATTTTATGTTATGTTCTTCAAGCCAAGCTGCTAGAACATGTCTATGACAGAATTTTCCTGGCGCCTCATAACAACATAAAACTGCTCCATCTGGTAATTCTAAGATATATCTAAGAATGTCTGCTTCATTATTGTCTAACATAGCAACATATTCCATAGTATACTCATTTTCGTCAATTTCACCGTCTTTATATCTTTTAACTAAATCCCAGCTTGGAACTACACAAGGAAGAGACTTTAATACAAATGGAGTTGAAACTGATATAGAATAAACCGGAGTGTCTGGAGAAAAACTTCTAACTTTTGCAAAATAACTAGTATATAACATATTAACTATTTTGGAAATTCATTTCCTTAAATGTCTGCATTAATTCAAGTAATTTTTCTCTTGTATTAAGCTCTGGATTTTCAAGAACTCTCTCTAATAACCAGTTAAGACAATCACCAATTTCCTTACCTTGTAAGAAACCATCAGCAACAATATCATTACCATTAATAGCTAAATCAGCAAGGGTCATTGGTGGATTTTCAATAACAAGATTTCTAAAACGTTCATATGCTGTAGTTAACTTTAAGTTATTGAACATAATGGAATCTTTAATTGTATGAGCATAAGCATCAGCAACTTGAAGTTTTAAGAAATCAACAAAGTTTTCTTTACCGATTTCAATAACAAGTTTCTTAAATGTAGAGCTTCTAGCAGACCTGAGATCAATATCATGATATCTAATGTATTTTAACATTAAATCCTTTTGTTCATTAGAAAACTTTAACATATCTAAGAACTTCTCACTATACTTGAAGGACTCTTCTGGATGTCCATGATAGCAGAATGTATTAGCTCCTGGATAATTAGGTCTTTTAACAATTGGTTTACCAATATCATGTAATAATGCTGCCCATCTAACTTCAAGCTTTTTAGGAACTCTATTAACTACTAAGAATGTGTGATGTAGGACATCTGTATAATGCCAGTTACATTTATGGTCACAGTTTAACATGTCAGTAACTGGAGTTAAACCATCGAAGCAATATTTTTCTACTCCAGAATCAACAAATAATTCTAAGATTTCAATATGATCACTTAATAAGATTTTGGTCATTTCATCTCTAATTCTTTCTTTAGAAATGTTTTGTAAATTACTTGCATTAGACTTAATTGCATTATAAGTTCCCATATCAATATAGAAACCTAATTGAGCAGCAAATCTTAAAGCTCTTAACATTCTTAAAGCATCTTCTTGGAACCTGTTAACTGGATTACCAACACATCTAATAATGCCAAGCTCTAAATCTTGTAAATAACTTTCGTCTAAGCAAACTAATTCACACTGTAATAAGTTATAAGCGAAAGAGTTAATTGTAAAGTCTCTACGCTTTAAGTCTTCTTCTAAACTTGGAGTAAAGACTACTTCATCAGGATGACGACCGTCTGAATATTTACCATCAACTCTGTATGTTGTGATTTCATAGCTCATCTTATAGAAATCATCAATAACTGTAACTGTTCCGTGTTTAATACCACTATCAAAAGTTTTTAAACCCATTTCAGTAACAATTTTCTTAACTTCATCTGGAGTTGCATTTGTAGTTAAATCATAGTCTTTTGGTTCTTTATCGAGTAATAAATCTCTGATAACACCCCCAACTAAATATAATTCTTTTTTATTATAAATCCAGAATTGAGTAAAAAGGTTGATTAAACTTCTATAAACTCTGTTGTCTTGACCAAAATTAAATCTGTCTTGTTCAGACAATTCTTTTGGATATAAGATGGATTTTAATCTTGGGAATTCAATCATTTTTTTGAACATGTTAATCACCTAACTTTCATTTTTATGAACGTATTTGTCAGTTTTTAGCTATTACGCTCAAATATACGAACATATTTATTATACAATAAAAATAGGGCTTTGTAAACCCTAAATTTTTAAATCTTCTACTTTACTAAAAGCTTTTTTATAATAATCTAAAATGTCTTTTGCTACCCAGCTTGAACCAGTTTTTGCATTCTCGGCAACATATTTACAAAATGACTTATACCATGGCACAAAAACATCATAATCACTACTGAGTAAAATATCAATTAAATCGCCAGAATAATAATCACTTAGCGCAATAGCTTCTTTATATAAAGCTACTGGGTCATTATCATGCTCTTGAACATATTTAACAACATCTTCGCTATGATTTCCACAATGAGGGCAAACATCACGCATTCTATATTCTAATGAATCTACCCACATATTAAATTTCTACCTGCTCTTTCA
>Ga0310690_10004812_pt1 | contig 18841 bp, 8 predicted proteins | sample AusTroGonzalo_MG_2_FD_207661 | JGI IMG/M metagenome (GOLD analysis project Ga0310690, IMG submission 207661) | Bovine rumen microbial communities from tropical cattle in Woodstock, Queensland, Australia - Gonzalo_04 (v2) (version 2) | ecosystem: Host-associated > Mammals > Digestive system >...
TTTTATTTATAATTTGCACAATACACTCCAATTATATTATGTTTTATTCTTAAGCTTTGCTGCTTTTTTTCACAAACACAACAATATATATCAGCTCCTAAAAACTCATTCAAATTATAGCTGATTTCGACAAAAAAAGCAATAATAATATAATGTAAAACTTATTTTAGCATATATAATTTGCGTAATAAAAATTTTTAAACTTTACATTAAATAATAAATTACAGGAATTTCAACCGGTTCTTCATATTTTTGAGAGACTTCAAAATCCTTTATAAATAATCTTTCAAGCAGTTCATTAACCAAATTTTCATCATAAAAAGCAATGTTTATTTCTCTGTTTTTAAACATACTCAACCTGTTAAAATTAGCACTTCCCAAACAAGCCCAGTTATCATAAATTGCAGCTTTAACATGTGCCATTTTCGGATACAAATAAACTTCTATTCCGTTTTCTATAAAGTAATTCGCAATTTTTAAATTTATTTTATCGTATAAAACCATATCATTTACCGCAGGAAAAATTATTTTTACATCGACACCTCTTTTTTTTGCCAAAACAAGTTCTTCAACCAAAGTTTTCTCCGTAAAATAGGGATTTTCTATGTATATTCTTTTTTTTGCTCGTCTTATTGCTTCAAGTTGAGCATCATAAATTTGATAATCTGTTGAACCGGTTGTTAAAATTCGGACATTTATCATATCGTCTTTTTGAACATCTATCTTTCGTTTCGATTTTGTAAACAAGCTTCTGTATGCAACGGCAAAATCTCCGCCAAGCCCGGCAAAAGACCATGTTTTATAAAACATTTTAACAATCGGAGCAACGGCAGGTCCTTCCAAAGAAACCATCAAATCATGCCAAATATATCTGTACTCGCTTGCAATATTCATTCCGCCTATATATGCTTTTTTTCTGTCTATTAAAAAAATTTTTCTGTGGTCGGACACAAGCCATGTATCTGGGTGAATTCTGACTTTTATGTTTGAATTTTGTTTTAATGTTTTTACAACATCGTCCGGACGGTCGTAATCTTTTAGAATCGGGTCCTGAACAGATTTATTACTGAAACTTCCAAGATAATCTATTAAAATTCTTATATCCAATTTTTCCGACAGTTCCTTTAATAAATTTATTAATTCCATAGCAAAATTATCCGTTTTAAAAATATATGTTTCTATAAAAATTGAACGGGTAGCAAGCTTTGCGGAATTTATAAAATCGTCAAAAAAATCTTCTCCGTCAATAAATATTTTTACGGTTGCTTTAAATTCTTTTGTTCCCAATTCATCATCTAAAAATTTATTAAAATCTTCCAAATCCATAGTTTCGTTTTCGTCACTTACATCATGTGAATAAAAAGCTTCATTTATATCCGGTGCAAAACCGTTTAATGAAGATGATGCCGTCGAAAACAAACGATATACCGATGTAAACGGAGATTTTATTATCGGAACGATATGGTTTTTTATAACGAAAGAATACAAAAAATCTCCGCTGCTTACGAAGAAATTTGAGCTTTGTTCCGTTTTTTTATATGGCGGCAAAATTAATGGAATTATAGTGTTTTTTTCTAAATCAACATATAGGTAAACAATATCACTGATGTTTTGTGAAAGAATAAAAAGTTTGCTGTTACCCTGCGAATATTTCTTTGTAATTTCTATAAAACTATTAAGTAAAGTTTCGGTATTTTGTTTATCTATTTTTTTTTCGGCTTTCAAATTTTTTTTGATACTGCTGTTCTTATTATTTAATTTGAATTCCGATTTTATTTTTTTTATTTCGCCCAATTCATTTTTATAACTGTATTCAATAAGTTCCTTTTCCAAACCGGACTGCACTGTAAGTTCATTTATTATTTGTTGATAAATTTCTGCAGGTAAAATTTTAATTTCTTCGATTTTATTTTCTTTTTTTGAAATATTTTCGGCATCCAATTTTAATCTTTTAATATCATATTTGTCGGCTTTTTTTGGAATTCTAACAGTAAGATAAAGGTTATGCAAATTATAATCCAAAAATAATTTGTTTTTTATGACAAAAACTCTTTGAGGCACAACATTATATTCGGCAATTTCAGCCAAATCTATTTTTACATTTTTAGCATAAGAATAATGTATGGGAAAAAAAATTAAACAGACCGTTAATATATATTTTGTTAAAATTTTAGACATAACGACGATACAACAATTTATAATTTATTAACTTTGGACTTTTTTTTCTGAAATTCCGCCGGCATTACCGAAACCGCTTAATGTTCTTTTTACTATATCTCTTGATAATTTTTCCCAAATATGTTCCCTTGCCTGTTCTTCGGTCATTCCGCCAAAACCTACTTTAACGGCATCGGCATAAATTTGAATACCTTCCATATTCGGTTCAACCCACAAAGTTACATTTTCGTGTTTATCGACAAAATAAGCATTTATTAAAATCCATAACTTATATTGTTCTGTTACCATGTTTGCATCATAAGTCAACGGTTGTAAAACATACCTTTTTATTTCGCAAACTAAAACACCGTCGGCTTCATCTTCGGAAGAAACAACGGAAAGTCTGCCATCCTGCATAAATTCATCTATTATATTTTTTGTAAATTTATCTTCCAAACCGTATTGATTCGTATTATTTACAACAGGTCTTATATAAACTTTTTGAACATAAGAAGGCAACAATTGAGGAGCAGGATCATAAGGTGCTGCACAAGAAATTAAAAACAATACCGAAGAAACAAACATCAACCATAATTTTTTCATAATAAATTTTCTCCAAAAATTTTAGCTTAAAGCTTAGAGTTTAACGGCAATTTTCTTTTTTTGTCATTCCAAACTTGATTTGGAATCTATGGAATAATAAAGTTGTTATTCATTTTAAAGATAAAAAAGAAAATTCAAGGAACTTTTATTTAACATAGATCCCGTATCAAGTACGGGATGACACCGCTACCGCGGTTTTAACGGCAACGACGAACGACAGACCCATTCGACTTCACTCAGGGTGACAACAAAGAACGACGCGTTGTTGGACGTGATCCCGCATCAAGTGCGGGATGACAAAGCTTTCAACTTTTCAACTGTCATTACTGTTTCTATACTTCCATACATCTTTACATCCATACTTCCGTAAAAATGCTTTGCATTTTTACTTAACGACTACATTTATAATTTTTGACTTTATATAAATGAACTTTAATATATTTTTATTTTCAAAAAAAGGTTTTAATTTGTCATCGGATAAAACAATATTTTTAACCGTTTGCTCATCTGAAGAAACATCAATATTTATTTTTCCTCTTAACTTACCGTTTATTTGAACCGGTATTTCAACGGTATCCTGTTTTATATATTTCTCATCAAATTTTGGCCACTCGGCAGTTGAAATGCAATTTTTGTTACCTAAAACATTCCAAATTTCTTCGCACAAATGCGGTGTAAACGGTGAAAGTAACAAAACTATTGTTTCATAAACTTTTTTGGATAATCCGTCGTCGTTTGAATGATGTTTATATGTATACATTGCATTAACAAGTTCCATTATTGAAGAAATTGCAGTGTTAAATTGATGTTTTACGGATATATCTTCGGTAACTTTTTTTATGCAAATATGTTCTGCTCTTAATAAATTTTGTTTTGCTTTTTCATCGGCTGCGACAGATGATTTTGTACTAACAATATCCTGCAATCTCCAAACTCTGTTAATAAACCGCCAACAACCTTCAACACCATCGTCGGACCAATCGAGTTGTTTTTCCGGAGGAGCTGCAAACAAAATAAATAACCTTGCGGTATCGGCACCGTATTTTGAAACTATTTCATCGGGGCTTACGATATTACCTTTTGATTTTGACATCGCACTTCCGCCGAGCGTAACCATACCTTGTGTCAATAAATTCATAAAAGGTTCGTCACTTTTAACAAGCCCCATATCCCGCATTATTTTATGCCAAAACCTTGAATATATCAAATGCATACAAGCATGTTCTATTCCGCCTACATATTGGTCAACCGGAAGCCAATAATTTGCTTCTTTTACATCAAACGGAGCTTTATCATTTTTTGCATCGGTATACCTTGCATAATACCAGGAAGAATCGACAAAAGTATCCATAGTATCGGTTTCTCTTCTTGCGGGAGCACCGCATTTAGGACAAGTTGTATTGACAAATTTTTCATCGGACTGCAAAGGAGATTTACCGTCGTTTGTAAATTTAACATCTGTAGGAAGTATAACCGGCAAATCTTTTTCGTCAACGGGAACTATACCGCATTTAGGGCAATGAACCATAGGAATAGGTGTTCCCCAACATCTTTGCCTTGATATAAGCCATTCTCTTAATTTATAATTTGTTGTTCTTTTTCCCCAACCTTGCTGTTCTACCCATACAGGCATTTTTTCTCTTGCATCTTTAGATGTAATTCCGTTAAACTGACCTGAATTTATCATTAAGCCTTCATCTTCATAAGCAGATTTTGTTACATCACCGCCTTCTATAACAGGAATTATTTCAACATTATATTTTTTTGCAAAATCCCAATCTCTTTGGTCGTGTGCGGGAACTGCCATAATGGCACCTGTTCCGTAACCCATTAAAACATAATCGGCAACAAATATGGGAACTTCCTTTTTATTTGCAGGGTTAATTACACAAACTCCGTCAAGTTTAACACCAGTTTTTTCTTTTGAAGAAGACCTTTCTATATTGGATTTTGCAGAACTTGCTTTAATATATTTTTCAACTTCATTCCAATTTTTTATTTGAGATTTGAATTCTTTAAGCATCGGATGTTCGGGTGATACAACCATAAAAGTAACACCGAAAATCGTGTCGGGTCTTGTAGTAAAAATTTCAAGTTTTTTATCAGAACCCGCAATATCAAAATTCATTTGTGCACCATGCGATTTACCAATCCAATTTTGTTGCATTGATAAAACCTGCTCGGGCCAACCTGAAAGTTGTTTATGACCTTCCAATAATTCATCGGCATATTTTGTAATTTTTATAAACCATTGTTCCAATTCTTTTTGTTCAACATCACTGTCACATCTCCAACATTTACCTTCTTTAACCTGTTCGTTTGCAAGAACGGTTTTACATTTAGGACACCAATTAACATTTGATTTTTTTCTGAAAACCAAACCTTTTTTATACATCTGCAAAAAGAACCATTGGTTCCACTTATAATATTCGGGAGTACATGTTGCAAGCTCTCTGTTCCAATCATAAGAAATACCGAGCATTTTTAATTGTTCTCTCATTCTTGCAATGTTTTGTGTAGTCCATGTTGCAGGAGCAATATTATGTTTTATTGCGGCATTTTCCGCGGGAAGGCCGAAAGCATCCCAACCCATAGGATGAATAACATTTTTGCCTGTCATTCTGTTATACCTTGCAAAAACATCACCTATGCTGTAATTACGAACATGCCCCATATGCAAGTTTCCGGACGGATACGGAAGCATTACCAAAATATAATATTTTTCTTTATTTTCATCGGGATGACATTCAAAAACTTTGTTGTCCGCCCAAACTTTTTGCCACTTTTTTTCAACTTCTTTAACATTGTATTCTGCCATTTTGACCTCTTATATTAGCTGATGAGCTGAGCCGAACAATTTTTGTTCTCAGCTGAGCAGCTGATTAGTTTATTAATTACAAGACAATAATTAGCAATTATTAATGAGTAATTAGTAATTTCGGTATCTTTATCTTATAGATTTTTTGCAAAGCAAAAAATACATTAATTGCTAATTTATAATTTCTAATTACTAATTTAATAAAAAATTGTTAAGACAATTTTTAAGAAGAACAAAGTGTTCCAAATTGCCTTTTGGACCTTTTACTGCCGAATCTTGTTCTTTTAAAATTTCAAAACCTAAATTTATCGCACATTTTTTAATTTTATCTATTGCCTTTTGCCGTAAACTTTCATCCTTAACAACACCTTTTTTTACCTCAAAAGGTTCAAGTTCAAATTGCGGTTTTATCATGGCAACAACAAGACTTTCATTTGTAACAACTTCACTTACAACCGGTAATATTTTATCAAGCGATATAAAAGAAACATCTATTGTAACAATATCTATTTTATCTTTCAACAAACTTTTGTCAAAATATCTGAAATTTACATTTTCAATATTTACAACTCTTTTATCATTTCTTAATTTATAATGAAGCTGTGCGGTTCCTACATCAACGGCATAAACTTTTTTTGCCCCGTGTTGCAACATACAATCGGTAAAACCGCCCGTTGATGCACCTATATCAATACAAATTTTATCTGTAAAATCTATATCAAATAAACTTAAAACCGATTCCAACTTTAAACCGCCTCTCGAAACATAGGGGTTTTGTTTTTCTATCTCTATAACGGCATCTTCATTTACTTGCGTTCCGGCTTTTGTTATTTTTTCACCGTCAACAAAAACTTTACCTTCCATAACAAGTGCTTGTGCTTTTGAACGGCTTTCAACTAAATTCTTTTCGAAAATTAAAACATCAAGTCTTTTTTTCATTATATAAAAAATGCTCCGCATTTTTTTGTTTAGAGCTTAAAGCTTATAGCTTATAGTTTAACGACAATAAAAATCGCTTTGCGATTTTTGAGGCATAGAAGTATGGAGGTATTGATGTATGAAAAAAACCTCAAAAACAGCAACAACTTAACGGCAGACCCGTTCGACTTCGCTCAGGGTGACAACAAAAGCTAAAAAAACTTTTCCTATTTCAAACCTATAACTTTCTAACATAAATTTGCAAAATAAAATTTTTCCTATTCTCTTCTAATCTTCAAATCTTCCAATCATCCAATCTTCTAAATTGAAGAACGGCAAAGTTTTATTATCTCATTTTCTATATTTTCAACCGATAAACCGCACAATTGTCTTATAAGGCTTTGTTTACCGTGCTCCACAAATTTATCCGGCAAACCTATTGAAACAACTTTTGCACCTGTTCCGGATAAAATTGCTTTAACGGTTTCACCCATTCCGCCTATAAGAGAATTTTCTTCAACGGTAACAAACTTATTTGTTTTTTCCAAAATATTTTTAACTGCAATTTCATCAAACGGTTTTAAGAATCTTGCATTTAATACTGAAACCGAAATTTCTTTTTGTTCCAAATTATTTGCAGCTTCCAAACAAACTTGCAAAACATTACCGATACAAACTATGCAAGCATCGGTTCCTTCTTTTTCCAATTTAGCTTTGCCTACTTCCAATAATTCAAAATTTCTGTGGAAAGAAGCAATTCTTGTTCCGCTACCTCTGGGATATCTTATTACCGACGGATTTTTTAATGCAAGTGTAGTATTTAACATATCTTGAAGCTCGGTTTCATTTGCAGGTGCCATAACGGTTAAATTAGGAATATATTTTAAATAAGAGAAATCAAAAGCTCCGTGATGAGTTGCACCGTCTTCGCCTACAATACCTGCCCTGTCAAGCATCATAATAACAGGCAAATTTTGTAAAGCAACGTCATGTATTATATTATCCAATGCTCTTTGCATAAAAGTTGAATAAATTGCAACTACGGGTTTTAAACCGCCTGCTGCAAGTGCGGCAGCAAATGTTACTGCATGCCCTTCGTCTATACCCACATCAAAAAACCTGTCAGGATATTTTTTTGAAAATTCTTTTAAACCTGTTCCGTCGGGCATCGCAGCGGTAATTGCAACAATTTTATCGTCATTTTGTGCAAGTTTAACTATGGCTTTTGAAAACACTTCCGTATATGTAACTTTTTTTAAAGAAAGTGTTTTCCCCGTTTTTATATCAAAAGGACCTATGCCGTGAAACTTTGTAGGTTCAGCTTCGGCAAATTTGTAACCTTTACCTTTTTTTGTAACTATATGTAAAAGAACGGGACCTTTAAAATTTTTTACTTTTGACAACATATCCATAAGTTGATTTATGTTATGCCCGTCTATAGGACCAACATAAGTAAAACCCATTTCTTCAAACATCAAACCGGGAAACAATATAACTTTAAATCTTTTAACTAATTTTTTTATTGAATTAAAACTTAAAAATTTTAATTTTGAAGCAATTTTTAAAACTCTTTCTTCTATTTTTTTTACACCTGCTGCCGTCAATAAATTAGCGAAATAACCTGCCAATACACCGACTTTTTGAGATATAAACATTTGATTATCGTTCAAAATAACAAGCATATCTTTCCCGAGTGTTCCGGCATTTTGTAAACCTTCAAAAGCAAGCCCGCCCGTCATTGAACCGTCACCTATTATCGATACTACTTTATAATTTTCATTATTCAAATCTCTTGCTACGGCAAAACCTAAACCTGCGGAAATCGAAGTGGAAGCATGACCTGCTCCGAAGCTGTCATATTTTGATTCGGAAATTTTCGGAAAACCGCTTATACCTTTATATTGTCTTAATGTTTCAAATTTATCTTTTCTGTCGGTAAGTATTTTATGTGCATAAGCCTGATGACCTACATCCCAAATAAATTTATCTTTTTCAACATCAAAACAATAATGAAGTGCAATGGTTAATTCAACAACACCCAAACTTGAAGCTATATGCCCACCGTTTTTAGATACTGTTTCTATTATTTTTGTTCTTATTTCTTTTGCCAATTGCGGTAATAATTCTTTCTTTATCATTTTAACACCGCCCGGCATTGATATATTTTCTAAAATTGACATAAAAATTTACTCCGCAACGACTGACTACAGGTTATCGGTTGATAGGGTTATGGGGTTATAAGATTAAACCACTAAAACTACAAAACAACCTATAATATTCTAATAACCTAATTAAAATTTTCTGTTTATCATATAGTCAGCTAAACTTTGAAAAACTTCTTTATTTAACTTAAAATTTGCAACTGCTTTTTTTGCTTCTTCTATAAGTTTTTTTGCATTTCGTTCAGATTTTTCTTTTCCGTATAATCTTAAATAAGTTAATTTGTCGTTATCAGCATCGCTACCGTTTTTTCCTAACAATTTTTTATCGGCATAAACATCCAAAATATCGTCCGCAATTTGAAAAGCAATTCCTATATTATGTCCGTATTTTTCAAGTGCCTTTAATTGACTATCTTTTGCACCTGCAAGTACTGCACCGATTAACAAACTTGCTTTTATTAAATCTGAAGTTTTATGTATGTGTATATATTCCAATTTCCTTTTACAAAACGAAATATTTTTTTTATTCCATTTACCTGCTTCTATAGTATCTTCAGCTTGACCTGCTATCATCCCTTGATAACCTGAATAGTCGGCAAAAAGCTTTATTGCTTTTACAATTCTGTCTGAAGGAACATTTGCTTTTGCAATAAGATTAAAACTTTCCGTAAGCAGTGCATCACCTGCAAGGATTGCTGCTGCCTCACCGAATTTTTTATGACTGGTAGGTTTTCCTCTTCTTAAATCGTCGTTATCCATTGCAGGTAAATCATCATGAATTAACGAATATGTATGTAAAAACTCAACGGCACAAATTGCAGGTTCAATTTTTTTCTTATTCAATCCGAAAGTTTCAGCACCGAGCATAACAAGAATAGGTCTTAACCTTTTACCGCCTGCAAGAAGCGAATACCGCATTGCTTGAGATATTATTGATTTATCTTTAGGTAAATATTTCAACAATAATTTATTTACATATTCACCTTTTTGTTGTAAATATTTTTTTAAATCAAAATTTTTAGTTTTCTTCATTTTCTTTTTTATCCTCAACGAAATTTTCTTTATCTATTTTACCATTTTTTTCTACAATAATCTCTATTTTCTTTTTAGTTTCGTTAAGTTTATTTGAGCATTCATTAACCAAAGAAATTCCTTCTTCAAAAAGCTTCATCGCTTTATCCATATCAAGTTCTGCACTTTCCATTTCATCAACAATTGTTTCCAGCCTTTTTAAAGAAGCTTCAAATGTATTCTTTTTCATTTTATTCCTCTACAACTTTTGTTTTTATTTTACCGTCTGATAATTTTATATATATCATATCGTCAATACTAACCTGCTTAGCAGTTTTTATAATTTTGCCTTGTTTATCAAAGCAAACAGAATATCCTCTTTGCAAAATTTTAAGAGGAGACAACAAATCAAGTTTCTGAATTTTAAGTTGAAGGTTATGATTTTTTATTTCAATAATATTTTTTATATAAAAAAGTAATTTTTCTTTTAAATCATCAACATATTGGATTTTATCTTCGTAAATCAAATAAGGTTTTGATAATGCCCTGCAAGTTTTAAAATAATTTATTTTTTCTTCATAAACTTTTATTAAGTTTTCTGTTTTATTTATTAATGTAGTTTTAAAAATATTTATTTTTTCTTCTAAATCGGTTTTATTTTTGGCAACTATTTCTGCAGCTACAGATGGAGTTGCAGCTCTTAAATCTGCGACGAAATCGGCTATCGTAAAATCTACTTCATGCCCGACACAAGAAATTACGGGAATTTGCGAATTATAAATTGCCCTTGCAACAATTTCTTCGTTAAATGCCCACAAATCTTCCAAACTGCCACCGCCCCTGCCTACAAGCAAAACATCCAAATCCTTATGATTTTTATTCAAATATTTTATTGCATTTTCTATTTCATATTTTGCTGTTTCTCCCTGAACCCTGACGGGATAAATTAAAACCTCAACATTGGAATACCTTCTTTCAAGGACAGATAATATATCATGTAATGCGGCACCGTCTTTTGAAGTTACAACACCTATTTTGTTGACCAAATAAGGAATTTGCTTTTTATGGCTTTCGTCGAACAAACCTTCCTGCAGAAGTTTATTTTTTAATTTTTCAAATTTTTCCTGAAGTGTTCCTACACCTGTTTCCTTCATAAAAAAAACTTGAATTTGGTATGAACCTCTTTGCAAATATGTTGTAATTCTGCCGAAAGCAACAACCTGCATTCCGTCTTTAGGAATAAATTTTAATTTTTGGTTATATCCTGCAAACATAACCGCTGAAATTTGGGATTGTTCGTCTTTAAGGTTAAAATAAATATGACCTGAAGAATATTTTTTGAAACTTGATATCTCACCGCAAATCCAAACCTGCGGATAAGAACCTTCCAAAATATCTTTTATTTCACTGTTTATTTGAGTAACGGAATAAACTAATTTTCCGTTATCATCATTTTCATAATTATTTTCTATTTCAAAATCAAACATAATTCTAACGATATTTTATAATTTGTAACTCAATTTGGTATTATACTAAATTTTATATAAAAATATACACATTGTTATTCAAATAAAAAAACAATGTGTTTAAGCACATTGTTTTTTTATTTTTTTGTTTTTTATAAACAAATTATTATTATGCTGCTGCAGCTACTGCTTTAATATTGGATAAGTTCATTAATGCTATTGTTTTATCAGCCGAACCTCTTCCGGATTTAGCCAATATAGCATCCCAATTACCGTTTTGTAAACTCTTCCTTGCTTCTTCAACAGCTTTCTTATTAGATACAGTTTGTTGTAATGCCATAATATCTATAACAAAATCTTCTCCGTTAACAGTAACACTATTAGTTTTATAAACATCTACCATATTTTTTACTATCAAATTCATATTTACAGCTTTACTCCTTAAAACAGCCGTTTCTATTTGTGACGGTTTTAAATTCTTATCATTTAATTGTTTTGCAGATATATCTTTACTATTAACTGCAAGTAATATATCTCTTGCAACAACCAACATTGATATATTCGCAATTTTTTCTTTATCCGAAATATTTAATTTTTCTATTTCATTTGCTTTTTCCCAGAAACGGTTCATTATTTCATTCGTTATTTCATTCGGTGTTGCTTTCTCTACCTCAGATATATCATTAAAGAATAAAGCTTGTGCTATTTCGTTTGCATTGGAACATTGTGCCAATACCGCTGCAATAAGGTCGTTATATTCACCGGGTTTTGTAATACCGAATACCATCTTACTGACAAAATCTTTATAAGCTTGTGAATCTTCTATTTTTATTATCCCTTTATCCAATAACACATCTAATATTCCGGATAATGCTTGTGTAATTGCTTTGGAATTGTGTGCATACTTTTCTATAACTTCCTTATATTCTTGATTGGTTTTAACTTCCTTAACTTCCTCTATAAGATTAACAGATTGGTTATAGTCTTTTATAATATTCTTTGTATCATTACTTATAATTTTTGAATTCATAAGTTTTACTCGTTCGCTTGCATCTAATAATCTTATTTCTTTTTCTATTTTTTTGTTAAGTTCTTTTTCAAGATTTTTATAGTTTTTCTTTTTGTATGCTTCTTTTTGACCATCATAATAATGAATTTTTGCAATAGGAGTAGCTAATCTCAATGCTTTTTCTTCAATTTTTTCAAGAATAACTTTATCTACCGAACATAATTCTTTCTCTTTTATCTGTTCTATTTTATCTCCATTAACTTTCATTAATTTATTTTGTAACTTAGTAACTTTAGTATTTATTTTTACAATATCATTTTCCAATTCCGAGAACATTTCATCTAATAAATTCTTCTCAAAATTTAAATATTGTATAGCTGATTTTAATTCATTCTTAGATACCCCATTTATCAACAACATTCTTTCCAACAATTCGTTTTGCTTTTTTTGTAATCTATTCAAATCTTCTTTAAGTTCTAATTCTTTTTTATCATCTTTCATATATGACGGATAATTTTTAACTATATTAAGATCATTTTGAATTTCTCTCATTTGTTTTCTAATATCTAACATATCTTTTTTAATTTCTAATTCTTCTAATTCTTCGTTTGCACTATCAAGTTCTTTCTTAATATTTCTTATTTTACTATCTTTTTCCAACTGATCTTTAATTTTATTAACTTCAGAATCAGGTAATTGTCTTAAAAACTCTTCAAATTGTTCTTCCAATGCAGATAACAAAATTTCATTACCAATATTTTCTTCAACAAGTGCTTTATAAAGATCAATTTTCTGCTTCGATGATAATTTATTATTATTGAACATTTTCTTGGATTTTTCCAATATTCTACTATTCTTGTTTTCCAAACTTGTATTTAATATATCACTGATACTATCACTATCACTACTAATAACAAATTTTCCATCTTTTACACTTAACCTTCTAACGGTTTCTGCTAATTCTTTATTACCGTTATTTTCATATTTTTCTGCAATCTGTTTTTTCAAATCTTCAAAATTTTTCTTAGCTTCTTCAAGGCTTATTTCTTCTTTTGTCTTTTCTTTTTCTTTTGGAATCATCTCATCATTTTCTTCTTTCTCTTCAATTTTATTATTTCCGCTATTACTGCTTACTTTATTTTTTATAACTTTCAAAACATTCTTAGCTTTATCGGTTTTACTTATTTTCCCTTTACTTAAATCATCAACATCTTTTTGAGCTATATCAACTTTATCTTTTGCTATATTTAACCTTTCTTGGTCAGCTTTTAACAATGACGGATAACTTTCAAGTTTTATTCCTTCTTTTCTGTATTTTTCTAATTTAGTTCTTAAAAGTCCTATATCTCTCGGCATTTCTCCTTTATTTCCTTTAGCTTTGTACTCCATAGCAAGTTGTTTGTCCGCTTCCAATATAACTTCTATCGTCCAACCGTTTTCTTCATCTTTAGCTAAAATTCCTTCTTCCTGTAATGTTATCAATAATTCTAAATGAGATGAACCTTCATAACTTGAATATTGCTTCAATATATCAAACACATCAGAATTACCTTTTACTTTAAGCCACTCACCTATTAATACTCTTCCGTTCTTTGTTAATATTTCTTTATCTCCATATTTTATAATTAATCCTTTTTCTACTAATTTATTGAAAGTTCCGCTATCTAAATTTGTCCTTAAATCATCTACGGTTAAGCCGCCTAATATACCACCTTCGTAAGGTATCCCCATAACATTGAAAACATCAATATCATTTTTTACTATATCGTTTTCTTGTTTATTTCTTTCATCAACGGCTTCTCCAAGGCTTTTTACTGAGTTATTGAATTTCCTATTATCTGCTGCATGTTTTATATCACTTATTAAATTTAATGCCCCTGTAATTGAAAGGTTAGGATGTTCAGATATAAAACCACTTACAGGACTCCACAATGTTTGACCTACTGCCATAGACCCTTGAATAGCTGCCGTCGTTTTTATGGAATCACCAATACTAAGCCCTCCTGCCGTTTCATCTACTCCTAATAAATTGTTTCCGGCATTTATAAGCGGTGTCAACATCATAAATCCGGCTGTTGTTTTTGCCAAGTCAATTGTAGAGCCTATTCCTTTTACCCACCATTTATCACTTTCTTTTAACAAACTATATTGTTCTCCCCATGACAAACTATATTTATCAGCAAATTGAGAATTATATCCATTAACAACATTATTATATACATTATAAAGCTCTAAATTATTATCATCAATAACTATTCCTTTATCTTTGAATATTTCAATCGCTTTCATTTTAGTTGCAGAGGGCACTTCTATTTGATATTGAGTCTCTAATGTTTCTTTTAACCCCCTCGGGTGTTGTGCATTTATTATTTCGTCTATTTCACTTGAAGTTAGTTCCGATAAATTTTCACCAAAGCCAGATTTTACAACCTCACTTAAACCTGCAATATTTATGTTATTTGAGGCTGCTGCTTTTGCCAAGGCTAATTTAGCATTACTGTTATTCATTTTATTAATATTAGTATTGTCATAATTTACAGCTGTAGCTATATTCAATTCAGCAGACAACCAAGCAGTCAAAGCTTTTGCCAAATCATCATCATCAATTTTTAAGTTCTTCTTAACTGATTCTACAGATATCGTTTTTCCGTTATCACCACCATAACCAAATAGTAATTTACAAAGTAATAGTGCCAATGCTCTTGCCAAATCATCATCATCAGATATTTTTAAATAAATTTTACCTAAATCGGTTATATAAACTTTACCATTACTAACTGTAACCAAACCTTTTGCCACAGCTTCTTCAATATTTAATTCTCCATTATCTCCCATTCCTAAACCTTTTAATGCTTCTTGAGAAACGGATCCTTTTTCCATAAGAGTCGAAAGTTCCATTTTTTTATCGGTATCTAATGTAGGTGCTATATAAGGTTCAAGTAACATCATAGATTCCACTAAATCTTCTAAAGTATCCATTTGTGCCATTGATTTAACTTCAAGAACACTCTCAAGTTCATTTTCTAATTCTTCTATCCTTTTCTGATTTCCTTCAAAATTTTCGTTTCTCAAACGTTCTATTTCATCTTCTATTTCTTTTTTATGATTCATTTTTTCATTATATTTACTATTAATATCACCAAATCTCAAAGTTTTTATTTCCGCAAGATTTAAAGTTGTTGTCATATATGCCACACTATTAGAATTCAAATTAGCTTTTAATGCTTCAAATATAGGTATTGCCTCCTCCTTTACATTATTTATTGTTCTTTGTATATATACTGCTCCTTTATCGGAATTCAAATCTTCTGCTGATTCTCTACCACCCAAATCAGCATTTGCATCATATTTTCCCTTGCTTAATACATCGTCAATAGCTTTTCTTATTATAGCTTTTTCCTTAGGATCCGTCGCTTGAGAAAGCATTGTTCTTAAAGGTTTTAATATCATTCTATCTCTTATAGCGTCAGATACTGCAAACCTAATAGATGCATTAATGTTACTTACTTCAGTCATGAATGTTGTTAATTCAAGTAAATCTTTTTGATATTGTTCTGTAGTTATATCGGCAGTTTTACTTTTAATTTTATATACTCCATTATCATTTTCTATTAAATTATTAAACAATTCAGCAGCTCTTTTATTGTAGAAGAAATTATCAGAACTATCATCCTTTATAATTTTATCAAAATATTCTACAAAAGCACTATTTGCAATATAATTTTCTAACTTCAAATTAATAGCTGATGTATCTTGAAATACAACTCTTTCCGCTTCACCCCTGCCGGTACCTGCAGGGTCGGGCCTTCCTATCCTTTGCAGTAACTGAGCCAAATCTGTATTACTATACATATGAGCATCTAAAACCATTAATTTATAATTACCCTGATAATCAGTTCCCGTAGCACCGGCATCATTATCTATTATTATTTTCCTAATATTTTTATCTTTTGCAGTTTGATCTCTATAATTTTCATCCGTCTTAAGTTTATCATCTTTATAATGTTGCTTATATTCAGTTTCTACCAACTCTCCATTTTTATTAATTTCGTATTTAGTATCTGTTGTTCTATCAAAGACAACAAATTTTTGTTTTCTTAAAAGTTCTAATGTTTTAGAATCCAAACCTCTTATAGCTTCCATAAAAATTTGTATAGAAGGAGCTACCTTAGCAAGCATAAGTATATCTGTAAGTTGTTCTCCTTCTCCTTTTCCATCATTCGCATAAACCGTATTTGTTATTTCTTGCTGTATCTGTTCTATTAACTTTGCTTTATACCCATCACTACTACTATCATAAACTTCTAACCTTTGTTCTTGTATTTTTGCCCTTCCACCACTTACCATATAAACTTCACTCGAACCGGTTCTGTTTATAATAAGCTGTTGCAAACCTAAAACTGTTCCCGAAACGCCAACCAAAGCTAATAAATCGTCAGCCCCATCATAAATTGCGGTTAATGAAGTTTGCATTGAAGTATCACTTTCCCTTGTAGCTGCTTTGATAAATTCTTCAATATTATTATATTTACTACGAGCTTGATTTTTATTTAATTCCCATCCGTTAGCAGCATATCCCATTTGGAAAAATATATCACCTATTACCATATTTTCTTCAATTTTTGTACTTACAGGTTTTACAGTTCCATCTTCACCAAAATCTGCTCCACCCATATCACTTGCAGTAAATAAACCTCGAACAAAAGAAACTAACTCAGCATTATTTATATCTCCAGCCTTTTCTAAATTTGTTTTAATTTTACCATTAAATACTACTTGTACATCAGCACTGCTTTCCCCAATTATTGCCATTATACTATCATCACTGTTATCATTTTTATATCTTGCCCATTCTTCAAAAGTATGAAATCTTTTAACCTTAAATTTATCATTATTTTCGGAAGTAATTAAAACAGGCTCTCCGTAATTAATAATAGTATTAAAATTATTTTTGCTTAACATTGTTTTAACATTAAGTTTATCATATATATTTTTTGCGGATTTTATATTTTCATCTGAAGTAGCCCTTGATCCGTTACTTATAACAGCTGCAGTTTGTGTTAATGTCCATAAATGAATTTCATCGGTATCAACTCTTCTTACACTATTTAAAGCATCATTTATTTTCATTCCGGTTTCACCGCCATTGGCAGCATCATTTTTAAGATGACCTCTTGTGGTAGGATCCATTATCATAACAGTATTAGGATCTTTGTAAGCTTTAAGCAATCCTTCGGCATCAACAGCCTTTCCATCTCCCTTAAAGTCAGTAACTGCCACCATATCCATACCTACAAACTTCAAAAGATCTTGCATACTTGTTCCGACATAATTACCTATGGCTCCGTTACCGACTAAAATTTCAAAATTTGCATTTTCCCCCATTAAAATTCTATCAACTATTGCATCCGTAACTAATGCTACAGTTTTACCACCACCCATATCAAGAGCAACATTTGCATCCCTTAATAAAGCTGATAACAATTCCATTTGAGAAGCCCTTAAACCTGCTCCTCCAAAAATCCCGGATTCTTTTACCATTTGATTTGCAAAGAGTCTAACTGCAAGTAACTGATATTCTTCTAAATTTGATTCTACAAAACCATCTCCCAAGGTTTCTTTAAGATTGTTCTTAAACTTGTCACTTCTTATGTATTCTCCATATTTATCTAATGCACCTTCTTCCAAACTTCCTTTATCTTTAATACCATGTTCTTTTCTATATTCAGCAAGCCAATTGCTATTTTCTAATTCTATTTGTTTGGCTTTATTAATTTCACCATTTTTTTGATATTCTGCAAGAGCTTTTAATCTAAATAATAAACCCTTATAATCTTCACCAAAACCGACAAAATCAGAAAATATATCAAGTGGAACTTCTACCTTTCTATTTGTTGTTGTTATTATTGTTATTTTTGTATCACCGTTTATATTTTTTTTATCCCCAATTTCAATTTTTTCTATATTCTCATTTTCTTTTAAAATTGAAACTTCTTTTTCTTTCAAACGATTTTCCATTCCTTCTAAAAGTGCAAAAGAATCAGGAATCGATACATAAGTAGCCTGTCCGGCATCTTCTGAATAATCTATTCCCTTTGATTTTTGAATAATATCTTCATTTATAAATCTTAAAGCATCACTATTAGCATTTCCCAATAAAGTTTTAGAATATGCTAAAAAGAATACTTCTAAATTTTCTTTGTAAGTTTTTGTAATTTCATTAATAAACTTTTCTCTATTTTCTTTACTATTTGTAGGTTTTACTCCAATCTCTTTTAGATATTTTTCAATATATTCATCACTATATTCCGAAAAATTTCTTTCAACTGTTATTTCTATTATCTTATTATTATCTAAATTTTTAATTAATAATTCCTTAAACTGCTGATTCATTAATAATGAATTGATATCTATAATATCTATTTCAAACTCTATGGAATTTTTATTGACATTTATTTCTAATTTATTTTTTTCTTTATTATAGTTGAATTTAAAATCAGAATTTTCTAAAATTCCCATATCATATAAATCTAACATATTAAATGTTCCATAACTTTTGCCGTCTATAAACACTTCAAATTTTCTATCACCTTTAACAAGTTCATAACCTTTTCCTGTTTTGCTTGTAACAATATTAAATTTATTTTTATTATTTTTTATTATGTCTTGTTTTATATTGTTAAACTTATTATCTAAA
>Ga0310690_10004814_pt1 | contig 18827 bp, 41 predicted proteins | sample AusTroGonzalo_MG_2_FD_207661 | JGI IMG/M metagenome (GOLD analysis project Ga0310690, IMG submission 207661) | Bovine rumen microbial communities from tropical cattle in Woodstock, Queensland, Australia - Gonzalo_04 (v2) (version 2) | ecosystem: Host-associated > Mammals > Digestive system >...
GTGAAGTAATTGATGACCTTGCTTCCGGCTTAACAGGATCAGGTATAGTAGCCCTTGGTGCCCTCCTTGCAAGTCAGGGATGGCTGACAGGCAAAGCAAACGATGACTATGACGTTGACAATGCCGAGAGCGAACAGGGCAGACAGAATTATGCTTTACAGATAGGTGATAGCTCTTATACCCTCGATTGGTTGGCACCCTTCTCACTTCCTCTGTTTGTGGGCGTTGAATTATATAATGACCTTGTAAATCAGGGCGAAGATGAAACAGATGCCGTTGATAAGATCATAAATGGTATGACAACCATAGCGGAACCTGTAACGGAAATGTCTATGCTACAGGGCTTAAACAACGTTATAAACGAGGTTTCCTACAGTAAAGAAAATGCACTTGCTACAATAGCCGCAAATACCACGCTTGGATATTTCACACAGGGCGTACCCACACTTGCCGGACAGATAGCGAGAAGTATTGATCCCTACAGGCGTAGCACATACAGTGACGAGGATGGTACTTTTACACGACAGGTTGATAAAACCATATCAAAGACCCTTAATAAGGTACCTTTCTTAAAGCCGGTGGTAAACGCTTTAACAGGCGACAGCTACGGCGAGAAATATATAGACTACAAGGGCAATCCCGAATTAAGCCAGGGCCTTGTTTCTACCAATCTTGGAAGCAATGTGTTTACAAGAGCGATAGATCAGATGCTTTCACCGGGATATTACAGAAAAGGCGAGCTTACTGACCTTGACAGGGAGTTAAACCGAGTATATGAAGCTACAGGCGAACAGGTTTATCCCGAAGTTTACACGGGGAAAGTTGGCGATAGTCGATTAAGCAAGGCAGAACATACCAAGTATCAGACATTGTTTGGACAGACTACAACCGACCTGTTTGAGAAGGCTATTCAGTCTCCTGAATATGCAAACCTTGATGACGATCAGAAGGCTGACTTATTTAAGGCTTTACGGACATTATCAAAGGATGTAGCGGATCATGAAGTAGGCGGCAAGGATTTAAGCCCGTCAAAGCAGAAAGATTACGACCTTTACAAGTCAGACGGTGCTGATGCTGTTATACAGAAAAAGCTTGTAGGCAAAATATTAAACGATGCGGGAATAACTAACAACGAGAAAAACAGGGCCGCTTATGAAGAGAAAGGCTCACAGCTTATTGAGGAAAAGACAGCCGAACAGCAGTTAGAAGATACCTACGGCGTAACAGGCGAAAACGCCATGTATGCTTACAATAACGGTGTAACAGGCGAGGAATTGGGTATATTAAAGGATATGGAACTTTATCCCGGCAAGAAGGCAGACTACAAAGACTATGCCGAACTCCACAAAGCCCTTCCACAAGTTATAGTAACACCACAGGACTATCAGAGGTTATATGGTACGATAAATTCCTTTGATCCCAAGACAAAAGGTGTGGGACAGGATGATCTGATAAACTTCTTTAATGCAACTGATCCCGACTATGCTGACTTGCTGATCCGGCTTTATTGGAGTCCTGATGCCAAGAATCAACCGAGAAGGAACCCGGACGGCACATGGAAAAAAGTTAAAGTAAAATAATAGGCGTTTCCCCTAAAACGTCTTTCTACTCCCCTCTAAAAGGGCATCCTTAACGGGTGTCCTTTTTTTGTTCGTTTTCTTGAACCACGATTCTACGCATAGAACTTTAAAAAACAGAGATACCGGGCTTATCATTTAATCAAACAGAGGAAGAGGGAAGAATAAATGGATATAGATAAATTATATAAGAGGGTCATGTCAGACACGAAACTTAAGAACATCCCACAGATTTTTGTTTTCAAGGTACTGTTTTCAGTCCTTGAGGCTATCGGATCGGGAGAATGTTTTGTAGAAACGGAGGTAGAAGCATGGGATATGTAGCGACTAATCCAAACCCGAAAAACAGGCTTGTAGGTGACTGCGTTATCCGAGCCATCAGTCTTGTAAGCGATAAGGCATGGGACGATGTGTTTTTAGAACTCATGTTAAAGGCATACGACATGAAGGATCTGCCTTCAGCTAATAACGTATGGGGAGCATACCTGAAAGACCAGGGCTATAAGAGACATATCATTCCCGATACTTGCCCGGACTGCTTTACCATCAAGGATTTTGTCAGGGAGCATCCCAAAGGGACGTATATCCTGGCAACAGGAACCCATGTAGTAGCGGTCAAGAACGGAAGATATTTCGACACTTGGGAAAGTGGTAACGAGATACCTTTGTACTATTGGCAGAAGGAGGACTAAATGAACTATTCATACAACCCTTATTATCAGCAGAGTCAACAGCAACAGAACAGCGGCTTTGTTCCTGTTCAGAACATACAGGAGGCGTTAGTATATCCTATTGCTCCCGGTCATTCCATTACGTTCAAGGATGAGAACGCACCGTATATCTATACAAAGACAATGGGATTATCACAGCTTGATCGCCCGCTTTTTGAAAAATACAAACTTGTAAAGGAAGAAGTAAACGAAAACCCGGAAGCGGTCAAGGAATCCGCTTTAGATGAGATCAAATCGGACATAGACAGGATATGGGAAGCCATAGACGAGCTTAAGAAACCTAAAAAGGCGGTAGCAAAGAATGAATAATATCGGCGAACTTATGGGAATGTATCAGCAGATGCGGAGCAATCCGATAGCTTTTTTATCGAAACGCTTTAACATACCGCAGAACCTTAATAACCCTAATGACATCATACAGCACCTTCTCAACTCGGGTCAGGTCTCACAGGATGCGGTAAACAGGGCTATGAGTATGCGGAAGAATTTACAAAATCTTATGTAATTAAGGGAGTGTACATACCTTAATATACGGGTCATCCGCTTCGAGGGTGATCCCTAACCATTAAAAATTACATGGAAAGGAGTAAAAAACATGACAGATAGTAGTTATGTTATGCCTATAGCACCCGCAAACGGGGGCTTTGGCGGCGGCTTCGGCGGCGATTGGGGTTGGTAGACGGATTTGCCAACGTTAAATTGCGGGATTAAGCGGGAAGGCTGAAATGCTAATCCGAACCGAAGGCTATACTAAGTATAGTCAGGGGCAACGCATAGGTGGTGAAAAGATATAATCCACCCACGAGACCGCAACATTTATTGAAAAACACTTTATTTTGTGTTATGATTGGGGCATAGGTAATACTTTTGGAAAGGAGTGCTTTTATGCTGACAATCAATGATTACGAAATAACAAGAGAAGGAAAAATTATAAATAAGAAAACAGGGCGTGCGAGAAAACATCAACATAATCAGAAAGGCTATCAGACTATAAGACTTGGTGGACAGAACTATGTCATACATAGATTAGTAGCCGAAAAGTATGTACCTAATCCAGAAAACAAACCACAAGTTAATCATATTGACGGCAATAAAGATAACAATTCTGCCGACAATTTGGAATGGGTAACTAATTATGAGAATAGGCAACACGCCAAACAAACTAAACTGATTGCAAGTGGTGAAAAGTGTTCATACAGTAAATTAGATTGGGAAAAAGTAAATTTTATTAGAGAACATACAGAACTAAATTCCAAACAACTTGCAGAAATGTTTAATGTATCGCCTTCTCACGTTCGGAGTATACGACAAAATAGGTGGTGGAAAATAAATGAAAAGATATGCTGAACTTGCACGAATAAGTAAGTGTAAGAGGTAAGGGATAAAAAGCCCTTACGATAACATAATTGTAATCCTTCTTCTCCTGTTTGCCGGAGGCGGCTTTGGAGGTGGCTTCGGTGGTTTTGACGGAGCTTATCCTTGGATCAACAACTCACAGAACATCAATGACGGATTCAGAGATCAGATGCTCAACACATCCGTAAGCTCAATTCAGAACGGAGTAACAAGCGGCTTTGGTGACGTGCAGACCGCTCTTTGTGGCGGCTTTGCGGGGGTAACTGCTTCCGTAAACAACGCACAGAGCGGCATCACACAGCAGATGTACTCTAATCAGATTGCAGAACTTGAAAGAAGCTTTGCGGCACAGACAGCTAACACAGCGGGTCTTTCCAACATTTCCTCACAGCTTTCACAGTGCTGTTGCGATAATAGACTCGCAACCTGTCAGACGCAGAACCTTGTAGCTTCTGACGGAGCGTTGACAAGACAGGCTATCCAGGAACAGACACAGGCGATCCTTGATAAGATGTGTCAGCAAGAGATAGACGCTTACAAGCGTGAGAACGATAACCTTCGTTCTATGGTGAACATGCAGAACCTTGCGGCATCACAGGCGGCACAGACAGCGGCTATAATCGCTGATAACACCTCACAGACACAGTATATCGTTAACAGGGTAGCACCTTACCCGATTCCTTCCTACACCGTACCCAACCCTTTAGGAACCGTTTAAGGGGGTGGCGTTATGAGAATGTATGAAGAACTGCTCGATATGCTTGAGAGAGAAGTGAAAGAGATAACCGATAAAGGCACTCTTGACGAGAAGTCTTTAGACCACCTGTACAAGATCATGCTGTCCATCAAGGCGGCAGATAAGCACATGGAAATGCACTCACACGGAGCAAACAACGGCGTGTATTCTAATCGTTATGACCGCTCATATGACTACAACCGTTCCTATGATCGTTCATATGATCCTTACAGCCGGGACAACTTTCGTTATAGTACGGATAGAGGCTCCTACGACTACAGCGGGGACTCCATGAAGAAAAAGCTTGAGAAAATGATGTCAGAAGCGTCAAACGAGTCTGACAGAATGGCGATAATGGAGTGCATGTCCAAGCTTAAATAACCAAAAATCTTGGTGCAATTCTTGGTGCAATTTCCCCACAAACGTGGCTTGTAAACCGCATAAAATCGTTAATAAAGTCTTGAACCAAGAGTGAAACGAAAAACCCTCGGAAGCCTGTATTTAAGCACTTCCGAGGGTCTTTTTTCAGTAGCGAGAGAGAGACTTGAACTCTATAGCATACGCCCTAAACGTCAGTATTTATCATGTTTCTGCATTTATTGGTGCATTTTTTGGTGCCACACTTGTATTGAATATATCGTCAAGGTATTTACCCGCAGATTCTTTTCTCTTTTCCTTCATGCTTGCCCTGTAAGTATTCTTGAAAACGAAATCGGACTTCCACCCGCCAAGGGCCATAGCGTCAGACTCCGGCATGATAGTTGAGGCGTAGGATGCGAAGTAATGCCGTAAATCGTGGAAGCGGAAATAAGGGATTCCAAGCTCCTTCTGATATTTGTGAATATGATCGCTTATCTTTTGCGGAGAATACTTGAAAAAATATCCTTTTTCCCTGATCTCTTTTACAAGGCTATCAGGAAGATATATTATCCTGTTACCCGCATCGGTCTTGGGAGATTCTTTCTTCTCCCATTTCTTGTTGTAGACCAAGTTGGCATGAACATGAAGCTCATTTCCGTTTAAATCAGACATTTCCAAGGCACATATTTCGGATCTCCTTAAAGACAGAATACCAAGTTGTATGGCGATATGATCCTCGGTGTTTTCTGTTGCTTTCAGTAAAGCCTTTATATCGCTTTCTGTTGGCAAATAACGCTCGTTATATACCTTCTGCGGCAAGGTGGTATGTAAGGTCAATGAGGGCCTGTATACTCCGATAACAGATGCTATGAAACCATGTAAAGCCCTGACTGTTTTAGGGGCATGTTTAACGGCGTAATTATTTATTTCTGCCTGTACATGATCCTGTGTTATTTCCCTTAAAGGAATGTCCCGGAACTCTTTTGACAGGGCTTTGATTAACCTGTCATATGTCCGAACAGACGAGGGTGACAGGACATTTTGCCTGTTATCCACATACTGACGAGCATAAAAACCGAAACTATCCTTTTTATCGTAATCCTCTGCCAACCTGGATATAGCGTCAGCGATATCCTTCTGCGAAGGCTTATAATCAAAGGTTATAGACAGTCTTTTCCCGTTTACTCTTGGCTGAACCCTGTATGAATTTCCTCTCTTTTCAACCTTCATTACAATTCTCGGCGGCTATCCTCGCCGGACAGGATAATATGGTGTCAAGTAATTCCTTGTACTGCGTATCTTTTACGACAACTGCCTCAAGAAGCATATCCATACGCTTATCTTTGAGTGAAACCTGTTCTTTCAGGAACTCAATGCTTGCCCGTGATCGTTCCCGTTCCTCGTCAAGCCGTTCGTGGTGCTTGACCTTCTCTGCGGATAAAGATGCTTTAAGCTGTTCGATTTGCCGTTCCAATTCCTCTATCCTTTGATTCTTATATTTAAGGAGTGACTTCATAGCTTTTGTATCAATGGTATCGTCATCCTCCATGTTCTCGATATCCAACAAGGCGTTAGCTATCGGACGGATCGTTTCTTCATATCTAAACGATAATTCTTCGGAACCGTCAGCGAACACCCTCGATATGGTGGATTTTGCGAGGTAATCCCCGTTTTTTTCCATCAATGCGAGGATATCCCCATATGATAGATTCTTTTCTTCTCGAACCTCTTTTAGCCTAATAATAATATCTTTACTGTTTGTCATTAACTACCTCCTGTCTCATATTTGAAACCCATATCTCACATATGGAACTTTTTATAGGACATCTAATCTGATATGCTTTTTCCATCGAAAGGAGTAAAAGTCTATGAGTGATAAAGAATTTATTGATCGTTATCATGCGGCGAGCGAGGAAACACAGCGTCAAGTTGAATTATACCTAAAGCCATATCTACAAGAGCCTTTGTGCGATCATCAGCTTGATTATATGCCGCAAGCAAGCGGTGAGCCTGATCGTTTTTAGTGTCGATTGAGGTCTCATGGGGCTGTTCGTCTGTTTCCCAACCCATTAAATAAGAAGGGCTACATCCGAGTGCCTCCGCTATCCTTTTTACTTGCTTCATTGTAATATTGTCCCCGGCATTTTCAAACTTACTTATGGCAGTCTTATCACTATACCCCGCTTTCTTTGCAAGCTCTTCCTGAGTGAGATCAATTTCACTCCTTTTACTTCTTATCCTATCTGCGATAGTCATATTATCATCTCCTTTAAACATATTCTAAAATAAATTGCTAAATTTTGCAATAAGGTGTTGACAAATCTTTCTACACGAATTATAGTATAGTCAGTTGAAAGAAAAGGCAACTACATCATATAGTGGAAAGGAGGGTAAAAACTTGGTAAAAACACAGAATGTTGATACAAAGCTTTTGGATGAGTATATCGACAAGAGCGGTTATCGAATGAGCCATATCATAAAAACACTTGGAATATCCCGACAGGCATTTGATAAAAAAAGAAAGGGAATAACAAGCTTTCGGGCACCCGAGGTCTATGTTTTGTGTGACCTATTGAAGATTCCTGATGATGTAAAACCGAAAATTTTTTGCCTTTAGGGTTGCAAAAAATAGCTACCTAATAAGGAGGTGAGAAATGCCAAAAGTCAAATTAGGTTACGGGATCGGTGATTACATAGCCCGCCGGATAAAGAGGGCGGGGCTGACACAGGCCCAAGTAGCAAAAAGGTTAAGCATCTCCCAACAGGCGTTTAGTTACCACATTAAAAGGAATGAGTTTTCCTATACCGAGTTAAAGGAAATCTTCTCCATGATAGAGGCAACGGACGGGGAGATAGTCAAAGTAATGAGGGGGTTCTTATGACACAGAGGGACATTTTAGTAATTCTATTGGTTATTTCGATCATGTTGTTTTGCCTGTTGGCTGACTGCTTAAGGGCAAGCATCTACGCAGAACAGGAGGAAAGGAGGGAGAGACTTGGACGAGGGAGTATCGGAGGTTCTGTACACCGAACAGCGAGAAAAACCCGCAGAGCTTGTTGAAGCCGAGCGAATACAGATTGACCCTGACTACGGAATGATGATCCGTCATCAGCGGGAACTTGAAAAAATCGCAGAGACAGCTTCAGAGACCGAACAGCTTTTAATGGCAAGGAAAATGAGCTTTTCCGTATTGGTCACAGCTATGTGGGAAATCTACTCAAAGGAGCATGAAACACTCGAGAAGATAAGGGGGAATTTTACATGAAGAGAACATCAGAGGCATATCTTAACACTCTGCTTAATGGAAAGGCAGAAAGGGCGAAGTTATCAGCCCGTCAGTACCTTGTAAATCATCAGGACGACGTACCTTTAGTGATCCTGATTAGCTACCTGGACAGTATCAGAGAAAAGGCCGTAATCAATGACGGCAAGATCGTAGGTTTTTCCCGGATATAAAAAGAGCCGCCCGTATAAGGGACGGACGGACTCAAGGGGATTTGTACGATCAATGAAATTATCGTTAGTAGTTACACACAAGATATTGTAAAGTCCCTACATCATTATACAAGATGTTGGGGAATGAGTCAAGGAGGAATAAAAATGCAGATAGAAGAAAAACAGCTTATCAGTTATCTGACGAAGATCGTCAAGCTCCATGATGAACTTGATGACACAAGAAAGGAACTTGAGGCATCCAAAGAGGACGCTATAGCGTGGTGGAAACGGTGGAAGATACTCAAGGACAAGTACGAAAAGGAGGAAGAAGAGAATGATTCAGGAGAAACTGCTGAAAATACAACAGGAGCTTAAAGCTCCGAAGGGTCAGAGAAATGACTTCGGTAAATATAACTATCGCTCATGCGAGGATATCCTGGAGGCTCTTAAGCCCCTGTTAGCCAAGTATAAGGTATGTCTTTTCATATCGGATGACCTATTAGAGGTAGGCGGCAGAAACTACGTCAAGGCGACAGTAACCATAAGTGATATTGAGGACGGATCGCAGATAGTAAACACAGCTTTTGCCCGTGAGGAAGAGACAAAGAAGGGCATGGACGGATCGCAGATAACCGGGGCTTCATCATCCTACGCAAGAAAGTACGCTCTTAACGGCATGTTTGCGATAGATGACACCAAGGACAGTGATTTTACCAATAAGGGAGAGACAAAGGCAGAAAAGCCCTCTACGGAGGCTAAAAAATGCACTGAAAAGCAAGTGGAACTCCTTATGAAGCTCTATGACGAGGAAAACATTTCCAAGCTGATGAGCTATTACAAGGTATCAACGCTTGAGGAACTGACTATGGAACAGGCAAGTCAGGCTATTCAGAGAAAGAAGGGAGCATAAATGGCAGAGTTAGCGATCAAGAACGAGTTACTTAAGGGCGTGTCAACCGACCTTTTTACAGAGGAAGGGATCATGACGGCACAGGGCAGAAACCTTATCGAGAGGGTGGAACTTACACTTGCCGCTGTAAAAGATGCGGAGAAGGAGATCAGGAATAAGTGCCTTACGGAAATGAAGGCAAAGGGGATTCTCAAGGTCAAGGACGAAACCCTGTCTATAACCTTTAAGGACGCTTACGACAAGGAGACCGTAGATACCAAGAGGCTTAAGGAAGAACAGCCGGACATCTATGACGAATACTGCAAGGTCAGCCCTGTCAAGGAGTCCCTGTTAATAAAGGTGGGTAAGTGATGGATAAGTGGGAATTACAGAAAGGGTTATTGGAATATGACGATGCCTCGCATACATACCTCTATGAGGGAATAATAGTACCAAGCATAACACAAGTTATGTCAATGAAATTTGGGGGTATGTATGCTTCTGTTTCCCCTGATGTTTTGAAAGCATCTGCGGATCATGGTACCGCCGTCCATAAGGCCATTGAGAATTGGTGCAAGTGTGAAATACCCTCGGATTTACGGGAACTTAAACACTTTCAGGTCTTAAAACAGAGATACGGCTTTGAGGTTCTTAAGAATGAAATACCGATTGTTATTAAAGAGCCTTGTGTTGCGGGAAGGCTTGACCTGGTACTCCGTGACAAAGAGGGCAGATTGGCTATAGCTGATATAAAAACAACCGCTACTTTTGAAAAAGAGTATGTAGCGTATCAGCTTAACCTATACAAGAAAGGCTACGAGGAAACATACGGTGAAGAAATACAGGCATTATATATCGTCCATGTGCGGTCATATGGTGGAAAGAATTTCCGGCATTTTAGGGAAATACCGATCTCGGATATCCCGTATCAGTGGCTATGTGAAAACTACGAAAGGTGGAACAATGGCAAGACGACTAATTGACAACTACGACTTATTCAGAGCAAACGAGGACAGGCTGTTAGATCAGATAAAGAACAACCCTGTATGTGACGAGTGCGGGGAGATCATTACGGATGAATTTTTCTACGACATCTACGGTCACAACATCTGCATCGACTGCATGAACGGACATCGGGAGGAAGTTATATGACGTTCCAGGGCGAGATCGTAAGCGTATATCCTGACATTACCCTCGACCAGGTATTTATACAGATATCTACCACAAAAGCCTGTTTAGAAGCCCTACAGGCGGTCAGGGAGATAAAGAACCTTGATATCGACATCAAAAAGCATAGGGAAAAGCGATCCCTTAACGCTAACAGCTATTTTCATGTTTTATGCGACAAGATATCGAAGGCACTCGGAATTACACCGACTGAAGTAAAAAACATGATGCTTCGGGACTACGGATTTATAGATCAGGATGTAAAAACGATCATACTTCGGGATGACGTGAACTACTTAAAGCTTGACGGGCTTCACTTAAGACCTATCGAAGGACAGCGGAAACAGCTTGGGAAATACTTTTATCAAGTCTACTACGTCATAAGAGGTTCACATACGCTAAACTCCGAGGAATTTTCAAAGCTCCTGGACGGGACAGTATCAGAGGCGAAGGACTTAGGAATTGAAACGTTACCGCCGGAAGAACTTAAGGCTATGAAGGAAAGGTGGGGTGTTGATCTTGGTAGTGAAGGATGAGGACAGATGTTGGGTCTGCGGGTGTCCGTGGGCTGAGACACACCACTGTCTATACGGGACAGGGAAAAGGGAATTAGCCGACAAGTACGGCTTAACAATCCGTTTATGCCGACAGCACCATAACGAGGTACATGCTCATCCTAACACAGGTCTTGACCTGAGATTGAAGATCATGGCTCAGGAATACTTTGAGAAGAATTGCGGCACAAGAGAAGAATTTATAAAGCTTTTTGTAAAAAGCTACTTATAGGAGGGAGAGAAATGAAATCACAGAACGAACGAGTATTGGAATACATGAAGGAACATGACGGGATTACGTCTTTACAGGCTTACGAGAAGCTTGGAGTTACCCGGTTATCAGCAAGGATCAAGGATTTACGGACACAGGGAAACATCATCTTTAGCGACCCCGTGGAGGTTGAAAACCGTTTCGGGGATATGTGCGAGGTATCAATGTATCGGCTTATTAAGGAGGCGGGGAAGTGATTATTGGACAAGATGAGTATAAATACATTTACAAGTGTGATTTATGCGGCGAAGAGTTTTCTGACTACAAAAAAAATCGAGACCGACCACGCAGATATTGTAGTGCGAAGTGCTTTCACACGTCTACAAGAGTCACGCCTATTACTCGGGTTTGTGTGAATTGCAATAAGGTATTCACAGTTAGAAAGGCTTTTAAAAACCAAAAATTCTGTTGCCGGGACTGTTCTGCACAATATCGCAATAAAACACGGGTTAATGAAGTGAGAACGACAAAAAAGGGATATAGGTACATAAGAACGAACGGGAAAGACGTAAAGGAACACATCCTGATTATGGAAAACTATCTCGGAAGAAAACTAAAGCCTGATGAGGTCGTTCATCATAAGGATTTTAACAAATCGAATAACGATATAAGCAATCTTCAACTAATGACAAATAGCGAACATTCAAGATTGCATCGTAAATACGAGATTGAAATGTATGGAAAGCACAAAGGTTGTACAGGGGGTTGGAATAAAGGGCTTAAAGCACTCCCTTATAAACCTTACAAAGTAAAGAAGGTAATACGAGTAGAGGACGGAAAAATCTATGATAGCACAACAAAATGTGCGGAAGATATAGGCGGTTTTGCTTCTTGCGTTTGGTGTGCCTGTGTAGGGAAAGCGAAGTCATACAAAGGATATCACTTTAAATACCTGGAGGATAAAAAATGATTAACAGCAGACAGAAGGGTGCGAGGGGCGAACGGGCCTTTTCCCATAAGATCAATGACCTTTTAGGTCTTGAGACACGAAGATCACAGCAGTATTCAGGAGCAAACGGTGACGCTGATGTTGTGGGCGTTCCCGGTATTCACTGCGAGGTTAAAGTTGTTGAACGGCTGAATATCTATGATGCTGTCGATCAGTCCAAACGGGACGCAAGAGAAAACGAACTTCCTTGCGTGTTCCACAAAAAGAACAGAAAAGAATGGCTCGTTACCATGCCTCTTGATGAATGGATAAAGCTATATAACGCTTACAGGCACAAATAAGGGTTGTAACACCTGTTCTACGGAACAAAAGAAACTGTACCTCTAATGGCAGATATATCACGAAAAATTGTAAGCCATTTGAAAATCCCCTGTCCTACGGGGCGGGGGAGGAAAGGAGGATTCATGGCAGAGGCGTTTGTAAAGCTGTATAAAAAAATGCTTGCTTGGGAATGGTACGACGATATCAACACTAAGGTTCTGTTTTTGCACTGCCTACTCAAAGCAAATTGGAAACCTACAAGGTGGCATGGAGTTGAACTCGAACCCGGACAGTTTGTTACGAGCTTACCGACACTTGCGGAAGAGACTCAGTTATCTGTGCGTCAGGTCAGGGTAGCGTTAGACCACCTGAATATGACAGGCGAAGTGACAAGCAAATGTCAGAGTAAATACCGCATTATTACTGTAAATTCTTGGAGTGAGTATCAGTCAAGTGACAGGCAAGATGACAGGCAAATGACAGGCAAACGACAGGATAGTGACAGGCAAATGACAGGCAAACGACAGGCAAATGACAGGCAAATGACAGCAGATAAAGAATATATAGATATAAAAGAATATAAAGAAAAAAAAGAAGTAGAAGAAGTAAAAGAAGTAAAAGAAGAAAAACATATATATGGCGAGTACGGACACGTCAGGATCAGCGACTCGGAAAGGGACCGGCTTTTTAATGACTACGGAGAAGAGGAAACCATGGAGGCCATCAAATACCTTGACGAGTACATAGAAATGAAAGGCTATAAAGCCAAGAACCATTACTTGTGTATGAGGAAATGGGTTTTTGATGCGATCAAGAGGGATAAACCTAATAAACCTAATAAACCCGAAAGTATTTTTGATGCGATTATGAACGCATAGAAAGGAGAGATATGACAAGAGAAGAAGTTAAAGAACTTTTAGTAATGATAAGAGCCTTATACCCGAACTTTAATCTTAAGCCGGAGGAACTGACAGGAACCATAAACGCATGGCACATGATGTTAGAGGAATACCCGGCTGATGCAGTGGGAGCGGCATTAAAGATATACGCCAAGACTAATAATACAGGCTTTGCACCTTCTGTATCACAGCTTATAGGGGCTATATATGCCCCGAGAGAGAATAACGAGCTGTCAGAGGGTGAGGCGTGGGCCTTGGTTAAAGATGCGATAAGGAAAGGGGCATACGACTCACAGGAAATGTATGATGCTTTACCTGAGACCGTACAAAGGGCAGTAGGAAACCCGGCTATGATTCACGAGTGGGCTATGACAGACTCCGACACGGTGAACACGGTTATCATGTCAAACTTTCAGAGATCATACAAGGCGGTGCTTGCAAGACGTGAGTTTAACTCCAAGATATCCGCAGACCTTAGCAACGCAATTACAAAACGTGATGTAAAGGAGATCGAGGGGTGAACACGGAGGTAATGTTTAGCAGTAATACGGATGAATGGGCTACGCCACAGGATTTTTACGAAGAATTAAACAAAGAGTTTAACTTTGACCTTGATCCTTGTGCTTCTGACGAAAACCATAAATGCGAAGAGTATTACACAAAGGCTGAAAACGGCTTAAATATGGCATGGGGGGGGGCGAAGAGTGTTTGTAAACCCGCCATATTCCAACATTTCGGAGTGGGTTGCAAAATGCTACGAGGAAGGCCGCAAAGAAAATACGCTTGTTGTGATGCTGATCCCCTCCAGGACAGACACAAAGTATTTTCACGATTATATCTTAAACCGGGCCGAGATACGTTTCGTAAAAGGGCGTTTGAAGTTTGGAAGCAGTAAGAACAGTGCCCCGTTTCCATCAATGTTGGTGATCTACTACGGGGCGAAAGTGAGTACAGAATCCCAATATCCAAAGGGAAGGGAGAGGTAAAAGAATGAGACACAGGAGAAGAAGATCAATTTTTGACCCGCACAGGGAACAGATAGAAAAGTGGTGCAGTTTAGGGGTGACAGTCCCGGACATGATAAAGATGCTCGGTGGCGGCTACAGTGAACAGGCCCTTTACACATTTATCCGCAACAATGGCTTGCGGGAATCATGGAAGGTAGTCTATGCCGCCAGGAATAAGTGTAAAAACTGCGAATACTGTGAGCAGATTATTAACCTAAACAACATGAAACAGCTTGTGTGCATGAAGAGCAAGAGAGTGATCAGGCAGAGCGTGGTATACAGCCCTGTATGGTGCGAGAAGGAGAAAGTATGGCAAAAGCAAGAAGAAAAAGCATAGCGACAAGGACACCGCTTAAGGCGATCAGAGCAAAATGTATGAATTGTTCAGGAAATCAGTTGGGCGAGTTATGGAACTGCCCCGTGGTTGACTGCCCTTTGTATGAATACAGAACAGGGCATAGACCGTTAGCAGATGATGAAGATGAAAAAACGCTCTTACAAGAGGGGTTTTCAGAAAAAGAGGGTGAAGGCGATAAAAGTATCGAGGAAGATACCGCAGATGAAAAAGACCCGTCGTAGAAGCATAGTTTTGACGTAGAAAGGGCACATAAAACAGGAGGGATAAAAGCATGAACAGAGAACAGCTTATAGCAGTCATCAAAATGTATGAGGAAAAGCTCAAAGAGTTTATGACAGACAAGGATTATATGGAGTTTTGTACAAAGGTCGCCAAAACGGTATTCCTTGCAGAGATTATGTCATTCCCGGACGGGGAATTTAAAGATTTTGTCCTTGACAACTTTGATTTGATAACCAAGACGGAGGGCGAAGATGATAAATAGGGTTATGTTGCTTCTGTTTTTCCCCTGGATCGTTATCATGGGGTACCTGGTTACACAGGTCGGGAGGTAAAAATGACAACACAGGAAGTGATTAACAAGCTAACAGCGATATACAGATGCTTTGTCAGCCTTTGGAGCGAGGGTCATCGCTATTATTTTATGCGTGACGAGTATCAGGAAGCTCTTGCGACAGCGATTTGGGATTTAAAATTCAAGATCCCGAAGTATCGAAAAGAGGCGAAGCGGTGGAAGCGTAAGTATCTGATGCTGAAAATGGAGGTGGAAAATGGGGAAAGAGATAATAGTTACAAGCCTTGAGGAAATGTGCGACCTTATGTGCGGTGAGCCGGAACCCGAGGAGGAAGGGGATGGAATGACGAGAGAAGAAGCAATAGTAAACCTTAAAATGATAGGAGTTGCTTTTGTTGAACCCGTGACAAAGGAACAAAGAAAACTTATAGACGATACGTTTGAAATGGCAATACAGGCACTATCGCAAAAGCCTTGCGAGGATGCGATAAGCACAAAAGATGCCGTGAGCCGTGGAGTGTTTGAACAGGTCATGTGTGAGCGTGATATAGCAATAGAACAGTTGCACGAATTAGGGTATGAGTTCGGGCAGAAGATAGAGCCGTGCGAGGATGCGATCAGCCGTGAAGCGGTATGCAATATTGTAAATGACATTAGGGATTGTATCAGCGTAGAAGGTTATTGGGGTATCCTTGAAAGATTGAAAAAGTTACCTTCCGTCACACGGCAGACGGGGGAGTGGATAGATGATGAGTTTGGCAGCAAATGTAGTTGTTGTGGTATTCATACTCATTTAGACAAGTTTGATAGACCCATGAAGTTTAAGTATTGCTCTATGTGCGGTGCAGATATGAGAGGTGCGGAATGAACAGAACAGGAGCAGAAGAATACGCAAAGAATATGACTTACCGTGATGCGGTCTATAACGCTTTACAGGGTAAGTGCATACCATACCGCAAAGCAACACTCATAAAACTGTATGAATTGCTTGATATGGTTGAGCCACAGGAAACCGAAACTTGGAACGGCATACACGCACAAATAACTGCACCGAAGGGAACATTCGAGAAGATATGGGAAGATGCAGAAAGTGAGGATAAGGAATGAACAACGCAGATGTAATTATCGAAGTTTTATTGAGATTTACAGAACCTTATCTTGCAATAGGAGAAACAAATCATGATGAGAAAGCCTATAACAATCTGTTAGAAATCTGTTACATACACGATTATTGCTATGACCTTATTCGTGAAAATGCGGAATTAAAAGGGCACGAATATTCCATTATCAAGGCAAGAGAAAAAGCAATTAGACATATTAATGAATCAATAAACTGTATGAGAGATTTGCTTGATGATTTAAAGGCAGAAAGTGAGGTAAAGGAATGAATAGAGTGAGAGGAATGACCGAATGTGATTATTGCCAGCACGTTGAAATGTGTGGCTGGAGAAAAAGCCTTGAAGAAAGAGGTTGCGACTTCTTTGATGACGGTAACAAGTGGATTTCGGTTAGTGAGCGGTTGCCGGAAGATATAAAGCCCGTAATCGTCACATGGAAAAACAACGACCCTGAACCATACTATCAATACATTGTCGGCAAACATTTTATTGGTGTTGCTCATTACCATAAAGGCAAGTGGTATTGGTATTCAAGCACAACAGAAGATTTCCTTGCAGAATATGGCAGATATGAAGGTGAGGAATTTGATGAAGCAATAGAGGTTATAGCATGGATGCCCTTACCCGATCCATACAATGTTAACCAAGGTTAGCCAAGAATTTAAACAAGATTTAAACAAGAAAGGAGCGAGGAATGACAAACAGAGAGAGTATAGAATCTTCAGATAACAGGGAATTTGCGAGATTTCTTGCATCGGTTGCAGGATATGGCGGCAACAAGGAAGAGGTGGACTTTTGGGAACATTGGTTAAAAGAAGAGAAGCCACAGGAAAGGAGCGATAAGGAATGAGTGATTATTCAAGGGACGAGATATACGACAGGATCATAGAAGAACGCCAGGAGCGGAACCTCGCAAAGTTGTATCAATGTAATGAGTGCGATCAGCACAATGAAACCTGTCCTTACTATGACGAAACCGAAGAAACATGGGATTTTGAGAAATGTTATGAGGAGGGCGAAGAATGAAAGAAGAATTATACGAGTTATACAAGAGCGATCCTGATTTTAAGGAATATGTGGATAAATACTGTAAAAAGCATGATTTAGGCGTTTTTGAAGCCTTAAACATGAAAATCCTTGAATCCTACGGGAATTGGCTGAAAGGAGCGAAAAAAGACCGTGTGTAAGCATGTATATAAGCCCTTGGAAACGGTACAGCTTGACCGGGACATTTACTTAATACGCCGTAAATGCGAGAAATGCGGTAAAATCCTTGCTTTAAAGACAATGACCGATTGGACGAACAACAAGAAAAGCCAGGGCGGGAGGACTTTTTACAACGAAACGACGAAAGGCGGGGAATAATCCTCGCCTTTCTAAACCACAAGTTCCCATGAAAAAACATGAGACAAAACACACTTTTAATATATCATAACAGAGGGATATGTCAATACAACTCTCCCTCAATTTCCCTCATAAGGGGGCCTTTTTTATCTGCAATCCTTTTATAGTTTGCGTGTCTGTCGGGTCTTGCCTCCGCTACTACGGAGTTGTTGACAACCTCCTGTAATAAGCCACTGTTTGTATCTTCATAAATTGCTGTATTTGTACCGCTATCGTATATTCTAATCATTTCTTGCCCTCCTGTGATCTTGCTATATCATCCCTGATAAGCTGTTTGATGTAAGATTGTCGTTTTTCTACGCTTTCAAGCTTATCGATGATATCTGCATCTGTTTTCCTGTTAAATTTAAAGCCAACTGTAAGTGAATTTGCGGCGTCATATTTTGCTACTGCCCGCAGATGTGCCTCGCTTGATTTTGCCATAGTATTACCTCCCGTTGCGGCTTAATGCCGTCTTAAAGAATTGTACCGCTTCTTCCAAACTATCGCAAGGAGAACCTGCACCGCCCATGTTGTTACCGTATCCACAGGATATAAACCGCCTATGATCGTCAATAGAGTAATTGCTAAAATGCACATCATACTTGAATTTGCCTATCTTTGCTACATAGCCCCACAGAGGGTCGCAATATACAAAATTGATCCCTGTTGCAGCTTTGACCGCCTCAACCATATCGGCTTCGGTCATTAAGTCCAGGTCTCTTGTTGTCGTTTCAGGCTTTATAAAATCAAAAATGCTTAACTGTTCCATGCTATCACCTCTTTTTTGTTAATCTGAGAAAAATCCTGTTTCATCCTGTCTCCATGCGATTTCTTCGGCTTTTCTTTTTGCACCTGAAAGCGTTTTGTAAACCTTTCCGTCTGCTCTGTTGTAGCCATTGCTATCTTCAACCACATACTCGTTTTCATCGTATTTTGTTATCCAAATGTAATGCCTCTTGCTGTCTGTCTCAGAAACAAGCATTGACCAACAAGTCGGATTATCGTATTCGTCATTACACTCGGGAACTATGTTTAATTCTCTTTTGGGATATGTCATAGCCGTAACCTTTCTCCCCGTATAGCCTGTTAGGTCAGCTCGTGTATTCAGATTGCGTATTTCTGAATGTATGCCCTCATATCGGAAAGCTTGCCATTGTTAAGAGTCCACCAACCCTTGCCAGGTTGAAAGCCTAAAACCGTGTAAAACCCTTGGTCTGTGATGTTATGCTCTTTAAAATGCCTCTTAAGCCCTAAGTCC
>Ga0310690_10004815_pt1 | contig 18825 bp, 9 predicted proteins | sample AusTroGonzalo_MG_2_FD_207661 | JGI IMG/M metagenome (GOLD analysis project Ga0310690, IMG submission 207661) | Bovine rumen microbial communities from tropical cattle in Woodstock, Queensland, Australia - Gonzalo_04 (v2) (version 2) | ecosystem: Host-associated > Mammals > Digestive system >...
GAAAAGATACGTTTATTAAAGCAGAAGATGTTTCAACCGATAGTGACTTTACTGTTGATACTTTTGTATACATTGATAGGCCTGTAGGAGAATATCCGTATTTCTTTGCAATGTTCAGAAGTTTTGACAGCGATAACAATAGCGGAAGATTACTTTTCTATGGTAAAGGAACAGATGGTAACATCGGTACTTCTTGCTATTCAGATGTTGCAACCAATATAAAAGCTTCTGGTTTGCATCATTTGGCATTAACGTATGATTCTGTACTTGGTTGTGTTAAATGTTATGTTGACGGAATATGTGTAAGAACAGGACAAATGTTCTTGAGCGGTACATATCAGTTAGAATTTGGATACAGGCAGTACTTCAACAATGATGCTTTCCGTGGTTACTTTGAAAATCCAAGGATTTCTTCAAGAGTTCTTTGGGATGATAACTTTGATATAAATAATATCGATTACGAATCCGAAGATTGGAAAACTCCTGTGGAACAAACCGTAGTAACTACAGGTGATGTATTAAGATTCGATTCGCTTCTTGCATCCGGTGTGGAGATTCCACATAACATAACAAAAGGAAAGAAAGAATTATCGTTTGAAATGTCTTTCTTAATAAATAGCCATAAAAATAATAACATACTGATTTCATCTACCACAAGTGGCTATCACTCAAACGATATGACGTTACAGATTACGAATGGTTTACTATATTTCTTTGATGGTACTCATGAAGTAACAGTAAGTACTGACCTTTTAGTACCTGAAAATACAGTAAATAGACTTTCTCTTGTTTTAAATCTTGATGGCTCAGTTGATATTTATCTCAATGGTAATTCATATCACGGAGACATCGGATTTACTCTTGCTACAGATACAGCGCCAGTATATATCGGAATTCAGAAGCCTCTTTATAACACATGTGGAACTTTCGATATGTATGAGTTCAGAGTTTGGGATAAGTCTTTAACGGAATCCGAAGTCTTTGCTAATATCACCGGAGAAGAAGATAATCTTGTTGCTTGGTACAAACCTGAGATATTCGGAAACAAGCTTATCGATAAATCTAGCAACAGTAATGACGGCAATATAATAGGATTCCCGATGATAACTAACTCTCATACAGATGAATTTGGTCACGTTTGGAATACTTACGGGAAGTTAGTAATCCGTGATGACAAGTACTGTGTTGGTGCGAATGCATTCATGCAGTCTACAGTATCGTTCGATGAGGACTTTACAGTAGACGTATGGGCAGATTATCAGAGAGCAACTGGAAACTATCCTCATGTAATCGATGTAATCAAAAATTTCCGTTCATCTGATAATAGATTTTCATTCCACATCGATGGAAATATGATTCATAGATGTTGCGATAACCGTTCATACGGAAGCACTGGAGTGTCAGCAGTAGGATTACATCATTATGCAGTGGTGCATGAAAAAGAAAAAGGTACAGTAAAGCTTTATGTTGATGGAAATTGTGTAACGTCTGTCGGCAATGACAATCGTACTGGAGAATATTTAGCTGTTATAGGATTTGATTGTGGGGTTGGTACGTACTATGTGGGAACGTTTGATAAACCTAGAATAGTACAAAGAGCTCTCTGGACAGAAAACTTTGACCCAAAGACTGAATGGCAAGGAAACACTGAAGAGCAAGGTAGCTTTAGATATGAAAACATAGGTAGGATAGAAGAAACATTAGTAACTAGTGGCGGCAATGTAACTGACAGTAATAAAACAAACACTGGTACCGCATTCTATCAAACTGCAAAAGCTCAACGAATGTTCCCTATACCTACGACTAAAGAGATTTGGGTTAAGTTTGATGTTTACACAGACAACCCAAGAAGTGCATATGCATGGTATGTATGCGCAGACAGAGAGAATTCAAATTTGCACGACGGCATAAGACTTTCGGAATACAATGTTGATATTGCAATGAATTCAAAGGGCTATTCTGCAAGCGCAATAGGAATAGCGAAAGCCGAAATTCAAACATACGTATTGCATATGATTTCTGGAAAGAAAATAGAATTCTGGATGAATGGTAAGCTTATGAAGTCATTGAACGGTAACACAAACGGCGGAAATGAGTATGATTACTTAACATTCTGGTCAGAAGGAAGCGGAACAGTGTTCTCGAATATAATAATATCCAATTCTGAAATAGGGTTAAATGAGAACGCAACTGCTACAGATAATCTTGACAATTAATCAGGATAACAGTAAAATTAATACAAGGAACGGGAAACCGAAAAAGCTTCCCGTTCCAACGTTTTATGACGATAACAACAAGTAATACAGATTGTGAAAAGTGATACATAAATTGGAGGTAGGTGAGACAATTGGAAGCTTATCTGATTCAAGTGTTTTCAGTAGTTTTAAATATAGTGCTGTTATACGGGTTCAGAAAATACACGGAGCGTCAAAGGAAAACAGAGGCTAAACAGCTAGCTATTGAAAACGGACTTCGTAGTTTACTTAGAGACAGAATAATTCAGTCCTGCGTATCCTACACTAAACAGGGGTTCATCCCAATGGATGAACTTGAAAACATCACGGGCATGTTTGAAGCTTATAAGGGGCTTGACGGTAATGGCGCTGCAGAGGCTATTTACAAGAGAGTACTGAACTTGCCTACGTCCAATGCATAATAAATAGCTGCTATATTTTGGCTTCGGCCTAAGAACGGGAAGATAGCCTGTGGCTGTCTTCCTTTTTCTATGTAACTAGGGGCTATAAATTCTTAATTGGTGGTGTAGTCAGCGTAATATGTTCGTAGAGAATTCCGAAAGGAGGGCGTGAATTTCCATGGCTATATCGAATAGACACAATGTCGGAAGCACGGCAGTTCCTCGTGGCGTTCGTAAGATAAACGAAGAAATGATTCAGGAAGGCCGTGCTCTTATTATCACGGAGAGTAACGAAAGCAACTATAACTGGGAAGATATTCCAGATGGCTCTTTAAAGGTTGATGGTAATACTGGAGTTATTCTCGTAAAACTTAAGGGGCAAGGGTCTTGGATTCCGAGTAACATTCGGTTAGACGTACCACGCGATACCGAAGGTAGGGTTATTGGAGATTTAAATAATTCTGAGTATGGCCATACGGTTTCAATTGCAAAAGATGCAATTGCCACTAGAGAAAACTTCGTTTTACTCAAGGACAATGTAGACGGAAATAAATTCTACTATGAGGACGAAGATGGTAAACGTTGGATAGGTGAAAAGAGTGACCGTGGATATCATTTTGAACTTCATAAGGGGCATTACGCAGTAGGACGAAACATGCTTGACGTCGTTATAGACGACTGTTTATATCGTTCGGCTGCTAGCGGTGGAGTAATAGAACAATCTGAAACGAAATTTATTATTACAGAAGAGCTTGTCGAAGGAATGGAACTTACTGTAAAATATTTCCAGATGGTTCGCATAGGCAATCCTTATCCTAGATTTTTCTTGCGCCGTGGAGAATATACCGAAGATGGTATAGACACCAATGGAGAACCTGAGGCCGCAGAAGTAGGTGATGTCTGGATTGACTTCAGTGGTACCCCTGACGATGAAGATGGATACTTGGGAGAATGCCTTAATAATCAGAATTATATTCCGTGGTCAAGGATAGTAGGTTATCCTAGAACTGTTAATGATGCTAGGGCATGTAATCTCATGGTTGACGTAGCTAAAGCTAATCATGTGCACAACTTTGACGATATTATAGACCTTGAGGCAAGGATTAGCGAGATAACAAGAAACACGGCACATGCTTCAAGAGCTGACTACGCAGATAACGCAAACAATGCGACGAATGCCATTATGGCGAAAACAGCAGAAATGCTTCAGGGACATAAGATAGGTATAACTCCAGGTTGTGTAGTTGAAGTAGAAACTTCTGGGAAGATAAATAGGAACATTATTCCTGACCATAACCATAAAGCGTCTACACTGTTTATGGACGACGGACGGAGTTTGTGGCGTGGAGTAACAGAATATGTAGAAAGCTATATCAAAGCTTACATGGATAATTTCATAAGGAATAACATAGACTCTTACTTAGCTAACCGTTTATTCACGAGAGGCATGATTGTTCCGTTCTTTGGCGATGCAATACCTTCTGGCTGGGCAGAATGTAATGGACAAAATGGCACTCCTGATTTACGAGATAAGTTCGTAATGGGTACTGGTACTTACGGTATAGGTTCGTATATTGCTCCTGGTCTTCCTAACATTTGGGGAACGCTTGCTGCTGTTAGAGAAGCAGGTAAAGGTACTCCATCACCGGTTGCAGAGGGTGCATTCGTAGAACAATCACGTTATAATGCTGGCCCCAGGCAAGGTGAAAGTGATGATTGGGGTACTCACTATAACTTTAACGCTGCTCGTTGCAGTGACATATATGGAAGAAGTGCTACTGTACAACCACCTGCTATCTCTTTGAGATATATAATGAAACTGTAAGGAGGGGACAGGTTTGAAAAGCCCGAATAAAATTCGAGAAAGGGACATGGATGCCGATTTTCTGAGGTCCCTGAGACAGGGCGCTGGACAAGTTGACCTGTCATTCTATCTCAGAAAAGATGAGGTACTCCATAAGAGTCAGATACCTGATGAATATACACGGTATATTTTAACATTGGTAAATAATAGCGGTAATCCTAATTCTGGTGGAAACACAAACCCTCCGAATGGAGGAGGTGATGATAGCTGTGGTTACGTAGACCCTGACGGAACACACGTTATTGTTAGAGAGAATAATTTTGACGATGATTTAAAAACTTTAATGAATCGTCTTAGAGCTCTTCTGAACTCTTCTGGAATTGGAGGAGAAAATACAGGTTCTGGGAGTACCGGTACAGGTAGCAGTACTGGCACAATAGATTCTGGAAATACACATGTGATTATCAACGAGGATAATCTCGATGACGATTTAAAAAGTCTTGTTGAATTTCTAAGAGGATACGTAAATCCTAGTACTGAAACTGGTGAAGGAACAGATGGCGGAACGTTCGAACATGTCGTTATTAACGAGAATAATCTTGACAGCAACCTGAAGAATCTCGTAAACACGATACGTAATCACCTGAGAAATACCTCTGCAGGCAGTACTGGTAGCGCTGAGTCTGGCGAAGGTGAATGGAATGTTAACATTTGGAATGAAGAATTCCCTAATGTTAATTCAGATGGAACATATAGCACACTTGGCCAGATTATAACAGACTTAAAAGATTCAGTAGGAACTATATCTACTCAGCTGTCTGGGTATTCTGATATAGCACTGCAGGAAAAAATTGAGGCTGCCATAAGTAGGTCTTTACAGAATAGCGGTACTAGCGGTGGTAGTACTCTTAACTTCGGAACGAGACTTACAACAGTCGAGGGAACTCTTAACAGAATAATGGACTTACTTAACGGCAATCCTTCTAGTGGAACTGGTGAAACTGATGGTACTAACAGTGAAGGAACTGACACTGGTGAAACTACTCATGTAATTGTCAGAGAAGAAAATCTTGACAATGAACTGAGAAATCTGTTAAATCTTCTGAGAGGTCTCTTAGAATCTTCTGGTGCAGGAACAACTGGAGGTGGCAACAGTGGCACTAATACTGGCAGCAATACTGGAACTGGAAGTAGTAGTGGTAACTCTAATACTGGTAGCGGCACTGGCACTGGAGGTAGCACCAGTACAGGTGGAGGCACTAATTCTGGAAGCGATGGAACTCTAATTATCAATGAAAATAACTTTGATAAGAACCTTCAGAACCTCATGAGTCTTTTAAGAGACCACTTAAACTCTAGCCATGACGGCACTAATACCGGTGGCGGTACTAGTACTGGCGGCGGACAAACTTCTACTAACGGGGATTTCAAGAAAGGTAGTATAGTAGAAGGACAACTTCTGAAGTGTATCAACTCTAAAGACGGAATCGTAGACAGTGCTCCCATGATGATTCGTGCTGCAGTAGTAAATAGTACAGACGAACTTGAAGACGAAAAGTCTAGAGGCACTGGTAAGATATTTACTACAAGCGGAGTACTCTATAAGTACAACGCAAGTTCCAAGCAGTATGAAGACGTTAACGTACTCGACGATGTTCAGTATAATAACGTATTCATATACGATACGAAGATGAAAATGCTTCGTTATGTTACTGATACTGGCACTCTTCTGAGTGTGTATAACGATTCAAAAGATGTATCAGCTGATGAATCTGGTTTGTTAATGGGTACACCTGGCGACTTTTACATGGATATGAAGAATCTTAAAATCGAACCTGGAAAGAAGATAGAAATCGAGCGTCTAGAGAACTTTAATAGATTCCCTGTATCCGTTCTCGTAAGAGATGCAGTAGAAGGCAGTCGCACTGAAAATGAGTATATTAACTCAGAGGGCATCGTAACCGTTGCAAACAAATCTAATTCAGTTGTTCTGTATAACGATTCTTCGGATACCGTTGATGTCAGGGTATTGATTCCCAATCTTGGACTTGGTGAGATAGCAAGAGATATAGAAATGTCTTGTGGATATATCGCTCGTTTTGCAGTTTCTACTTTGGAGCCAGGAAGAACAATATCCTTCGAACGTAACGAAAACTTTAGCTATGCACAACCTACCTTCTTAATTCATGAGAACACTGAGAAGTGGGAAACCTACGAAGAAAACGGTGAAACTCATACGAGGTGGGGCGGAGGATTTGAGACGAAAAATCTATTTAACTCCAAAGGGTTCTATGAACAGAATGCTGAACAAACTGATGTCAGTAAGTTAACTCCCTGGGTTGAAGGAGGATACGAGTCCAGTACTTACGTTGATACAGGTAATGAACTTGAGTATATAAACTCTGAAGGAATTCTTACAGTAGAGACTTTAATGAGTACGATAATAGTTCATAACACCTCTGACACTAGTGTTCTTGTTGCGTCTCCCATGGCACGAATGCCTAACTCCGGTACGTATACAGGAGAATTCTACGATGAGACTAGTTGTAGTTACGTGACAGAAACGGCAACTGTTGAAGGTATAAAAGCAAACTATAAAGATATAATCCTTGAAGCTGGAGGACATATTGAGATATCTCGACCAGATAACTTTGCTAAGTTACCGATAAAGGTATTTATCAAAGATGATACTCCAGGCAGTAATACATTGGGAAGTTATATTAATGCTGAAGGTGTAGTTACGGTAGCAAGCAAAGCAGATTCGTTTGTCCTCTATAATGATTATTATAGAACTGCTGAGCTTAGAGTATTTATTCCGATTCCGAAGAGCAATAACGAGAATAATATTAGATTGCTAGCAGTTACTGACGATGTTCGTGATATCTGGGATTACATCTACAGGATTAGAAATAAACCGAGCATTGGAATAGATTGGGAGTAGGTGATTAAGAGTGATTATAAAGGTGGCAACAGAACGTACAAGTAATGGAATAAAATGGAAAGACCCGTACGGAGCTGCTATTCGGAATCGCCTGCGTATCGATAATAATCTTTCCGACATCATGGATAAATCTGCTGCTAGAAAGAACCTCGGATTAACTGACATGTTAGAGGATTTAGACAGTAGAGTTACAAGAAGCTTAAACTTTATTAATACGGTAGACGGTAAATTAACAGAACAGCAGAATAAGATAGACGAGTTGATTGCTTCGTTCGAAAGATTTAAAACAACCATGTTCGAAGATTTCGATACTACAGTATCGTACATTAACGGAATTGCAGCAAAGTTAAGGTCTTCTATTGGTGAGTCTGAGGAAAACTTGAATTCTTATTTGAGTTCCCACATAAATGCACTTGAAAAGATTCCAGTTGGAACTATACTTCCTTATGTGGGGAGTCTTGACAATATACCAGATGGATGGCACGTTTGCGATGGTACAGCTGGAACAATTGACCTTCGTAACTTATTCCCTCTCGGAACTAACGATGGGAATCTTCTCGGTGTGTCCGGCGGAGAGTCTTCTGTAACCCTTTCTGTTGATAATATGCCAAGTCATTATCACGGCGGTGACGCTGAGTTTGCAACTGGTGCATTTGACACATCAAAGGATAACGGAGGTAGAGAAGGAGCCGGATTTGGCTTAAGAATAAGCTTAGGCGATAACGAAGCTTATGACAGAATAGAGAGGACATTCCGTACTAGCTGGGCTGGTGGAAATCAGGCTCATAATAACATGCCTCCTTATAGGTACGTTTATTATATTCAGAAGCTTTCCTAACTCTCTCTGAATGAGCCACGGTAAAACTCCGTGGCTTGTTCAGTATAATCCTCAAAAGAAGTCTATACAAATAGTAATAGGAATCTTAGAGAGTTGATAAAAGGAAAAGAGAGGGGAGGCCATAGAGCTCATGTTATTGATGTCTCAGTTGCTTGATAAGTTGTCTCCTCCGTATCTAGAGACCGGTACGATAAGAACCGGAGCCTCAGAATGGAAGATAGACTTTGAGCAGTATAATGACCCAGTGCATCCAAATGCTTATAAGGTGAACTTCGAGATACCTTGGGATTCTAGTTCCAGTGCAATAAGAGGTCCTATCGGAGAAAAGGGAAAAGCAGCTACTGTAAAAATTGGTAAGGTTACTAGTGGTTTAAGTTATTCAGTAAACAATGTAGGAACTGACCATGATGCAGTACTTGACTTTGTTCTTCCTAAAGGATTAAAAGGTGACCAGGGCGAGCAAGGACTTCGTGGAGAGAGAGGTCCTAAGGGAAGCGTAGGTCCGCAAGGAAAAAGCGGAAAGCCAGCTCTCGTAAAAATAGGTAATATAACCTATTCGGAAGACGGTCTTGTTCATATTCAAGCAAGAGAAGAATATCACAATGACCGTAACGAAACCCATTTGGATTTCTATTTTCCGAGAGCAATATTAAATGGTGGCGCTGGATACGACGGAAAGAACGCTACGATTAGCATTGGAGAAGTAACTACTGGTGATGTTCCGTATGTTTGGAATACTGGAGACGAAACAAATGCGATACTTAACTTTGTTCTTCCTCGTGGGGACAAAGGCGAAAAGGGAAACCCTGGAATTGCTGGACGTAACGGAGTAAACGGAAGGAACGGTAAAGACGGAAATAACTGTGCACTGTTCCCAGACATTCGTATAGGCGAGGTAAAAACTGCTGCTCCTGGTAGTGATGCTGAAGTATTCGTAAACGAAACCAAAGACGGTAGAATAGTAAGACTTGACTTTACGATACCGAGAGGTCGTGACGGAAGTGGAGTAAGCTCCTCAGGTGGAAATTTTGCTAGCATAAAAGTCGGAAACGTTAGAGCTGGTGACTATGCCAACGTTGTAAATGTAGGCACGGAAGAAGACGCTATTCTGGACTTTGTTATTCCTCGCGGAGAAAAAGGCGCTACTGGTCCTACAGGACTTACTGGTCCTCGCGGAGAACGAGGAGAAAAAGGAGACACCGGTAACGACGGACCTACTGGTCCACAGGGACCGGCAGGTGCAGCTGCAACCGTTCGAATAGGCAATGTTACAACAGGTGACGTTCCTTCAGTAAAAAATGTCGGAAGCGACAGAGATGCTATCCTCGAGTTTGTTCTTCCCAAAGGAGTAAGCATAGAAGACGAAGAAAGATTCCAAGTTAAGGCAAAGAGTGTTATATTTAGCGATGGAAAAAGTCTTCAAACAAAACTTGACACAAAGGCAATTAGCGGAACGGTATTTTCTTCCAAGGTAAAAACCACTGTTATTGACTCAGAAGAAAATACTAGTGCAGAGCTTACTGGAGAAGGGTCAGTGAAAGACCCGTATGTTTTAAATCTTAACATTCCTCGCGGAGCTAAAGGTGAGAAAGGTGATATTGGCAACGCAGGAGAAATTAAGATAGGAAATATACGTCAGATGGGTGATAAAGTAATTATCACAAATTCTGGAACCCCAAGTAAAGCTATACTGAATTTCATATTTCCAGAAAGCTGGGGTGCACAAAATAATATCCCAGTATCTGTTAAAGATAATAGTATAGTTCTGAACCATAAGAGCCTTTTACCTGTCGATGAAAGTGGAACTATAGGTACCACTAAAGCTCCGTTTGACAGAGGTATGTTTAATCATATTGTAATGGGCGGAGAAAGCTTATATCAACGTAAGGTGTTTACGAGTGATGGAGTTTTTACTGTACCTACTGGAGTATCAGAAATACTCGTTTCTGGCTGTGCAGCTGGAGGCGGAGGTGCGCTTGGCTTTGGCGGTGGAGGTGGAGAATCCGTATACCGTCAGAGATTTAAAGTTTCTGAGAAACAGAAAATAGCTGTCTCAATTGGATTAGGCGGTAGCGGAACAAAAAATACTTATAACAAAGTAAACGTAGAACGTTGGGAAGACATGAGTGGTTCAGACGGGGGAGACACAATAATAGGAGCTCTTATGACTCTCCGTGGAGGAAAAGGAGCAAGTTGGAATATTGCTTCTAAAAAGATTAATCCAGGAGAAGCTGGCGGTGACGGAGCTTCGTGTGGAAGTTCAATATGCAAATCCTTTGATTCTGATATCACTTTGATTGAAGTTGACAAGACCTATTACAGCGGTGGAAGCGGAGGAAACTCCATGTTTGGCCGTGGCGGTTCTGGTGGTTCAGTAAACCCCTCTGATATTAACTTTGTATCTTCGATTCGGGGAACTAACGGAGTTGGGTTCGGAGCCGGTGGCGGTGGAGGAGCATGGGTCAATAAAGACAAATGGAACTTCTCTACAAGAGCTGGCAATGGTTCTCCAGGTATTGTTATTATCGAGTGGGAGTAATTCCAGATTATCAATGGTAATGAAGAGACAAGGAAGCAATTCCAACAAGAAAGAAGTTTGATGGGAGGAACATAACATGATAAGTCTTTCTCAGATTATAAAGAGCTTGCAGTCAGACGTTGAAGCATTAAAATCAGGTGTTGGTGGCGGCTCTATAGTTTCTGGAGGCGGTGGAGCTACAGCTAGGGTAATTGACCGTATTGCACTTGGGTCTTCAACTCAAAATAGGTTGAATCTGTCAAATACACCAAATACAAATTCCGTTGTCATAACGATTAATGGATTCTCCTATGTTGAGAAGAGCGGTGTATTCACAGTTGACAGAAGTACTAAGGTTGTTGCATGGAATGCAAGCACGGCCGGCTTTGAACTTAATTCTAGTCTGGCTAAAGAAGTGTTTATTTCTTATGACGTAAACGATGTTTCGCTTACGAAAGTTACTGAGAATATTTCAGTATCGAGTATTTCGAATAACAGATTCAATCTTTCTCAGTATCCGAGCAACGCAAAGATTTCTATCTGTATTAATGGTATCATGTACTTTGAAGAGCGTGGTGACTTTTCTGTTAGCCGTTCTGACAAAGTTGTCCAGTGGAACTCTACAAAGACAGGATTCAGTATTGATTCTACATTGCACGGATATCTCACAATTACTTACGAAGCGGATAATCTTGGGTCACAAACTTTGGCCTAGCAGTTACAGTTTTTTAAAGGGTTGCTCTCGTAAAAAGAGAGTGGCCCTTTATTTCGTTTTGTACAAAGCGTAATAGTGAAAATAGAGATTGAGATATCTTAATAATTAGCAGAGGGGTGAAATACCTTGGCGTACCCTTATGATTATGACTGCGGTTGTGGCTTCAATAACGAAAAAGGTTTCAAGGGCAGACAGAGTGAAGTTCTCTTTAACGGAGAGCGTCACGATGTCTTTGAAGCTGTAAAGCATTTGATAGACTATCCTAAAAGTGCTAAAGCTACCCCTGTCGCTAAACACCGTGGAGCTTTGTGGTTAGACCAACGTACTAATCAATTATACGTTTGGGTTGGACCAGGATTTAAACATGAGCGTGTTCGCAATGGCTGGCTTCCTGTATTTGCAGATAAATTCCAGATATTCGATGAGATGATGAACGATGTTCCGTCTTCGAATCCTGTAGTTGGCCAGCTTTGGTTATACAACGGAACGCTTATGTATTTCGATGGTTCTAGTTGGCAGCCAGTTAAGACATTGGAACAATCTGATTCTCAGTTTAATATATCTGCGTTCTCTGATTTCCAGATATATGCTCCACTGAATAGAGTAGGCTCAGCTGTTGTCTCTGACCTTGAACTTGAAGCACAACTCGAAATGCAGCGTAGATATCAAAACGCTGACCCAGACCTTAGAACAGTTTTGCCTGTCGAGATATCCAAACGCTGGAACTTCGGTGACGAAGCAGTTGCACAAGACGTTATCGATTTTGATTTGAATGATGTGTCTTATCAGTATCTTGTTCCTAATATGGATGTAGACAGGGTTTTTATTGACGGTAAATTAGACAACAATTATATCCGTCAATCAAAGAGTGTCATTCAATATAAGCGTAGTTATCTGCTTGACGAAGATGGATACAGCGATAATACTCCTGCGATTTCTCACATTAAGAAACCGAGCTTGATTCATACTAACCCTGGGAAACTGTCTAATATTCGCAAAAGAATATTTAAGATTGACAGGACTAATCCTAAGATAATGTGTCCAGCGTATAATACTGAGTTCTACGGATTTAAAGTTGGAGACATTCACGGCAGATTCTTAGTCCCGACAAAGACCGTAGATGAAGCATCCTGTGAATATAAAAAGCTTCTGAATATGACAAATGAAAAGAATAAAGAAGCTCTTCAGAAGAAACTTGAGGAACTTGGATACTCTATCGATGGTCTCAATGCTGGAGACATGCGTATTGAATCTGGTGATTACGAAAAACAAACAGACGGTATTTATCTGTCACATGAAGCTACAAATAACTATGATTATGTTCTTGCAATAACCCATGAATTTTCATGGTTAAATGCAACTGGACAGCTTCGCCAAGGAGACAATCGTAATGGTTCTAGTTCCTATTATGTTCCTCAAAGACTTGGTTCAGTGAATATTTTCGTTAATGGTTTTGATTACGAGGATACGTATTATACTTGGGACCACAAGAACGAAACAGTTACTCTTGCAGACGATGTGTCTAGTAGTAAGAACATGGACGTAGCAGTTCTTGGAGTGTTTGCTCACGAGTATGGCTTTATTCGTGACATGAATATTGCTGCAGATAACAAGAGCGCAAGAATATCTACAATTCATAGATTCTTAAAGCCTCTTATATTTGTAAACGGTGAGGTTCTTAATCGTTCTCAGTGGCAATACTACGACAGAAATCTTATGGCTGAAACAGATAAGCCTGGCACTTCTTTTATACTCTACGGAATACATAGAGATATGTGTTGGACTGTAATCGATATGCAGAAAGAGACCGTTAACTACGATAAGAACGGAGCAGCAATCAGTTCTGAGATAGAAGACATTTGTATAGAAGACGACGGAATGGTCGACAAGACAGATGAATTTATCGATTCTTTTGGGCAGAGAGCTATTCCTCTTCCTAGTGATTATAGCGTTAAATACGAAGATTCAGATACGTATCGTTATAAGAGACCGCATATTGTTTTATTCGTTAATGGCCTGATGGTAAAAAGAGAAGATGTATACTACGATAAGACTTCTCATACGATTACGTGTGAAGGATTAGAACCCGGAATGACCTACGTAATTCTTGACGACACATCGAGACAACTCTATACTGAAGATATGGAAGATGGTATCATGCCATCGTTGTCTGTCGGTAAGATAGATGCCTCGATAGTATATCACGATGGATTCATTATCAATGAACCTAGTTCGTACCGTTACGAAGGTAGTGAAGGATTTGCAGCAACTAGTGCTTTACACGGAGAAATTAGGGCATTCAGAAACGCTACTGAGTGGAAAATATTTAACGCTGATAAGAGAGACGACAGAAAAGGAATACCTGGTGTTTGGGAAAAAGCAGAAAAGGGAATATCCTCAGACGTAATTAGCTTCAGCAATACATATTCAAACGGCGCTACTTCAATATCTATTGCTAAGAATCTTTCTGAACTCCGCAATGGAGAGCTTACGATATTCGGATTTAAACTTGCAAATTATATAGAGTCTCCGCTTACTCCGGTAACGTGCTGGTTGCACAAGAACAATAGCGGAAAAACATTTATAAAAGATGCAGGTTACGCAGATGAATATATTGAGTTAGTAAAGAACGCTAGTGACGATAGTGTTTATATTAATAAAATAGACCCGTCTAATCCTGATATCATGAGCAGATACAAAGAACGGAACGATATGTATTATGTCTTCTGCTTTAAAGCATTTGACCTTTGGTGCGAAGAAAGAGACATGCGTTCTACAGGCAAGACTCTTAAAGAGTTAATAGCCGAATACAAGGAAGACTCCAAGAAACATGTTGATGAATACTCACAATATCTTAAAGGGTATTTCTACGATGGCGTTTATATGAGAACTAAATCGGATGAGTATACATACGTTGACCTCCGTGATTACGCTCGTGGAACGCCTTGGGCTAATAAGGCCTTTATCGGGAAGAACTTTAATCCTGAAAGTGATTACGTGATGGTATGGCTCAATGGAGTTCGTCAATATCCAGAGAAGAATTATGTTATAGAACCTGAGTTCGTAGGAGATATACTCAAAGGTTATAATATAATCTTTGGTCATTACGAGGGCGATACTCTCGTAGAATCCGTAGATGACAGAGGATACACTCCAGTTCCAGTAGGCAAAGGACATTATACAGATACAACTGCCGAAGAACCTATCTGTGGTATGCTGACGTATATTATACAAAAACCTGAGAGTGGGGCTACGAAAGCATGCAGATACATTGTTCTTGATAATAATAACTGTATAAATGGTTCTCATAATGTCTATACAACTAAGGATTTAAAGCCAGAGTATATAGATACAGAGACATTTATGAGAGATACTAGCCATGACTTCTCGCTCTTCCCTGGAAACGTAACTGTATACGCAGATGGAATTAGACTTCCTAGGGGAGCATATACAGTACTGGATAATTATACTATCGTTATAAACTCTGATAAACAATTTATCGGAAGTAAAGATAGTTATCCAGAACATAAGTATATAGATGCTTATGGTAACGTAAAAGTACATAGACATTTACGCCCAGAAGAGCTGCTGGTAGAAGTTCGTCAAGAGTCTCGCTGGACTGAAAGAACAATAGAGACAGACCAGTCGTTTAATGGTGATATCTACGTTCTGTCTGATAACTCTCAACTTCCCGTAACAATTCTTGATACTCAGGACACGATTCTAATGTTTGTCGATGGTCTGTACCATGGATTAACTCAAAATGATGGGTACGTAATAGATAAGACTCTCGGAGCGATATCTATAAGAGACGCCACAGTTCTTAATGCGATGCTAAAGGATGACATCGAAACGTATTTGTCTTTACATCCAGAATATATTGGAATGCTTCCCAAAGAGATAGCGGCGTACAGAACAAGAAAGAAAAAGGGTCACAACTTGACCATCGAATGGAGGTAAGCGAATGTCTACAAATTTTCAGCAAGTAGGTACTCCTTTGATAGACATGGACAGTGTAGCAACTCAGCTTCATGTAAAAGGAGTGTTGATTGGAGTTGACGAGGAGACAGGAGAGGAAAAATACTCTCCGTTTATCTCCCTGAATGACTTAAAGTATGCTGGCACCGACAATTCGTTAGTAAAGTATCTTGGTGTCGACAAAAAGGGACAACCAGTTTCTATTAATAGACTTGCGATTGCGTATCAACCTGATGGAATGCCTGACGATGAAGTGAACCGCGAAAAGATAAACGATTCTCAACATCTTGACGGACATGAAGCTGATTATTTCTATACAGCAGAACAGGGTGCTAAAGACGAGGAAAAGTTAGCAGATACGATTACTCAGCTTAGTGCAGATATATCCGAACTTCGTGCCCAAAATAATCAGCTCATGAGTTTTCTGGCCAAGAAAGGTTTAATCGATAACTATCGTCCTTGGGCAGGTTACTACGATACGTTCCGTGGCTCTTATCCCGTACACCAAAAAGGGTATTATGCTACAGCGTTTGTTGATTCTACTACTCAGAACATGATGCGTGTTCGTGAAGAAGAAATCGGATATTTTGCTGAAGGAGATTACGTTGTAGTAGTAAACGGAGAGAATATCAATGACGAATCTAACCGTAAGCTGCTTAAGATTGATAGAATCAACGGGACTACAATGTTCTTTAGCGGATACACTGGATTCCCGATAAAGGCAGAGCAAGCTCATGTATATCGTTCGTTTGGTGTTTCGTATAAGAACTCATTTGCATTTGGTGCATTTGAAGACCAAAAACCAAGCATAAAGGAGATATACACTGGTGTTGATGACGATAACTATCGTACCCGTCGTAAAATCAACGTAAGTAATACTGGTTTTGCTACTACGTTTAGAATCAATCCTAGCAGGGCTAACGGTTCTACTAGTTACTACCTTTCAAATATAGAGATATCTGCTAAGAAGATTGGTTCTCCTGGAGCGTTAATGTGTTACGTAATTAACGCTGCGAGAATAAGAGATTTTGAGACACCGAGTCAAGCTCGTGATGCTGGCATTATCCTTGCTGAATCTCAACCTCTCGTAATGGAGAATCGTGCCGGTGAAACAATTGTTTCGTTCGAGTTTATGCAGAATGGACAGTACCCGTTACTTGAAGATATAGACCAAGGTATTGACAAGGACGGAGGTCGTACCCGTTTCTGCATGATTATAGAAGCTTTAACAGCAGACAGCTCAAACTATTACGAGTTGGTTTTCCTTCAGCACTTCAACGAAGAGGCTAATGAATTAACTGACCTTCAGTTGAATAACATAGTCTATGCATATGCTGAGACTCCTGATGCAGAACTTATGGCAGAAGACAATTTCAATACTCTTACTACGAATACAGCATTAAACAATGCAGATTTGTTCTACGGTGTTGTTCTTCATCCTGTTGAAATGGCTAAGTTTACTCCGAATTCTGAAGGAATATATTCCGCCGAGTTTAGAACATACGAGCCTATCAACGTGAGTAATGCAAAGCTTACAATGAGAGTATCCCGTGAAGGTATCTTTAACGTTACTACTACAAGTGCAAACTTCAGCAACGATGTTCCGGATAACGGAACAGTTCGCTATATTGAGGATACTTCTTATCGTGTAGCCAACGAACGTTCTCTCTCGTACGATGGATTTGCTATTCTTGCTGACCAGGGAGAAGGCCATAACCGTTTGATAGCTGTTGGTTCCAACGTAAGAGAAGTTAGTAGTGTAGACGGAGATAAGATAGTTATCAAGAAGGGTGGACATATTAAGGCTGGCGACCCGGTTTATCCTATTTCGTATACTGCATATCTGTTATGTTCTAAGAAATACTGGAATGACAGTGAGCAGAAGTATGATACAGAAGGGGAGCCTCTGAGAGTCAAACTTGATAAGATATCAATACAGCCGTGCTTCTTCGAACAGGAACGTAGTATCCTTACAGATATGGCGTCTGATACAAGCATTGACGAAAACGTTCGTCTTAAGGCGCGGGATAAGCTTGTAATCTCTGATAATCTTGTCTTCGAAGCTAGTTTGTCTGACGACAGAGAATTTAATCACTTCCAGTTACAGATTTACTGGCGTTCAATGGCTAACAGGATTTGCGAAAGCTTTGCAGGACGAATCTACGATTTGTCAGTTAGCCTTGATAGGAAAGTACTGAATAAATAGTTTTACTCGAAAAAGAGACCGTGGTTATCGACCGCCACGGTCTCTTGTGCTATAATAGTTGTCGGAATCGTAATATACAGATAGTAAAAACTTCTGTCAGGAGGAGGTCTCTGAATTGATTAATACTGCTCAGGACTTCGATTCGGCTCTTAATTTCATTAGCACGGAACAGGATTCGTTTAACCGTACTATTGAAAACGAAATGGATGCAAGACAGTTTAATTCTATTTTTAAAGAGCTTGAAAGCGATATAAATAATCTTTATGAGAAAATAAGAGTCCTTGAAGATATTAAAAATTATACTAAGGACTTCGTTATAAGAGCTATAGAAGAACGTAGAAAGAAAATCGTAGACAGCTTAAAGGTAATCGAAACAAACGTAACGGAGTATCAGAACCCGGATTATCAGGCTGTTGAGATAGGTTTCTCAAATGTATCTGAAAAAATAAAAGACCGCGATGGGTCATCGATACAAGCTCTTCAGAATGTTGACGGGGCATTGACTACCCCTCATAAAGTCTTAAGCCAGGAAATTCTTCAAGTTGTAACTAATCTCGGTCAAACAAAGAAAATGAACGTAGTGACCGAAGTAGATGGTTCTGAAGACAAAGTTAAAGAGTATGTCTTATTCTCTGATGCAGAACCATTTAACGAGTCTAAGATTAATGTGCTTGAAGATAGCAATACATTTAGGTCAGTATACGAATCTGACAGACCTCTTCAAAACGGATTGTTTGTGGAATACGATATGCAATTCTCTGGGAAATCAGAATGTAATTATTTTGACTTAAGTCCTGTTAACTGCGAAATAAATTCTATCGTATTGACATCTGCAGATAACAGCACACTAGAGATAAACCCTAATAATAAGTTCTTTACTCCTGCAATGAATATAGCAAAGGCTAAAATAAGAGTACATTGTTCTAAATATGAAAGAGAAATTGTTCAAATGCCAAGCGATTCTCAAGGAGATGCATTTGATAAGTCAATAGTAGGGAGTGAGATGGTTGGCTAATAACAGTCAGGCTAAAGCTTTTTATTCTTCTATTAATAGAAATAAAAAAGACAATGCCTACGAAATCAAATCAAGGAACAATCAAATCTCATCGATTAATTCTGCTCAAGAATCAAGTGCAAGAGATAGTTTGGTTAAACGAGCAGAAGTTATTGTAGCTAGTGGAGATAAAACA
>Ga0310690_10004817_pt1 | contig 18820 bp, 33 predicted proteins | sample AusTroGonzalo_MG_2_FD_207661 | JGI IMG/M metagenome (GOLD analysis project Ga0310690, IMG submission 207661) | Bovine rumen microbial communities from tropical cattle in Woodstock, Queensland, Australia - Gonzalo_04 (v2) (version 2) | ecosystem: Host-associated > Mammals > Digestive system >...
ATTCTCATTACGGCGCGATCCGTGCCGCGCCTGTTCGGTTCCGTGTGTGCTCGAGGGTTACGCCACATTATCGGGAGTACAACTCAACGATGAGGTGCTCCTCAATGGGCATATCAATGTCCTCACGGGCGGGCATCTTGGTAACGGTACCCTTTAAGGCGTTCTTCTCACGCTCCAACCACTGAGGAACTGTCACCAGCGGCGCATCTTCACCCATCAGGCGTTTGAACGCCACGGAAGAACGGCTGCTTTCCTTGACCTCAATGACATCACCCACGCGAACCAGATAGGAGGGAATGTTGACCTTCTGTCCGTTCACGGTGAAATGGGCATGATTCACCAGCTGACGCGCCTCACGGCGGGTCATGGCAAAGCCCAGACGGTACACCACGTTGTCAAGCCGACGCTCGACCAGCGTCAACAGGTTCTCGCCGGTCTTGCCGGGCATGTGGGAAGCCTTCTCATAGTACATGTGGAACTGCTTCTCCAGAATGCCGTAGACAAACTTGACCTTCTGCTTCTCGTTGAGCTGGATGGCATACTCGCTCTTCTTCTTTCTCATCTGGCCGCCGGGATTGCGCTTGGTCTCCTTCTTGGCGTATCCCATCACGGTAGGAGAAATACCCAGCGCCTTGCAACGCTTGGCGACAGGCTGCATATTCTTAGCCATACTCTATACTTCCTCCTTCTTCAACTTACACGCGGCGGCGCTTCGGGGGGCGGCAACCGTTGTGGGGAATGGGCGTGACGTCCTTGATCATGGTCACTTCCAGACCCACCGCCTGCAAGGCGCGAATGGCAGCCTCACGACCCTGGCCGGGACCCTTTACGAAGACCTCAACGGTCTTCAGCCCGTATTCCATCGCCGCTTTGGCGGCGGTTTCTGCGGCGCTCTGTGCGGCAAAGGGGGTGGATTTCTTGCTTCCGCGGAAGCCCAGACCGCCGGAGGACGCCCAAGACAGTGCGTTGCCCTGCGCGTCAGTAACGGTCACCATGGTGTTGTTGAAGGAAGAACGGATATGAACCTGTCCCTTTTCAACGTTTTTCTTTTCACGGCGGCGGCGAACTACTTTCTTACCGCTTTTCACAGTAGCCATAGTCGATTCTTCCCTCCTTACTTCTTCTTATTGGCAATGGTCTTCTTGGGACCCTTGCGGGTGCGTGCGTTGGTCTTGCTGCGCTGACCGCGCACAGGCAGTCCGCGACGATGACGGGTGCCGCGATAGCAGCCGATCTCCGTCAGACGCTTGATGTCCAGCGCTACCTGACGGCGAAGATCGCCTTCCACCACATAGCCGTCTACCGCCTCGCGGAGCTTGGCCTCGTCGCTCTCGGTCAGATCCTTTACACGGGTGTCGGGGTTAATGCCTGTTTTCGCCAGGATGTCCTGGGCGGTCTTTCTGCCAATACCGTAGATATAAGTCAAACCGATTTCGATTCGCTTATCCTTGGGCAGGTCAATACCGGCAATACGTGCCATACTTTTAAAGCACCTCCATTTTCTACTTAGCCCTGTCTCTGCTTATGCTTCGGATTCTCGCAAATCACCATTACACGGCCTTTGCGGCGAATGATCTTGCATTTCTCGCACATGGGCTTCACGGACGGTCTAACTTTCATGTTTTGTACCTCCTACTTACTGCGCCAGGTGATCCGACCACGGGTCAGATCGTAGGGCGACATCTCCACTGTCACCTTGTCTCCCGGCAGAATCCTGATGAAATTCATTCTGAGCTTTCCGGAAATATGCGCTAATATCGTGTGTCCATTTCCAATGTCTACCTGGAATGTGGTGTTGGGCAGTGATTCTACGACCACGCCTTCCACTTCGATCATATCGGATTTTGCCAAGTTACGATCCCTCCTGGTCTTGATTACCGCTGCCTATGGCAGCAATGGCTTTGCGAAGCTCGCTGTTGGTGACTTTTTCGTCGCTTTGGATCTTGCGGGCGATCGTACCCGCGCCGTGGGCTACAAAAACCGCGTGCTTGCGGCGCTTGCGCTTGGGCGTCTCGATCCGCCGCTTCTTACCGTCCGCCAATACCAGGAAGTCACCCTCCGTGGCAAGAACAAAGAACAGGTTGCCCTGATCCCTGCCGGCAACGGCTCTTACGATGTCTGATTTGGCAATGTCCATACTCACACCAACGATTTCTCGGGATCCGTCAGGATCTCCGGCTCACCCGCCGTGATCAAAATGGTGTTCTCGTAGTGGGCGGAATACTTCCCGTCCGCCGTTTTTACCGTCCAGCCGTCGCTCATCTGGATGATCGACGCGCTGCCGGCGTTCACCATCGGTTCCACGGCAATGGTCATGCCACGCAGAAGACGGCGTCCATGACCGGCCTCACCGTAATTAGGCACCTCCGGATCCTCATGCATCCGCTGACCGATGCCGTGTCCGACATACTCGCGCACGATGCTGAAGCCCTGCGACTCCGCATAACTCTGCACCGCGTGGGAAATATCCCCGATCCTGCCGCCTTCTCTGGCATATTTGATGCCTTCAAAAAAGCTCTGCTGTGTTACGCGGATCAGACGCATCGCCTCATCGGACACATCCCCGCAGGGATAGGTTCCGGCGCAGTCGCCGTGATAACCGCCGATGTAGGCCCCTACGTCTACGCTGACGATGTCGCCCTCACGCAGGACCCGTTTGCCGGGAATCCCGTGGATGATCTCATCGTTCACGCTGACACACACGCTGGCAGGATAGCCGTTGTAGTGCAGAAAGGACGGGGTGGCGCCCTGTGACTGGATGAAGTGAAACACTGCTTCATCAATTTGGTGGGTTGTTACGCCGGGTCTTACCATTTCCCGTGCCACAGCACGGGCAGCCGCGGTAATTTTGCCGGCCCGACGCATCCATTCGATCTCGCGGCTGGATTTCAGCGTAATCATACACTGCCCTCCAGCGCCGCGAGGATAGCCTGTGTGGTTGCCGCCACCTGACCGCAATCCAACACAGTTTTCAGAATCCCGCGGGCCTCGTAGAAGCCCTTGAGAGGTTCTGTCTCTTTATGATAGACCGCCAAACGGTCCAGGACCGTTTCCGGTGTATCATCTTTGCGCTGTACCAGCGCGCCGCCGCAGGTATCACATACGCCCTCGACCTTGGAGGGAATGTGGACGATGTGATAGCTGGCGCCGCAACGCTCGCATACGCGACGACCGCTCATCCGCTGGACAATCTTCTCGTCCGGAATCTCAATGGCGACCACCGCGTCAAATCTGATTCCTGCCGCTTCCAGCGCCTCTGCCTGGGCGATGGTACGGGGCACACCGTCGAGAATATAGCCGGCGGCGCAGTCATCCTGCTGCAGCCGCTCCCGAATCACACCGATGATGACCTCATCGGGTACCAGATGTCCGGCATCCATATACGCCTTGGCTTGTAGACCCACCGGCGTACCGTTCTTGATTGCCGCGCGCAGGATGTTTCCCGTTGAAATCGTGGGGATACCCAACTCTTTCTTCAGTCTCTCCGCCTGCGTTCCCTTGCCGGCGCCGGGGGCGCCTAAAAGGATCAGTTTCATGCGGCACCTCTTACTCAAGGAAGCCCTTGTACTGACGCATCAGCATCTGGGATTCCAGCGCCTGCACCGTTTCCAGCGCCACGCCTACCACGATGATGACGGACGTACCGCCGATGGAGAGGCTGGCGTTATCCACGATCCTGCCGATGATCAGCGGCAAAATCGCCACGATACCCAGATACACCGCGCCAAAGAGCGTGATCTTATTGAGCACCTTGCGGATGAAGTCGGCGGTGGGCTTGCCCGGACGGAAGCCGGGAACAAAGCCGCCGTTCTTCTTGAGGTTGTTGGAGATCTCCACCGGGTTGAACTGAATGGTGGAGTAGAAATAGCTGAAGCCGATGATCATCAGGAAGTAGACCAGCATGTAGGGCACCGACTTGCTGTCAATCGCCTGCAGCAGCCCGTACCAGAAGGTACCCTCCGACGGCGTTTTGAAGAACGCGCCGATGGTGGCGGGCAACATAGCGATGGATTGGGCAAAGATGATGGGCAGAACGCCGGACATATTCACCTTCATAGGCAGCGTCGACGATTGACCGCCGTACATCTTGCGACCCACCTGCCGCTTGGCGTACTGCACCGGAATACGGCGCTCCGCGCCGTTGACCCAGGTGATCAGCACGATCAGCGCCAGCATACCGACGATCACCAGCGCCGCCATCCACCAAGCCAGCGTTCCGGCACGCAGGCCGGAGATCATCTGACCGACCATGGTGGGCACGCGGCTCAAGATGCCGGCAAACAGGATCATGGAGATACCGTTGCCGATACCGAACTCGGTGATCTGCTCGCCCATCCACATAACAAAGGCACTGCCTGCGATGAAGGATACGATGATCACCAGCGCCGCCCAGAAGTTGGAAACGGTGAGGATGCCGTAGTTCTTCATCATCATGTAGTAGCCCCAGCCCTGCAGAATGGCAATGGCGATGGTGGCATACCGGGTGATGGACTGGATCTTCTTCTTGCCCTCTTCGCCGCCGTCCCGCGCCAGACGCTCCAGGGCGGGAATGGCGATGGTGAGGAGCTGGATGATGATGGAGCTGTTGATGTACGGCTGTACGCCCAGCGCGAAGATGGTCGCGTTGGCAAACGCGCCGCCGGACATCACGTTGTAGAGCCCCAGTACCGTGGTGCTGAGCTGATCGATGTAGTTATTCAGCAGAGCCGTATCCACATACGGTGTGGGAATGGCGTTGCCGATACGGAAGATCAGCAGGATCAGCGCGGTAAAGACGATCTTCTTGCGCAGCTCAGGGATCCCCCATGCCTTGCGAATCGTTTGAATCACGTCAAATCACCTCTGCCTTTCCACCGGCCGCCTCGATCGCTTCCTTAGCAGCCTGGGAAAAAGCATTCGCTTGTACGGTCACCTTCTTGCTCACGCTGCCGTTAGCAAGAACTTTGTAGCCGTACTCACACTTGCTCAGGATCCCCTTGGCAAGCAGAGCCTCCGCGGTGACGGTCTCGCCGTCCTCAAACCGGTTGAGGGCGCTCAGGTTGATGATCTCCAGGGGTTTTGCGAAAATGTTGTTGAAGCCGCGCTTGGGGATACGGCGCGCCAAAGGCATCTGGCCGCCTTCAAAGCCGATACGGGTGCCGCCGCCGCTACGTGCCTTCTGGCCCTTATGACCGCGACCCGCCGTCTTGCCGTTGCCGGAACCGGCGCCGCGACCCTTGCGGTAGGCTTCCTTGGTGGAACCGGCTGCGGGAGATAATTCATGCAGTTTCATTCTCTCGCACCTCCTTATTCTTCTTCGGTCACCTGCAGCAGGTAACCGATCTTGGCAATTTTGCCGCGGGTCTGGTCGTTGTCGGGCTGCACCGTGGCGTCGCCGATCTTTCTCAAACCCAGAGAGTGGGCAGTGGCAATGTGCTTATCCAGCCTGCCGTTAAGGCTCTTAACGAGCTTGATGTTCAAATTCGCCATGATGCCCTCCTTAACCTACGACCTCGTCCACGGACTTGCCGCGGGTACGGGCGACCTCTTCCGGTGTACGCAGTGCCTTCAAACCCTCAAAAGTGGCGGCAACCACGTTTACCGCGGTGTTGGAACGCAGGCACTTGGTACGGATGTCCTTGATGCCGGCGGCTTCCATGATGATACGCACCGGACCGCCGGCGATCACGCCGGTACCGGGAGCGGCGGGCTTCATCAGCACGCGGCCCGCGCCGGCTTCACCGATCACCTCGTGAGGAATGGTGGAACCGGACAGCGCAATGTTGATCATGTTCTTCTTAGCGTCCTCAATGCCCTTGCGGATGGCTTCCGGCACTTCGGCGGCTTTACCAAGACCGAAACCGACCTTGCCCTTACCGTCGCCTACCACCATCAGAGCGGAGAACTTCATAACACGGCCGCCCTTGACTGTCTTGGACACGCGGTTCGTGGCTACGACCCGCTCTACAAATTCGCTGGGTTCTTTCTCAAATCTTGCCATTGTCAGTTGTCCTCCTCCCTTAGAATTCCAGGCCGCCCTCACGGGCGCCTTCCGCCAGCTCCGCTACGCGGCCGTGGTACAGGTAACCGCCGCGGTCGAATACGACCTTGTCGATCCCCTTCGCCTTGCACCGCTCGGCTACCAGCTTACCCACAGCGCGGGCGGCGGTCTTGTTGCCGCCGTTGCCCTCGATCTCCTTGTCCAGAGAGGACGCGGATACCAGCGTATTGCCCGCCACGTCGTCGATCACCTGGGCATAGATGTTCTTCTCACTGCGGAACACGTTCAAACGGGGACGCTCGGGAGTGCCGGACACCTTGGCGCGGACTCTCTTATGGCGCTTCAAACGCTGAGCGTTTGTATCAGGTCTTTTAATCATATCGGCACACCTCCTTACTTCTTGGCACCGGTCTTACCGACCTTGCGGCGGATGACCTCATCCACATACTTGATGCCCTTGCCCTTGTACGGCTCCGGCGGACGCTTCTCGCGAACTTCCGCCGCAAACTGACCGACCTTCTGCTTGTCGCAACCGGAAATGACCACCTTGTTGGGGTTCGGCACGTCAATACTGATGCCGTCGATCTCCGGCACGGTGACCTGGTGGGAATACCCCAGGTTCATGACCAGATTCTTGCCTTCCTTGGCGGCGCGGTAACCCACGCCGTTGATCTCCAGCTCTTTCTGGAAACCCTGGCTCACACCAACAACCATGTTGTGCAGCAGAGCGCGGGTCATGCCGTGGAGCGCGCAATGGGCTTTGTCGTCAGAGGGGCGCTTAACGTGGATCACGGCGCCGTCCTTCTCCAGGATCATCTCCGGATGGAGCGCCTGGGTCAGCGTGCCCTTGGGGCCCTTGACGGTGACAACATTATTCTCCGCAATAGTGACTTCCACACCGGCGGGTACGGTAACAGGCATTCTACCAATTCTCGACATTGTTCAGACCCTCCTTACCATACGAACGCCAGGACTTCACCGCCGACGTGAGCCGCGCGAGCGGCCTTGTCGGTCATGACGCCCTTGGAGGTGGACACGATCGCGATACCGAGACCGCGGAGCACGCGGGGCAGCTCATCGGCGCCCACGTACACACGCAGACCGGGCTTGGACACGCGGCGCAGTCCGGCAATCGCCTTTTCCTTGCCGGCGTTGTACTTCAGGGTGATGCGAATGATGCCCTGCGTACCGTCGTCCACGATCTGATAGGACTTGATGTAGCCCTCGTCCAACAGAATCTGCGCAATGCTCTTCTTCATGTTGGAGGCGGGAACGTCTACGGTTTCGTGCTTTGCGTTGCTTGCGTTGCGGATGCGGGTCAGCATATCCGCAACAGGATCGGTGATATGCATTTTGTTATCCTCCTAATTTAGAGTTACAGGTTTTTACCTGTTCAGGCAGCGAGGTATCACTGCTAATTTTGTAATTAACAGTGACCTTTCGCCATCCTTATAAACCGCGGGGAAGCTCCCCGGCGGCGCTTGGAAAACGTTTTACCAGGAAGCCTTGCGAACGCCGGGGATCTCGCCCTTGTACGCCAGCGTGCGGAAGCAGATACGGCATACGCCGTAATCCCGCAGATACGCATGGGGACGGCCGCAGATCTTGCAGCGGTTGTACTTACGGGTGGAGAACTTCGCCGGAGCTTTCTGCTTGAGCTTCATCGACAGCTTTGCCATGTTTCTTCTCCTCCTACTCAGCGTTCAAAGGGAGCGCCGACCAGCGTCAGCAGCTCGCGGGCTTCTTCATCGGTCTGCGCCGTGGTGCAGATCACGATGTCCATGCCACGGATCTTGTCGATCTTATCGTAGTCGATCTCGGGGAAGATCAGCTGTTCCTTGATGCCCAGGGCATAGTTGCCGCGGCCGTCAAAGGCGTTGGCGCTGATGCCGCGGAAGTCGCGGACACGGGGCAGCGCCACGTTAAACAGACGATCCAAAAACTCCCACATCTTCTCGCCACGCAGCGTGACCTTGGCGCCTACGGGCATACCTTCACGCAGTTTGAAGTTCGCAACGGACTTCTTGGCGATGGTGACGATGGCCTTCTGACCGGTGATGTCGCTCAGATCTTTCACCACGGCGTCCAGCACCTTGGGATTCTCACGCGCTTCACCGCAGCCCACGTTCACAACGACCTTGTCGATCTTGGGGATCTGCATGGTGGATTTGTAACCGAACTTCTTGAAGAGAGCGGGCGCCACTTCTTCGGTATATTTTACTTTCAGACGTGCCATATTTCACTGCTCTCCTTTCTCAAAGCTGGGCGCCGCAGTGCTTGCACACGCGGACTTTCTTGCCGTCCTTTACTTCCATGGCGACACGGGTACCCTTGTCGCACTTGGGGCAAACGACCTGCACCTTGCTGGCGTAGATGGCCGCCTCGCGCTTGACGATGCCGCCCTCTTCGCCCTGCTTGCGGGGCTTGATGTGGCAGGTGACCATGTTCACGCCTTCCACAACGACCTTGGCTTCGCTGGGAATCGTGCCCAGCACTTTGCCGGTCTTACCCTTGTCCTTACCGGACAGAACGATGACCTTGTCATCCTTCTTGATTTTAAGACTGTTCATGTTCCGGCTCCTCCTTAAATGACTTCGGGAGCGAGGGACAGGATCTTCATGTAATCCTTGTCGCGCAGCTCACGAGCAACCGGCCCGAAGATACGGGTTCCTCTGGGGTTCTTGTCGTCCTTGATAAGGACGGCGGCGTTATCGTCGAACCGGACGTACGTACCGTCAGCGCGGCGCACACCTTTGGCGCTGCGGACGATGACAGCCTTGACGACTTCGCCCTTCTTCACCTGGCCGCCGGGAGTGCTCTTGCGCACGGACGCGACGATCACATCGCCGATGTTGCCGTACTTGCGCTTGGAGCCGCCCAGCACGCGGATGCATTTGATCTCTTTGGCGCCGGTGTTATCGGCTACCTTCAGATAGGACTCTTGCTGAATCATACTCCGGCACCTCCTTACTTCGCCTTTTCAATGATCTCGACCACGCGCCAGCGCTTGTCCTTGGACAGCGGACGGGTCTCCATCACCTTGACAACGTCACCGACGCCGCAAGTGTTCTCTTCGTCGTGCGCCTTCAGCTTGTAGGTGCGGCCGACGATCTTCTTGTACAGGGGATGCGCTACGCGGTCCTCAATGGCGACCACTACGGTCTTATCCATCTTATCGGAAACGACCTTGCCCACGCGGGTCTTGCGGGAGGAAACTCTCTTCTCTTCCATGTTACTTCTCCTCCTTTTCACGAATAACGGTCTTTACGCGAGCAATATCACGCTTGGTCTCGGCGATCTTGAGAGGATTGTCAAGCTGATTGGTCGCGTGCTGCATACGCAGGAAGAACAGATCCTTCTTCAGGGAAGCCAGCTTCTCGTTGAGCTGCTCCACCGTCATGGCACGAGCTTCAGTTGCTTTCATCTCATTCACCTACTTCCTCAGCGGTGAGATCCTCGCGCTTGACGATCTTCGTCTTGATGGGCAGCTTGTGGCTGGCAAGACGAAGCGCCTCGCGGGCGGTCTCTTCGGGGACGCCGGCGATCTCAAACATGACACGGCCGGGCTTAACGACTGCCACCCAGTATTCCGGAGAACCTTTACCGGAACCCATGCGGGTCTCGGCGGGCTTCTCGGTCACGGGCTTATCGGGGAAGATCTTGATCCACACCTGACCGCCACGCTTGGTATAGCGCGTCATGGCGATACGGGCGGCTTCGATCTGATTGCTGGTGATCCATGCCGGCTCAACAGCGACGAGGCCAAACTCACCGTATGTGACGGTGTTGCCTCTCATGGCCTTACCGGTGAGGCGGCCACGGTGTACTCTGCGGTACTTGACTCTTTTCGGCAGAAGCATTACTGCGCGCCTCCTTCCTTCTTTTCAACGACTCTGCGCTCGCCCTCGGCGCGAGGAGCGCGGTTGAAACCGCCCTCGCGACGCTGACCGTCACGGTTGAAACCGCCTTCGCGGCGCTGACCGTCACGGTTGAAGCCGCCACGGCGCTCACCGTCACGACGGCCGCGGCGCTCACGGCGCTCCTGATAGGGCTTGGTGGTGTCCAGCGTACGGGGTGTGGTACGCAGGGTCTGGGTCAGGATCTCGCCCTTGTAGATCCATACCTTCACGCCGATCCGGCCGAAGGTGGTCGCCGCCTCGGCAAAGCCGTAGTCGATGTCGGCACGGAGCGTCTGCAGAGGGATGGTACCCTCGTGATAATGCTCGGTACCGGCGATCTCACGACCGCCCAAACGACCGTTGCAGTTGCACTTGATGCCCTTGGCGCCGGCACGCATGGCGCGACCCATGGCATTCTTCATGGCGCGGCGGTGAGAAATACGCTTCTCGATCTGGGCGGCAATGTTCTCCGCCACCAGCTGAGCGTCCATATCGGGGTTGCGCACCTCGACGATGTTCAGCTTCACTTTCTTGCCGATCAGCTTCTCTACGCCCTTGCGATACTCTTCCACCTGATCGCCGCCCTTGCCGATGACGATACCGGGACGGGCCACGTGCAGATAGATGGTCACAGCCTCACTGCTCCGCTCGATCTCGATCTTGGAGACGCCGGCGGCAAACAGGAGCTTCTTCAGATGCAGGCGGATCTTGTGATCCTCGACCAGCAGATCGCCCACCTTCTCATTGCTGGCATACCAACGGGAATCCCAGTCTTTGATGACGCCCACGCGCATGCCGTGGGGATTAACTTTCTGTCCCATAAACTGTCTCCTCCCTTAGTCTTTCTCCGCGACGGCCAGCGTCACATGAGAAGTTCTCTTGTTGATGCGATAGGCACGGCCCTGCGCCCGGGGCATCATCCGCTTGAGGATGGGGCCGGGGGTGGCGTATACCTGGGTGATCACCAGCTTGTCAGCGTCCATGTGGAAATTGTTCTCCGCATTGGCGCAGGCGCTCTTGAGCAGCTTCACCAGCGGCTCGCAGGCGCTCTTGGGGGTGTTCATCAGGATCGCCATGGCGGTCTTTGCGTCCTTGCCGCGGATCAGGTCGCATACGATCTGAACCTTGCGGGGAGAGATGCGGACGTATCTCAAATAAGCTTTAGCTTCCATATTCTGCATCCTCCTTACTTAGACTTGGCGTGGCCGCGGAACGTGCGGGTGGGAGCAAACTCACCCAGCTTGTGACCCACCATATCCTCCTGGATATAGACGGGCACGTGACGGCGGCCGTCGTGTACTGCGATGGTGTGGCCGACAAAGGAGGGGAAGATGGTGGAGCTGCGGCTCCAGGTCTTCAGCACGCTCTTCTCGCCGGTCTTGTTCATTGCTTCGACCCGCTTGAGAAGCTCCGGGGCAACATACGGGCCTTTTTTAATAGATCTGCTCATATTTCATTTGCCTCCCTTACTTCACGTTACGGCGCTTGACAATGAACTTGTCAGTGGGATTCTTCTTACTGCGGGTCTTGTAACCCAGAGCCGGCTTACCCCAAGGAGTAACGGGACCGGGACGACCCACGGGGGACTTACCCTCACCACCGCCGTGGGGGTGGTCGCAGGGGTTCATCACGCTGCCGCGGACGGTGGGACGCCAACCCATGTGGCGTTTCCGACCCGCCTTACCGATCTGCACGTTCTCATGCTCCAGATTGCCTACCTGACCGATGCAGGCGGTGCAATTGGTGCGGATGATACGCACTTCGCCGGAAGGCATACGGATCTGGGCGTCATTGCCCTCTTTCGCCATGAGCTGAGCATACGCGCCGGCGCTGCGGACCAGCTGGGCGCCCTTGCCGGGGTGCATCTCGATATTGTGGATCACCGTACCAACGGGAATGTTGGCGATGGGCAGGCAGTTGCCGGGCTTGATGTCCGCCGCCGCGGAGGAGAGCACCTTGTCGCCTACGGCAAGACCCACAGGCGCGATGATGTAGCGCTTCTCGCCGTCGGCATACTGCACCAGAGCGATGTAGGCACTGCGGTTGGGATCGTACTCCAGACGCATAACGGTGGCTTCCATATCCACCTTGTCGCGCTTGAAGTCGATGATGCGGTATTTCCGCTTCTCGCCGCCGCCGCGATGACGGACGGTGATGCGGCCATAACTGTTGCGACCAGCGTTCTTCTTCAGCACCTCAACCAGACCGGACTCGGGCTTGACGTGCTTATCAATGCCGTCAAAACCGGAAACGGTCATGTGCCGGCGGGAAGGTGTGGTCGGCTTATAGGATTTGATAGACATTTCTTATACTCCTTCCTCTTACACCATACCCTCGAAGAACTCGATGGTCTTGGAATCCTGGGTGAGCTGAACGTATGCTTTCTTCCAGCTCTTGCGGCGGCCGGGACGGGCGGCGCCCAGTCTCTTCGCCTTGCCCTGATAGTTGATGGTGTTGACCTTGGCGACCTTGACGCCGAAGATCTCTTCCACCGCCTTCTTGATCTCCACCTTGCCGGCCTCGGGCGCTACCTCAAAGACGTATTTCTTATCGCCGGTAGCCGCCATGGAACGCTCGGTGATGATGGGGCGGATAATGATGTCGTATACGTTAGCCATTACGCAAACACCTCCTCGATAACTGCGAGGGCTTCCTTGTCAAGCACCAGGTTCCGGGCGGTGAGCAGTTCGTAGACGTTGATCAGCTTCGCCATGGTGACGCTGACGCCGGGAATGTTGCGGGCGCTCTTGATCACGGTCTCGTTCTTGTCGGGGGTGACCACCAGCGACTTGCCCTCCGCCTTGATGGCGCTGAGGAATGCGCGGAAGTCCTTGGTCTTGATGGCGTCCATCTTGATGGCATCCACCACGATGATCTCGCCGGCGGCCGCCTTGGCGGACAGCACGGACTTGAGCGCCAAACGCTTGACCTTCTTATTCAGCACGTACGCGTAGCTGCGGGGCTTGGGGGCGAACACGATGCCGCCGTGAGTCCACTGGGGCGCACGGGTGCTGCCCTGCCGGGCATGACCGGTACCCTTCTGACGCCAGGGCTTTCTGCCGCCGCCGGAGACCTCGCCGCGGGTCAGAGCGCTCTGGGTGCCCTGCCGGCAGTTGGCCAGGTGGTTTTTCACCACGTCATGCACAACGGCTTCGTTCGGCTCGATACCGAAAACGCCATCGCTCAACTCCACGGTACCGACGACCTCGCCGGCCATGTTCAACACATTGATGGTAGACATATCCGTAAGCACTCCTTTCCTTACTTAGTACGGGCGGAAGCCTTCTGGGGATTACGACCGGAAGCCTTCTGCGGGTTGTTGCTGATGCCGGACTCCACATTCTTGATGCGGTGGACCTTCACGGTGGTCTTCAGCGTGACCAGTCCGCCCTTGGGACCGGGGATCGCGCCGCGGACGGCGATCAGGTTCAGCTCCGGATCAACGCGCACGATGTCCAGATTCTGGATCGTCACGGTGTCCACACCCATCTGACCGGCGCCGATCTTGCCTTTGAAGATGCGGGACGGGTCAGTGGTGGAACCCATGGAACCGGCGTGACGGTGCACGGGACCGCCGCCGTGGCTGGTAGGCGTACGCTGTGCGCCCCAGCGCTTGATGACGCCCTGATAGCCGTGGCCCTTGCTGGTGCCGGTCACGTCCACAAAGTCGCCCTCTTTGAAGGTGTCCGCCTTGATCACGTCGCCTACGTTCAGCTCGGCGGCGTTTTCAAGATCAAACTCGCGCAGGTACTTCTTGGGAGCCACACCCGCCTTGTTCAGGTGGCCCAGCTCCGGCTTGGTCAGCTTCCGCTCCGGCACGTCCTCGAAACCGAGCTGTACCGCGGCGTAGCCGTCTTTTTCGGCTGTCTTCTTCTGCACGACCACGCAGGGACCCGCCTCGATCACGGTGACGGGGATCACCTTGCCGTTTTCGTCGAAGATCTGAGACATGCCAACTTTCTTGCCGATGATTGCTTTCATGTATGATCCTCCTTAAAGGTTATTGGTCGGCATAGTTCAGTCCGCATTGGGATCGGGCCGCTTGCTCTGCCGACGTAACCCGCCCGCCTCACGCAAGTCAGCGGGCCTTGGGTTGCAAGCTTTTCAATTGTGCCGCGCTCGTGTCGCGGCGGAGATCGCAATATTAAATAAGGTATCGTTCCTTACAGCTTGATCTCGATCTCCACGCCCGCGGGCAGATCCAGCGCCATGAGCGCCTCCACTGTCTTGGGGCTGGACTTGGTGATGTCGATCAGCCGCTTGTGGGTGCGGCGCTCGAACTGCTCACGGCTGTCCTTGTACTTGTGGGTCGCGCGCAGAATGGTGACGACCTCTTTTTTGGTGGGCAGAGGGATGGGGCCGGACACGGAAGCGCCGGTGCGCTTGGCGGTCTCCACGATCTTCTCTGCGCTCTGGTCGATGACCTGATGGTCATACGCCTTGAGACGAATGCGAATCATTTCCTTTGCCATTGTGGTTTTTCCTCCATGTTTTCGTACGGTTTTTTCGTTGACCTTCGCCGTACGGCAAGAAATTTTCTGTACGCCTTCCCGTGCGTATCATTCCGGCTCACAAGAAACACCGGCACAAGTCCGGCCGGTGTCCTTCTGGCGCGGCGATCTACGCTGCCGCACAAGAAAATTTCAGCCGCCCGATGATCGGACATACTCCCCGAAAGTTACCTCCTTGCGGAGCAATCTCCCGGTTCATCGCAGTTGCAAACGGCTCCGGGTGTGTTGCACCCTTTGCACGCGTGCCTGATTATTCTATAAGAAAATCCCCTTGTTGTCAAGGGGATTTTTACTTATTTTTCTAATTTTTTTCAAATTCCCGCCGGGATCAGTACGCCACGCCCCAATAGATGTCGGTGGTGCACTCCTTGCCGCAGATAGGACACCTGCCCACGGTGCCGGATTGGTCAAACGGCATACACCGGCTGGACACGCCCGCCTTTTCCTTCATCGCCAGTTCGCAATCGAGACTGCCGCACCATTTCGTGCGGGCAAAACCGCCGCTGCCCTCCGCCATGGCTTTGACCTCCTCCCACGAGGTCATGTCAAAGCAGTTGTCCGCCAGATTCTTCGACGCCATGGCATAGAGATTGTCATGCACTTTCTCAAGCAGCTCCGCTACGGCGCTCTCCAGTCCGGACAGGGGCACGAACGCCTTTTCGCCGGTATCGCGGCGGGCGATACAACACTGTCCCTGCTCCAGATCTCTCGGTCCGATCTCCACCCGCAGCGGCACGCCCTTCATCTCATACTGGGCAAATTTCCAGCCGGCGGACTGATCGCTGTCATCCATGCTCACGCGCACGCCGGCACTCTCCAGCCGGTCACGCAACGCCGCGGCGGCGTCCAGCACGCCCTCTTTGTGCTGGGCGACGGGGATCACCACCACCTGTATCGGCGCGATCGCAGGCGGCAACACCAGACCGTTATTGTCGGAATGGGTCATGATGATAGCGCCGATGAGCCGCGTGGAGCTGCCCCAAGAGGTCTGGAACGGATACTGCAGCGTATTGTCCCTGCCGGCAAACGTGACGTTATAGGCACGGGCGAACTTATCACCGAAGAAATGGCTGGTGCCGGACTGAAGCGCCTTGTGGTCCTTCATCATACATTCAATGGTATATGTCGCCTCGGCGCCGGCAAATTTCTCCTTATCGGTCTTGCGGCCTTTGACCACCGGCATCGCCAGCGCGTCACGGCAGAAATCGGCGTAACAGTTCAACTGCTGTTCCGTTTCCGCCACGGCTTCTTCGGCGGTTTCATGGATGGTATGACCCTCCTGCCACCAGAACTCACGACTGCGCAGGAAAGGACGGGTGGTCTTCTCCCAGCGGATCACACTGCACCACTGGTTATAGAGCATGGGCAGTTCGCGCCAGGAATGAAGCACGTGCGCCCAGTGGTCGCAAAACATGGTCTCGGAGGTGGGGCGGAACGCCAGGCGCTCTTCCAGCTTCTCACTGCCGCCGTGGGTGACCCATGCGCACTCCGGCGCAAAGCCTGCCACCAGCTCCCCTTCCTTTTTCAAAAGGCTCTCAGGGATCAGCACCGGCATCGCCACGTTCTGATGACCTGTCTTTTTGAACATCCCGTCCATGATGCGCTGGATATTCTCCCAGATGGCATAGCCGTAGGGGCGCAGGATCATAAAGCCCTTCACGCTGGCGTAATCCACCAGCTCGGCTTTCAGACAAATATCCGTATACCACTTGGTAAAATCCTCTTCCATGGGCGTGATCGCGTCTACTTTTCTCTGATCTTTTGCCATTCTATATCCCTCTTCGTATTCCAAAACTCGTCGCCCCGTTTCGGGCTTCCTGCCTATTGTATCGGCTCACGCGCCGCTTGTCAAGCGGCGGACTACATCTCCCGATTGTCGATCGCCGCCAGGCCGAACCGCACCGCCCGTTCGATCTCCATGCGCTCTTGTTCACCGGCGGATTCGTAGCGCCGGCGGAGCTGTTGGAGGAAAAGACCGCGCAGAGAATCCTCCCCGCACTTTTCCCACAGATCCCGTTTCATCCGCGTTTCATCCCGCACCTCCAGCGCGTAAAATCGGTCGCACAGCGCTTGATGCAGTACCTCGGTCCGGACGGGTCGATCCGTTTCGCCTGTCAGCGTGATGCGGTATACGTCGCCGCGCGTCTCCGGCGGCAGGGCGGCTATGATCGCTTCCTCCGGTTCCCTGTCGCCCACGTCCACACGCAGCAGCTCATAGCGCCGCTGACATAGCGGCACGAACTGCAGTGAAACCTCCCCCGGCGCTACGGTGCCGCACAAGACGCCCTTTTCACCGGTCTCGTCAAACCCGCGCCCTTCCGGACAGCCGGAATAGGCGTATACCACCGAGCCGGCGCGGCAGAGCCCCGAAAACGCGTGCTGATGACCCAGCGCCGCGTAATCCACGTTGGTCTTTTGCAACTGCTCGGGGCGTAAGGGGCGGTAGCGGCTGTCCTTCACGCCTACGTCGCCGTGCAACAGCAACAAGTGTACCCAACCGTCCTCCGGCGCGGTAAAGCCGTCCAGCACGGCGGCGCTGTCCACGGCAGGCGACGTAAACGCCGCGCCGTAAACACTGCACGAGAGTGAGGGAAAGTCCAGACGCGTCAGAACATCCTGCGTGAAAATATGCACGTTTTCCGGCCAGCGGATCCGCTCATAGGCGCCCTTGGGGGCGTAATAATCGTGGTTTCCCGGCGCGATCACCACCTGGGCGCGGCACTGCCCCAGCGCCGACGCCAGCTCCTCGCCCGTCTGGGCGTAAATATCGTCCGAGTCGAACAGGTCGCCTGCCAACAGCACCAGCGCCACGTCCTGCTCGTTGGCGTACGACACCATCCGTTCCACCAGACGGCGGCTCTCCTGCCGGCGATGGCGGGCGTGCTCCTCGTCCAGCGCGGTAAAGGCGCTGTCCAGATGAAAGTCCGCCGCATGAAGTATTTTAACCATGACCGCGCTCCTTTTCTACCGTATATCCACCCGCTCCACAGCGGTACAACGCCCCGTGGCGTCATCCAGCGTAAAAAGACAGCCCTGCGCCTTGCACGGTCCGTCCGCCGGACGGTACCGCTCCGGCAGACCGCCCAAAAAGCGGTCGATGGACTGCTCCGGCCGCACGCCCAGCACCGATTCGATGGGACCGGTCATCCCCAGGTCGGTAATATAGCCGGTGCCTTTGGGAAAGACCCGCTCGTCGGCGGTGGGGACGTGGGTATGGGTACCCCACAGGGCGCTGACACGCCCGTCCAGATAGTATGCCAGCGCCAGTTTCTCACTGGTCGCCTCGGCGTGAAAGTCCACCAGCGTGAAGGTGGGCTGTTCCATCCGGCGAAGCACCGCGTCCGCCGTGGTAAAGGGGTCGGCGGCGCGCCAGTCCAGATCGCATCGCCCGATGAGATTCATGACACCCACGGTCACGCCGCCGCAATCGTACACGCCCCAGCCTCTGCCCGGTGTGCGGGGCGAAAAATTCGCCGGACGCAGTAAACGGCCGTCCGCTTCCAGACGGTCTGCGATCTGACGCCTGCCCCAGGTGTGGTTGCCCAGCGTGATAACGTCCGCGCCGGCGGTGAAAAGATCCTGCGCCTGTTCCGGCGTCAGCCCCACGCCGGAGACGTTCTCGCCGTTGATCACGGTGAAAGATACGTTCTTCGCCTGTTTGAACGCCCCCAGATGGCGGCGCAGATGCTCCACGCCGCTCTCGCTGGTCACGTCGCCCAGCGCTAAAATGTGATACAGCATCGTCAGTTCCTCCCTCTTAACGCCTCATCCTCTGACGGCGCCCCAGACCGTACCCGCCAGCGTACACGCCCCGAACGCCACAATGTCCACCGCCACGATGGTGGAACCCACCGGCGTACCGTACACAATGGCAAGGGCGATCCCCGCCAGAGCGCACAACACCGACAGCACCGCCGCGCAAACGGTAACGGACAAAAAGCTCTTGAAGATCCGCATGGCGGACAGCGCCGGAAAGATCACCAGCGCCGAGATCAGCAGAGAGCCCACCAGATTCATCGCCAGCACGATGATCACCGCCGTCACAACCGCGATGAGCAGGTTGTAGGCGCCGGCGCGCAGTCCCGTGGCGCGGGCGAAATTCTCATCAAAGGTGACGGCAAAGATCTTGTGGTAAAACAGCACGAAGATCGCCACCACCGCCAGCGACAGCACCACGCACAGCCATACCTCCCAGCCGGTCAGCGTGAGAATGGAGGTGGCGCCGAACAATGTGGAGCATACGTCCCCCGACACGTTGGCAGAGGTGGAAAACAGGTTCATCAGGAGATATCCCACCGCCAGTGCGCCCACGGAGATCATCGCCACCGCCGCGTCGCCTTTGATCTTTGCGTTTTGCCCGGTGCGCAACAGCAATACGGCACAGCCTGTCGTCACCAACAGTACCAGCGGCATCTCCCCCACCGTGTGGA
>Ga0310690_10004818_pt1 | contig 18817 bp, 36 predicted proteins | sample AusTroGonzalo_MG_2_FD_207661 | JGI IMG/M metagenome (GOLD analysis project Ga0310690, IMG submission 207661) | Bovine rumen microbial communities from tropical cattle in Woodstock, Queensland, Australia - Gonzalo_04 (v2) (version 2) | ecosystem: Host-associated > Mammals > Digestive system >...
AGAGAGGCATACTTCTTCTTGCGCCCTATGTTCAGGATATGCTCCTTCGCATCTGTCGAAGCCACCTTGAACTTCGGGAACACGCCCCTCACATCGTAGGTGACGGGATCTGCCAAGACCTCCAACACACCGTCATAGAACGCATTTGCCACGGAGTCCGCATAGGAACAGTAGAGGTTGCTCCGCTCGCTATTCCGTCCCATAACCCATATCAGGAAGAAAGTACATAGGGCGGTTTTGCCCGTTCTTGGAGGTTGGCTGATGTATAGTTCGTCCAGGTAGTCATATTCCAACATCTCCATAGACGAGAGAATGGTCATCAGCTGCGCCCTCCGAGGCAACCAATACTTGTCACCCGGCTCTCTGTACCACTCCACCGCTACCATGAAATCGTCAAACGAGTCCTTCCCCCCGATGAGATATGACCGATGCAAACGCTCATAGTTCGTCTTCGGATCGTCCCCCTTCTCCAGTAAGGCTTTGATGGTCTCTCTGTACCCCTTCATCACCTTCCGATACCGAAGCACATCCGTTTCCAAACACTTATGCCCGCTCACCAACCGACCGATGTTCTCAAGGCAATCCAATGCCTCGTCATACCGACCCGCCTTCATGAACTTCACACAAGCCGCCTCTAACGAACCCTGGCTCTGCTCGATCTCCTTAAACTCGGTGTCCTTCATATACTCTCCTAACGCTCATAAATGACCTTAAAACCGATTCTCTCCTACCACTATACCAAATATCCTATGGGGGTTTCAAATCGCCTAATATGGTCATTTCTTTGTCCAATATGGTCATAACTACCCCAACCAACAAATTGAGTCAGTAAGATAGTATGTAGGTTACTACGCAAGTCCCCCTCCAACAGTAACCCCCTATATGGGCAACTACACTCCACTTCACTATAATTTCACTACACTACACAACCGATAGGCGGTCAGTAATAAAGTATATGGGTAAACAAACAAGCCACCCTCCCCCACCTGATGGGTCAGTAATACTATTTAGCCCTTTTAAAATTAGCGAATATTTAATAGGGTTCTTTTTGGTTTTAGAAAATATAGAAGGGGGTTATCCGGGTTAGCCTCCGCTTACCATATCCCCCGATACCCCTTGACGGTCTACCGCCCAAGGATCGTGCGCCGGACGGCGGGCGGGGGTTGTTTTCCTTATGTTGTCACGGTTTTATGACGGGAACTATTCATTAAACCACAGTTTAACGCAATTATTCCACGGATCGCATAGGACACGCCCGGAGTCGTGTATGTTTTGCGGGGCGTCGGTGTTTCAAGGGGTTAAATCCCCTATTCCTTGCGTGTTTATATATATAATTATTTACTTATAGCCCGCATAGGTTTTTAATTATAGCCGCCGTGCGGATCGTTGCGGGGTTGTATGCAGATCGTGGACGGGGTGCGCTGCGATATGATCCCGGGAGGGGTGCGCCCCGATCCCGTGCGCCGTGCTGATTTTACCGGGGCGGGGCGTGTATAATAATTTTAATATTTATTGTAATTTATTGAAAAAAAGTATTGACATTATAATAATAATCTGCTATATTATAGTCACGGGGACAGATTCCCGGATCACAACAGAATAGCGGCGGGAGTGCCTGGAAAACATAACCCGCCGCACGATCAACCCCAAAACACTATTATTTTATGGAGGTCTCACGATGAAAAACACATTATCACAGAACGGCGAACTTGTAAAGAGCGAAAAGCTCCCGGCCACGCTCCAGGCTGATTACTACGGAAAAGCCCGGATTTTAACCTATGCAGACGGTACGGCGGCTCTTAAGAGCTATGATACAATTGTTTGCACCGTCTCCCCGTCCGGGGACTTCACCCGCCTTTGGGGCGGTTACTCCCGCACAACTATGAATCATATTAACGACTTCAGGCGGTTATTTGGTCTCCCGTCTGTTAATAAAGCGGCCTGGAGTGCGCTCCCGGTTGCGGGCGGCTGCGGGGATCGTTACGGCGTGGAGTTTTCAAACGGCTTTACATCGTGGACGGCGGGCGCGGAGTTTGATAATTACGGGGACGCCCTCCAGTTTGCAGAAGATACTTGCGAACGGAGCGGATGGCGTTTCTGTTATTCAGTAAATGAATTATAAACCGCCTGGAGCGGTGCGCCGCCCGTTATAAGCGGGGCGGCGGGTGCAATTCCCGCCCGGCGCAATACGGGAGATCATCCCGAAAAAAAGAAAAGCGGAGGGCTTTACAATGAAAATGGCGGACTTTTCAGCGGTTGAAAAGATCACAGAGGCGGCGGGAGTTGCCTCCAGGCGTGACGGGTATTATTGCGATTATTTCCCCGGTATGCAGCCCGTTGAATTGCAGACGGTTGTTATTTCCGGGGACTATTTAAAAACCGGGGACGCTATTAAAATAGCCGCCCGGCGGGGTCTCCGGGTTGCCTGGGATCATTTCAACCTGGGGTCTGGTTGCCGAACGGTTGTTATGATGACCGCCGCCGATAATGACCGCCGGGAGATCGTAGAAAAGTGGCAAAATAAGAGCCTCCGGGAGTGTATGGAGATCATGCACCGGGAGCTCAATAATAGCGGTTTAAATGATATTTTGACGGGCGTTATGACTGCATACGGAACAGAGTGCGCCCGTGAGCTGGAGGAATATAACGCCGCCCGCCGTGTATGAGCCGGGCGGGGACGGCCTCCGGGGCGGTTATATAGCCCTCCAGGGCGGGGCGGCTGCGGGTTGCAGCCGGGCGGGATCATAGCCCGCCGGGGCGTTGCGGGGTGCGCTATTCTGCGACATTCTGCGGAAAATTGAATAGCCGACAACATTCGGCGCAATAATTACATTCGGCGAGATGCCGGGAAAGGTGGAGAAAATGAGAAACACAAAGGAGATCAAGAAGGACATTCTGCAACTGTTCCGGGATGATGAGGAGCTTTTTGATTCTGCAATCGAGGATCTTGACAGATGGAACGGCTACCTGGGAGGTGATCGCTATTATCTCATGGAAGAGCTTGATGATCTGTATTGCGGCGTGGACCATTCGGAGGTTTTAATGCGGGCGTTCTATGGGCACGATGCGGAGACCTGGCACACGGATTCACACGGGGAGAAGGAGTACGGGGCGTTCAATCCTAACAGGTACTATTTTAGATTCAACGGCTACGGCAATTTGGTGTCAGCGGACTACAGAGACTATTCGGCGTTCCTTGATGACTATTTTGTCGATTCGGTGATTGAAAACCGGGGGCGTTTATACACGGATTCGGACGAGCTGAACGAGCTGCTTGACGAGTACGAGGAAGCCGAGCGAGCCGAGGAAGAATAAGGAGGTGGAAAGATGAGAAACGGCGAGAAATCCCGCAAGGTTGCGGAGCTCATTTACAAGGGGCATTGGGTTGTCATTCGGGACAATAACAAGCTCAACCCCTACAAGGTAGTCCTGAAGTACTGGAAGGACGGCGGGGTGCATTCGATGATCGTTGTCCGCTATGCGGATCTTGCAAGCGCAATGTGCGAGCTCGCAAGGCTTGCGATGAGGTGATCACATTCGGCGAGCTCACACGGACGGCGTGTCATTCGGCAAGGTTCAACCCCTTGCGAGCTCATCCCCATAGGGGAAATAAAAAGCACATAGGAGGTGCGTACAATGTTGGTATTCGGTGGGTATAAGTATTTCTCCTTGGATCATTCGAGCAAGTATAGCAATGATTGCGAGTGGAGAGCAGAGGTCGTGGCGTGTGACGGTGAGCGGATCGCCTACTTCACGGAGCATTCTTTGAATGGCAGATGGGTTCGGGTCGGAGAGCTTCGCCATTCCAAAGTAATGTATCACATTACCGTGTCCCCGAACGGGAAAGCATACTACGATGCGTTCTTCACGGCACGGGCGAACGGCAAGAGCAGACGGCTTTACTTCGATTGAGCAAGGAGGTGCGAGATGACATTCAAGGAACTTAACAGAGAGCAGATCATTCAGTTGAAGCAGAGTCTTCTGTGCGAAGTGGCGATGGACGAGGACGGCCACTTGTCACTCTCCTGGGGCGAACTTGCAAGCGCAGACGAACTGGTTAGCGATGAACTGGTTGAGCAAGCATACGGTGATTGTGTTTTCACGGAAGAGGATTTCTTTTGAGGAGGATTGAGATGAGCAAGAGGACACAAGAGGTCAAACCGATGACCAAGGAAGAGGAAAACCGGGAGATGATTCGTTATTTCAACATTTATGTGAAGGAGAACGGCATCGGAGACGAGAACCATATTTACAGTATGGACGAGTTCAACGCCCATCTCAAAACTTGGTCTCCATTGCTTATCGCATCAGGCGTTTCTGTCGGGCATTACGACGTGAAGGACAACTGGTTCACCGTCGGAAGAGGCGATGTATTCGGTCTTAAAATCGTTACCTTCAAGAATTGGGAGGACGAAAACTCGCCGATGAGCATCCTCTATAACAGCAAGAACCTCGCCGCTATGAAGCAGTACTGGGAAAAGCAGCCATATAAGGCGGTTGCGGAGAACGTCCGCAACTTCATCCGAAAAGCAATCGATGCGGAGGAAAACTAATGAGCATTTACACAGACATTCTTTCCGCTGACGGCGGTGTGTTTATCTCCGGCGCAACTGGATCAGGCAAGTCAACCGTCATTTCTGCCATTCTCCGTGAGGTGGTGGCGAGGTATGGAGTCGGCGAGCCTACGGAGATCGGCAAGCCGGACGAGGCTATTCTGTACCTTGCAGACCCGAAGAAGGTCGAGCTTGCGAGGTGGCGGTATCTGCCGATGGTCAAGGGGTACGCACAGAGTGATGAGGACTTCAAGCATCCCGACATTCTCCGGCTTGTGGATCGTGTCATTCGGCTGATGAGTTGGCGGTATGAGGTGATGCAGCGGTATGGGTGGAGGAAGTGGCAAGGGAGCAAGTGCTACTTCGTCATTGACGAGATCGCCGACATTCTGCTTGTCAAGGAAGAAGCAAAGGACTTCCAGGCTATGCTGACAAGGCTCTTGAACTTGTGCCGTGCATCGGGTATAACTGTGATACTGGCAACGCAGAGTCCGAGCAGACAGACGGTTCCGGCGAGTGTGCAGATCAACTGTACTTGCAAACTCTGTCTCCACACCTCCAACCGCATCGAAAGTTTTATGGTGTTGGGTCAGGCGGGAGCAGAGAAGCTGCCCCGGTACGGCAAGGGGTATCTCCTCCTGGACGGCGAGGTCAAGTTGGTGGACATCCCCTATGTGGCAGACGATGAGATCGACAGATTTATCTACGCACTTATGCGGAAGAATATTGCAAGCACCCTATTCGGTGCGGTTTATGGGAGGAAATAACTATGGCGAGGTACATTGATGTTGACAATCTGATAGACAAATGTGATTGTCTGTACAAAGAAACAAACACGGAAACAGTTGACTTTATGCGGATCGGCTACAATCACGCAGTTTCAGACACGATAGCAATCGCAAGAAACTTGTCCACCGCCGATGTCCGTGAGAATGTTCATGCTCATTGGGAAGCCAAATGGCACATTGTATTTCATGTATATCTTCCAAGATGTTCTTCGTGCGGTTTCTATTCTCCGCTTCGGTATAACTTCTGCCCGAACTGCGGGGCGCAAATGGAGGCTGACTATGACATTGGGTGAGCGCATCGTAGAAGCCCGGAAGGGCAAGGGGTACACCGCAAGACAGTTTTCAAAGGTCTTGGCTATGAGCGAGAGCGGTCTGTGGCTCTATGAGCATGACAGACGAGTGCCGATGGAGGCGGTCTTGCAGACGATAGCAAGGGAAACCGGGGTGAGTTTTCGGTGGCTGAATAGCGGTCAAGGTGACAAGTGGGCGGTGGACACCGACATTCGGTCGGTCAAGGACGAGCTGATCGTGCAACGGCTATCCCCGTTGGAGAAGGAGACCATCCTGAAGTTCCTTGAGCTTGATGCGTTGAGCAGACGGAACATTCGGGTCTATGTGAACGCCAGGGTGGACGAGATCCTGAAGCGGAGAGAAGAAACAGAGGAGGAGGGCTGACCGCTCTCCTCTTTCTGCATTATGCCCTATTACGCACGAAAACGCCCCTTAAAGGCGTTTTCTGCTTTTGGTGGTATATTTTACCGCTCAAAGGCGAAAGTCCGTTTAAGGGGCATTTATGGGCGTACAATCACCCAATGATATATTACGGCAAAAACTTCGCAGCGTCAATAAGTTTTTGCGGATCGTCCGGCTCACGGCGCACAGAAATCTCTATGTCTTGCCGTGAGGTGTTGGAGAGGTAGCCGTGGTTGTTCTGCATATCGTTGAGGTAGACGAGCGGAGGAAGGTTGCCACCCAGGGCGAGTTGCTTCTTCACCGAGGCGATGTCATTCAAGGCGCATTCGATGATCGGCGCAAAGTCCCGGTTGGTCTCTCCCCTTCTCCAGTTCATCAGCGTACTTCTCGCAACACGGAGAAACGAGGCAAGCCCCTCTACATCGGGGTATATTTTTCTGCCGTCCGTGTTCACTCTGTAAATGAAGTCCCAATAGGCATCTATCGCACCTTGCAATTCCGCTCCGCTTGCGAACTTCGGCAGCGAGTACGGGTGCGCCCCTCCCCTTGATACTGTCCTTATCTGTCCGAGGGCATCGGCTATGTCATTCTCTCCAACGGGCGAGTAGTCATTCGGCACTCGGTAAAGCTCAAAGGTCTTTCTCCTCGCCTCGTCCGGCACGGCTTGAAGGGCGTTTATCTTTCGGTGGATCTCGGTGACTTCCGTGCCTTTCAATATGACCTTTTCGGAGGAGGGCTTTCCGATACCCTCCTCCTTGCTCATAACATAGCCCTCTTTAGGCTTTCGGCTCATCTTCTACCTCACACGAAGGGAAGGTCATTCCCATCGCTATACATATCGAACAGACCGCCCTCCGGCTCTGCACCCTTGCTCCGCACGATGTTCTCGAACTCTTCGCCCGTCTTCTGCCGTTCGTCCGCAAAGACATCCCTCGGTTCGCAATCTGCGGTGATCTTGAACTCCGAATAGAACTTCCCGTTCTGCGACTTCTTCGGCGCACAAGTGGCATCTATGATTTTCGTGACCTTGATGCTCTGTGCGTTCAGGCACTCGGTTGCGTTGTGTACAAACATCTTGACGGAGGAATAACCCCTCTCCGCTTTCTTGATGATACAGATGTAGGGGAACTCCTTTTTGGTCTGTCCCTTATAGACACCCTCGCCTCTCATGTCGAACACATCCCCGACCTTGATGATTGCGCTTGTGCTTGCGTTTCCGTTTTCTGTCGGCATATTACTCCTCCTTCAAGGAATTGATTTTCTGCAACACTTCGTCAATGTCGCTCTGCGGGATCTTCTTCACATCGTCATAGCCCCAATCTTTCAGTTTGGCTTTCAGTTTGGTGGGCGAGATACCGATGTTCGCAGCCGTGGCGAAGATGAGTTTGCCTTGCTTCTGCGTGATCGTTCCGCTCTTCACGGCGTTGTTCAGTTCATCGAACTTCGCCATGAAGGACTCGTTCTCAATGTCTTGGCTGAACAGAGAGGACAGACCGCTGACGGAGAGAGCCGCCTGAACCAATGCCCTCTTCTGCGCCATTTTCAGCGTTGCGTTGGCTGAATCGTAGGGACTATTCCATCCGTTCCGCTTCTCGCTTGTGTTCGCTGATCCGTAGCCGGAGGAGAACACATACTCCGTGCCGTTGTTCGCTACCTTGACCAGTTCGCACTTGACATTGTAGAAGAAGATGGGCTTGCGCTGAACTTCTCCGTTGCGGTCAACGGTCTCCACAATCTCGTTCTCGATCTCGCTCTCAATGGCGTAGTGGACGAGAAGCCCATAAGCGGACACGATTTTCTCCGCACCTGGTTTCAGGAGGCTCGGCTGCTTCGTGCCGTTGATGACATCGAAGTCCACACCCCTCTCCAGTTCCACCGCCTTGTTCGTCAGCGGAGAAGTCACAACATAGTTGTCTGCTTTCTTTTCTGCGAGAGCCTGAAAGCCCTCATACACCACAAGTTCTGCCATTAGTTTTCCTCCTTCTTTCTCCTGGCTCTTGTTTTCCTTATTGTTTCAATGTCTTTGTGCAACTTGCACAACTCATAGAACATCATGCAACCATCAAAACCTTTACCTTCCTCCCAATCGGAACAATTCATAAAATCGTATGATCCGTCATTGTGTAGGTACAACGCATACCTCTTTTTATCGTCAACATTTTCGCAAATGCCGAACGCATAGGCAGCCGTTTGGCAACACACCGCAATCTTTTGGTCGGTAGAGGGCGAAGAAGTGGTCTTAATGTCCACTATCGCATCTATGCCGTCAATCTTACCCACTCGGTCAATCGTCCCGCAAAACCCCATTATAGGCTCGTAGAATCGGTGTTCGATCAGTTCCCATTCCACATCGTAGTCTGCGAGGAATCGTAGGTAGGCAAGCGCATATCCGGCAAGTCCGTCCTCTATTTCTTCGGGCGGCATCCCGTAGTCGATAGCCTCCGTCAGTTCATGTACCGCCGTTCCCCTCTGCTTCGCTTCTTCAAGGATGGCGGGGTTCACCTTGCCGTAGCCCGGTGCGGTCAGGTGTTCCAAAATGTCTGTTACACTTGGGTACACAACTCCGTCCACCGTGTACTGGTGTTTCTTCTCGTCAAAAATAATCTCTGCCAAAGTATGCTTTCCTCCCTCTGTTCGTGTTCTCTACTGGTCTCCACAACCGCTCCCCTCTGTCACCGAATCTGTACCTTGTGGCAAGTGTGGCTCTCTTGATTCCCGTCCGCTCCGACAGTTCCAGGAGGGTCAGTTCCTCTCCGTGGTAGTCTACCTTGATGACCGCCAACCCCTTGCACCGCTCGATCCGCAAGTCCTCGTCCGTGAAAGCCTTGTCGAGTGGTATGCCATACCGAAGCCTCGCTCGGAGGGTTTCTGTCGGTATTCCCGTCAGTTCGGAAATCACCCGAAGGCTCAACATATCTCCCAAATAGGGGTATCTTTTGGGTGATTGCCTCATTTTTCCTCCTCGTCCAAGTAAATGCGATAGGTGATTATCGCCCCACAATTCGAGCAATGACACTCATGCACGATGCCCTCTCGGTCTTCTCCATAATCCTCAAGGCTGAAGTCCGCATCCCACACGACCGCCATCTGTCCACAATGAAAGCACTCATACATCGCCGCTTACCTCCTTCATAAAATCAAATACCGTCATTTGATGCTCCATATCACCATTTTGCAAAACGACTTTCCCGTTGTTCACCAAAAGCCTACTCTCTGCGATTTCACAGTATTCTTTCGAGATTTCAAACCCGATGTAGTGCCGTTTAGCCTCCTTGCAAGCGATGGCGGTAGTGCCACTTCCCATGAATGGATCTAAAACAACATCTCCCTCATTCGACCAAGATACGATGTGGTCATATGCGATTTGAATTGGGAACACGGCCGGATGCCCAGTTCTGTTGTTCTTTTCTGACGGGATTTGCCAAACATTGAAGCGGATGCCGTATTCCTTTATTCCTCCTTGATCTGTCCACCGTTCTCCCCTCGGTGTAGTGCTTCCATCCTTCTGCCTATATGTCCCGTGTATCGCCATGCCAGTATGCTTGTTTTTTCTATCTCTTATCGGGTTGAATGTCTTTGGTTTCCCTTTTGAGAAAACGAACATATATTCAAAGTTTTGCGGGTATCTCACACTTTCGGGGAATGAGAAACTATCTTTTTCCCAAATCATCGTGTCATTCAACGAGAAACCGCACTCCTTCATAAATAACGCTTGCCTGAACGATGTACCGCTTTCAGATCCGTTTGTTGTGCCATCGGCAACTATCCACACAAGCACCCCCCCCTGTTTGGTTACACGGAACAGTTCGATCGCAATTTCCTCAAACCGAAACGAATAGCCTTTATAATCTCGGATATTGTCATACGGTGGGGATGTTACGGTCAGGTCTATACACTCGCTCGGAAGCCGTTTTAGCAAGTCGAGGCAATCTCCGTTCTCGATGTAATCAACTCTCATCAGTCCTCCTCCACCTCGCTCTCCTTGATGTCGATGAACTCCACCGTCTCGACCGAGTGCCAACAGTTGTTGAGTTCTTGTACGATGTCCGTTTTCAGGAGCTTTGTCGAGTCGAAGTCCTCGTCCTTCCGCATCGTGACCTTCATCCGCACTTCCCAAACTTTCGCGGTCATTTGTCCTCCTTCCAGATGAAATCAAACACATCAAACTGGTAATTCCCCTTGTCCTTCTTCTCTGTCGGCTTGTCCTCTATCGGCAGATTTCTCTCGTCCGTCCAGTACCTTATTCGCGCTTCGGCAATAGGCAAGTATTCTTCGGTCATTTCTATACCGATGAACTTGTAGTCTGCATCGCGCTCCAAGTTCTCGATCATCACGGCCTTTCCCGTGCTACCGCTGCCCATGAACGGGTCAAGAATGGTCGCTCCTTTCGAGGAAACAAGCCTAACAAGGTATTGCATAAGTTCTGTCGGCTTGACGGTCGGGTGGGTGTTCCTTTTTACACCACCTGCTCCTGCAAATGGATTAACTCTTGTTCCACCGTCTGCATTTTTCATTATGCTACCTGCACTACCATATTTTCGACCACCTTGCAACTCGCCAGTAGTTTTTTCCTCAAACCCATTAAGACCTTCGTCCCTATCTTTCTTACTTGCTTTGGCGCAATAGAAATATCTTGAAGCAGAGCCTTCGTCACCAAGACCACCAAGATGACTTGTGGTAGTTATGTTATTTTTGTACTCTCCGTAAACATTCTTGAAACTGTTTGCGATAGATGCTTCTCCGCTACCGCCAGTTGATTTGGTTTCTGGGAACCCCTCTGCAACTTCGTCAGAACCATCTGTAATAATGTTGGCAGGGAACCTGCCATTTGTGTTTTCCCACTCACCACCGCCCAATCCGTGTCCGTAAACATTATTTTTCATATTCGGCTTATACTCTGGTTTTTCGCAACCATTCCCAGTCCCAACTCTACACTCGTCAATGTTAAACCCACCAACTCCGTATTTCAGGATGTTGTTCACAACGCTACCGTCAACGGGTTTACGGGCAACGATGATAGGCTCATAGGCGGGCTTTAGCGCAGTTCCCCAACCGCCCCACTCCTTTCCACGTTGACCTTGTGCGCCGAGGCTCTTGTCTATGGCAAGACCGATGTTCATAGACTTCGGGAAACCGCTACCATAAAGCCACATGATCGTGTCTCTTATCTCAAACCCGGCATCTTCTATGGCTACGGCTATGCGGTGGAAAGTCCGGCTACCGCCGAAAGCAAGCAGATGGCCACCCGGTTTCAGGACACGCAAGCACCTTTCCCATGTGTCCTTTTGGAACGCCACACCGCTATTGTCCCAACCCTTATTCATGAAGTTCAGTTCATACGGGGGATCGGTAACAATAGCGTCAATAGAACTGTCCGCAATATTCGTCAACTCGTCTTGCATCTTGCCGAGGTATAGAGTGTAATGCGCCGTTTCTCTGTAAACAGACATCTGTTACTCCTTCTCCTCCAGTTGTGTTGTCCACTTGTCGAAGTTCTCCGCACGGACGGACTTCTTCAGGCGAAGCACTCCCGTTTCCACCCACCGATCCGCAACATACTCTGCGTGTCGCACGATGTTCTCTCCGTCAAGGTCTAACATCTGCACAAGCGAGTCTTCTTCCAGGAGGAACAGACGGCACATCTTGGCGAGGCTTTCCCTCCACATCACCTTCCGTGCGATTTCTTTCTTTACGAAGTTGGCGAACATCTCATCGTACTTGTCGGCGGGTGTGTTACGGAGCGCATAGCGGTTGACTCTCTTTGCTCTCAACTTGCATTGGGTGAGAAGGTAGTCGCACCTATCTGCCGAGAACTTGCTTGCGGTCGGGTTCTCCATACACCGCAAGTCGATGAGGGCGAGGGCAAGGTCATTGTGTGCCTTGAGGACGATCTCGCAAGCAAGCATACGATAGTTGTCCATCACGGCTTGGTCATGTGTGTTCAGCATCGTCTCTCCTTTCGCCCCAATAGCAGAAGCCGTTTTCGTCTGCGGTCATAAGGTCATAACACCCTTCTCCGTCCCAATACTTGCAATCCTTGCACCGAACAATGTCCTCTTTCGTTTCTACTGTCGGCTGAAGGTCAACGATGATGTCAAAGGTGTGCTTGAACTCTTTGAAAATCTCCGCTGATGCTTTCTGCCCCCACCAGGCGTAGTGCCGTTTCAACCTATCGGCATCTATTAGTCTCTGTCCCATTCTTCTGCCTCCTCCTCTTCATAGTCCTTACAAGTCTGTACTTCTTTCCCTACCGCCTTATCAAAGGCAAAGCCGTCATATTCCACATGAATCATTGGAAGTTTGTTGACCGCACCCTCTAACGAAATCATTAGGCGCAGCGGTCTGCTTTTGTAGACTTCATCGACCGCATTAGTTAGGGCTTCAATCGCCATCTCTTTCGTAAGATAGTATTTGCTCTCTGCCACTTCATACCTCCCTTATCGTCACAACCGTCCTTGCGTTGTCGGGATCTACGAACACCCTTGAATGGTCTACGCTTGTAATGATGTGATAGTTATCGTCCTCAAGCACTCCGTACTTGACCATTACATCGGTGATGGCTGCGAGTAGGTTCGTCAGGTCGCACCGCCTCTTGTCCTTGCGGTAGAACTCGCACGATACCTCGACCGGGAAATCTATCGGCTTCTCCAGTTTTGGCATGAACTCCTTGCAAGCCCTTTCGTAATCCTTGTACCGCTTGTTCTGTACTATCAGCGGTGGTCTGCCTTTCGGCCGGACGATCTCTTGTGAGTTCTTCTTCGTTACTGGCGGTAGCGGCACAACAAACTCAATAGACTTCATTCTCTTTGTCCCTTTCAACTGTTGTAAAAAATGCAATCTTTACTTCTTCGTGGTTTTAACTGTGCAAAAGTAAAGATGATTCCGTTATTGCAAGACCCTGACTTCCTTGTAGCCGTCCTGGTTGTAGGTCAGCTTTATCTCCGTGGTCACATGGGCGGTCGGTGTCAGCATCTTGTGGGTCGGATAACCGCCGTAGTCGAGGAATGACGATGCGACCGCTACCACGAACTGTCTCTGCTTGATGGTCTTGCAATCGGTGTCGAAGACCAGTTTGCTGACCGGGAATGATACTGGACGATGGGTGTGCGCCGTGATGATGCCGTCAATCCCGTCAATGTAAGTCCCGAACCGCTCCGTCTTGTTGGCTGACGAGCCGATGTACATTCCACCGCCCGATCCGTGGGTGATGGCGAAAGCGAAGTTGCTTCTCGCTTTGGCTCTCCCGTTGAACTCTGTGACGAGGCGAATGGAGAGAAACGCTATGTTCTGTCGGTAGGCATCCTCTCTGTTCAGCGAGAACATCACATCGTACAGAGGGTCTTGGTCTGCATCCTTAATTGTCCGGCGTTCGTGGTTTCCTCCACACGCTGCAAGGATCTTCGGTGCAATCGGCTTCAACTCTTCCATCAGCCACCGCTTCTGCTCTCTCGGAGAGCAAGTAGCATCGTAGATGTTCGTCACGGAGTTCTTGAGTCCGTTGTCGATAAGGTCTCCGACCAGGACACAGAAACAATGCGGATCGTCATATATCCTCTTGATTGCTTTGTGCCACCGCACCTCGTTGAACTCTTGCGAGCCGTAGTGGGCATCGGCAAGCGGTACAATGGTGATGCCGTTCGGATGCTCGGCAATCGGAATGTTGGCTACAACTGGAATCATGTCATTTAACATCTGTTATCCTCGCTTAAATGTAAGTTGGTGCTTTACCATCCTTTCTCTCTTGCTCTGCCTTGATAAGTTCCTGAAGGTCGATGAGAAGGTTGTATGCCAGGATCTTTGCGCCGACCGGGACGGCTTCGTTCCTCCGCACCTCCAAGAGCTTCGTGTCTACAAAGTCCACAAGACTCAAAACATCTATCTTGTCAGCCATTACATATCTGCCTCATAAATGCTTTCCGTGGTGATGCCGAGAACGGCAGCCACTTTGCTCATCTTCTCCCACTTCGGCACAATGCCTTTGTTCTTCCATCGGTAAAGGCTTGTATCGGGTATTCCGGCTTCTTGCGAGATGCGGTACATTGTCATTCCCTTTGCTCTCGCAACATCCTCGACCAACATATATGAGTTCTTCATTTCGCCACCTCGTTTGCTATTAGAGCGATCACTATGAGGACGATGGACACGATGCCCCAAACGATTATCCGTTCCACCATATCCGCACCCCCATCAGCACCAGGGTAATCATCAGGAGAATAAGGCTTGCGATGACGAGCCACTTGATGACCCCGAAACCTTCCTTGCCCTCAAAGTCCGTCCTGAACACCACATAGGCGTAAAGGGCAACGAACAGTAGGGAAAATATCCACAAGACCATCATCTGTCTTCTCCTTTCAGTTCCGCTCCACAATGCGGACAGTACCTCGTTGTTTCCCAATTCTCCGATCCGCACACGGAACAGTAGTAGTGGAAGTCAACTCCTCCCGTGTCTGTCCGTTCAAGCCTCTGCACCCATGCACCCTTTGTGCAATCAATGACATCCGGCTGAATGTCGATAATGCGGTCGAGGAACTTCTTTGCTCCGTTGTCGATGGCAACATACTTGTAGGAGTCTTTCAGTTTTTCAGCATCCACGAACCTCGGCATCATCTCTCCTTATCCATGTCTCTACAAACAACCACATAATCTACCCAACCATTTGTGTCTGTTTGTTTGTTACAGAAATCCCTTGCTTCTTCTTCTGTTTCAAACTCTGCGACCTTTGTGTATTCAACTCCTTCATTCCCGGACTGTCCAATGGCTACTCGTCTATATACTTCTGTCATTCGTCTCTCCTCTCTCCTTTCATCCATCTGTGCGCCGCAATTCGGACAATACTTAAAATATTCGGACTCCGTGCAATCCCAATCGCAATGCCCACACGCTGAACATGTTGCATACTCTGGCGATTCTTTATCAGTATTCCATCTCCCCGTCTTCCTCTCCACAACATCGGCGGTCTGTATGGCTTCTAACCTTTCTTTTATTCGAGCGAATATCCCTCTAAACTCGCCGCACTCTTTGTCTGCTACTTTGATAGCATCTTCAACCTTGATGTATCTCATTCTTCTTTCCTTTCGCCCTCCGAACAGAACGCATCGTCTTTCGGTGAAGCAAGGCAGACCGCAGGCTCGTCAGGCCCTTCGTCCTTCCAGTTCTTCCAGTAGTGAATACAATCTTTGCACCTTACAACTTCCACGATGTTACGCTGCGCCATTCGTGCTTCTATGTCTTTCCATCCGATAACAATCGGCACGGTCAAGTTAGTTGTTGCCATCATCTACCTCCAAACAGAGCATCGTAGTCTGTGTTCCGTTCCTCAAAGTTGCTAAAGCCTTTGGACTTTGGTTTCGGAGGTCTCATCCCTCCTCTTCGGTTCTGCTCCCAGGTGATAACCGCTGACTTCCAGTTCCGCATCGGGGAGTTTTTCCCAATGACCCATCCTTTGCTCTCATAGAAGTAGTAAAAGGCTTCGGGATCTATATCGTTCTTCCGCTCCTCACAGTAGGCTCTTATCTCCTCTATGGTGGGTTTTTTGAACTTTGCAAGTTGCCTCCCCTTTTCTCCTTCTTCTTCCCCCATACCCCTAATAACTTTCTCTTTTTCTGCATAAAAATTATCGGTGGTATTATTTATATTTATGGGTTTTAAAGAACCCTTCCATAGGTTTCCCTTTTTGAGGACTTCCTCCTCAAGTTGGGCGAGGAAGTAATCCTCAATTTGACCGACCGTCAACTCCCTCCGGCTGACTCCGTAAACGGCTGCGATCTCGTCAACTCTGTCACTCATCGCTTGCCCTCCGAGAGAATGGTTCTGTACTCCGCATCCGTCATCTCGTTGTAGTTGTTCGGGTACACGCACTCGCACAGACCGATGAGGACGAGGATGACTACCACGATGATTAAAAGTGTCCGCTTCATGCCAGTTCCTCCGTTTCAAACGGGAGAACCAGGCGATAGATCGCATAGGGGATTCCCACATGGGTCTCCGTTTCGATGTCCCAACCTTCCTTCCGCAACTCGCTGATCCGAGATGCGAGCCTGAAACATCCGTAGAGTTTCAGCGCATCGACCGGGGTGATGCTCCCTTTGGTGAGGAGATGCCACTTGATCTTCTCCCTCTGCGGGACTTTCTTGTTTGACTCCTCCGCTTGTCTGTTCATTTTGTCCTTCCTTTCCCGGTCAGTTTCTCCACCGCTGACCGATAAATCACATAGACCTTGCGCTTTCCACGAATCACCGTTCCCCACGGAAATGCGCCTTGTTCAATGCCGAGCCTCACAGTTTGTGGGGCAAGATGTAAAAGCTCTGCTACCTCCTGAACGGACATTGTTGCCGTTTTTTCCGAACTTTTGTTCATTGACCTTTTGTTGTTTTTTAGGGTAAAAAAATAATCTCCGAGATTTTCACGCCAAGCGCATTGGCGATCTTCTGCCCCTTCTCAAAGGTGATGCGTTCCGGCTTTTTAAGCCAGTTGTAGACGGTGGGAACGCATACTTCCGTGTCGGCGGCAAGCCTCTCTTTGGAGATGCCCTTCTCGGTCATCCACTCCTCGATGCTCTTTCTCACTTTGACCCTCCTTCCTTGACTTTTCTTCCGCACCTGAACGGGCGTTCATTGAGGTTTTGTTGTTTTTTGATCTGCCCCCATATTACCAAAACGAAAAACATCTGTCAAGAGGAAAAATAAAGAAAAATAAAAAGTTTTTGTTGTTTTTTGGGGCGAGACGGTTGACTTTTACCCGATGTTCCTTTATCTTCCTAAATAGGAGGGCTTAAAAATGAGCAAGGCACTTGGAAACAATATAAAGCGGTTACGCAAGGAAATCGGTCTCCGACAATGGCAATTAAGTATAAAGATGGAGGTCACGGCACAGACAGTTTCCTCTTGGGAAGTCGGACGGACAGAACCCAATATGGGACAGATTGAAATGCTCTGTCGGATCTTCAATTGCGATATGTCGGAGTTATTGAGGGGAACGGAAAATCATGTTCTCCCGGAGGACAGACGGCTTGTCGATGCTTTCCACGATGCGCCTGAAAGTGTCAAGGATGCGATCCGCACTCTTCTCGGCATTAAGTGAGGTGTGCGATGCGCTTGCCGAACGGATATGGAAGTGTATACAAAATGAAAGGCACTCTTCGCCGTCCGTGGGTGGCGAGGAAAACTGTCGGTTGGAAAGAGAACGGTCAGCCGAAGTATGCCTACATCGGCTACTATGAAACACGCAAGGATGCGATGGATGCTTTGGCGAAATATAACGCCAAACCCTATGACACCAAGACAACATTCGATGTAGCGTTCAAAAACTGGTGTTTAGAGGCAAAAGAGAGTTTGTCCGATAAAACATACAGAGATTATGTATCGGCCTATAATCGGCATTTAAAAGCGTTACAGAGCATGAAGGTCAGGGACATCAAACTCGCAGATATGCAAGCGGTGATGGACGGGGTGACGAAGCCAACGGGATCTGTCTTGCGGAAGATAATGTCAGGCGTTCTGCACTATTGCGTGAGGAATGAACTCATCACCACCGACAAGGCAGAACTGACGAAGTATTTGAAGTACAGTTCGGACGAGGGGAATACGGTCACTCGCCGTGTGTTTACAAGGGAGGAGATACGGAGCAACAAAGACCCCCTCATCACCATCCTCCTCTATACTGGTCTACGCATAGGGGAACTCCTCGCCCTGGAGAAGAAGGACATTCACACGAAGGAGCGGTACATCGACATAACAAAAGCGAAGACCGAGGCGGGAATCCGCAAAGTTCCGATAGCCGAGCGCATTGTTCCGCTACTCTCCGCTCTGCCGACCGACCGCACCTATTCCTCTATTTGGCAAGAGCTGAAAAAGATAGATCACACACCGCACGATACCAGGCACACATTTATCAGTATGATGGCGAGCCTTGACCCTCCCGTTGACGAACGGATCACAAAGGCAATCGTGGGTCACGCCGGAAGTGGAATCACCGAAACAGTATATACTCACATCGATCTTGCACCGATGCTTGAAGCGGTCAATCGGTTGCCCTAAACATTCACTTTTTCTTCACTAACGGAGAGTGATTGAGTGTGCTTGACCGTGCTTGAGAGTGCTTGAACGGGAAATGAAGAAACCGCACAAATACGCCAAAAACGGCGTATTCATGCGGTTTTTTTGACGGCAGTTTATAACCCTTTCCACTTCCGCTGCCGAAGTTTTTTCCCTTGTATTTAAGCCAAAAACGGACACATTCTTCACTATTAATTCACTATTAGAAAAAAGCAATCAGCACCCTGACTTTGCAGAGTGCCGACCGCCTTTCTGTGTTAGATTTCGGAAAGAGAGAGAAAAGTTTACGGGTAAATCTTCACGATGTACTTCTGTGACGGAAAGCGCACCGGGATTTGAATGTCGATGGAATCGGGATTGAAGAAACCCTTTGCCGTGCCGACCGCAATTCCGGCGGTGGCGTTGTTCTCATAGTTCGCACAGTAGAGGTTGGCTTGCCCCCTGATCCATTGGGTGTTGGCAAGGCACTCCCCCTCTTGCTGACAGACGATGACATTCGGCTTGAAGCCGAGTGCATTACGGCTGACCGATACATAGGGGCAATCTCTTGTGAGAACGCCCGCACCAGTAGACCACTTCTTGTAGTCCCTGGAACTTGTTAGAGTTGCCTGATAGGACATTTCTTCCTCCTCTCCTTCGGGCGCACGGACGATGATTGCGGTGTGTCCGTCACGCCAACAAATGTCACCGATCCTCGCATTGTCAAGCGAGTATGCCACTTCGTAAAAAC